>ENA-OWPF01000563-OWPF01000563.1-human-gut-metagenome-genome-assembly--contig:-NODE-563-length-40879-cov-3.308226_pt1 | contig 40879 bp, 33 predicted proteins | sample MGYA00248261_ERZ651840 | MGnify/ENA primary metagenome ERZ651840 (study PRJEB26924, sample SAMEA4378268) | human gut metagenome | biome: human gut; feature: human-associated habitat; material: faeces... | reverse complement strand
ATGAACCACTGTATAGGGGAGCTCCAGCTTCCGGCACAGGCTCTCGCCCATGTCGCCGGAGGCGGTGTAGATCATGATCTGCTCGCGGTGGGGCATCAGCAGGCGAAGCGCGCGCTCCGCCTTGCTGTTTGCTTCGGGTACGGCGCCCTTTTCGCGCGCCATGGCCAGCACAGCCTGCCCGTCGGTACCCTTGAGCGCGACCTTACCGCCCATACCCGCGATGGGGTTGACGATGAGGCCAAGCTTCACGATCTCAGGCGAGGCCATTCTGCTTCTTGTAGGCGCGCCAGGTCACGCACAGCTCGCGCCAATCCTTGATGTGATCGTTCTCCAGCTTGGAGATGGGGCCGGCATACGGCGCGTTGAGCACGACCTCGGGCGTGGTGTACGCCTCGTTGCTGATCTGCACGAGCGCGTCGACATACTCGTCGATATCCGCCTTGGAGTAGGACTCGGTCGGCTCCGGCGTGAACGGCTCGGGCACGATAAGCGGGTGATGGCTCGCGAAGAAGCGCTGGAAGCCGAAGTCGAGCAGGTGACGGTTGACGTCCTCGGCGCTCACGCCGGTATCCTTGTAGAGCTTTTCGAAGCTGTAGCGCACCTGCTCGAGGCGGTTGGGAGCCTCCTCAGCCCAGGACATCGAAACACCCTTGACCTCGGTGAGCATACGCTTCATCATGTAGTTGTTGTTCAGAATGGCGGTCTCGGCCACGGTCTTCAGACCGTCTCTGCCGAGGCTCATGATCCACGCGTAGGCGCGCAGGACCGCGGCGAGAGAGCCGTGGAACTGACGGACCTTGCCGATGGAATACTCGCCGTCGTAATCGGTGTAGTACTTCTTGCCGTCGAAACGGACGCGGGGACGGGGCAGATACTTTTCAAGCTCTGCGCTCACGCACTGCGCCGCGCAGCCGGGGCCCATGCAGCCATGGGGGGAGGAGAAGGCCTTGTGCAGGTTGAAGTGGCACAGGTCAGCGCCGAGCTCCTTGGCGCGCACGATGCCAAACAGACCGTTGTAGTCCGCCATATCGCAGACGCACAGGCCGCCCGCCTCATGCACAACATCGACAAACTCGCGGATGATGGGGTTGAACACGCCCGTGTCCTCGGGGTTGGTGATGAAGATACCGGCGGTCTTCTCGCTCACGGCAGCCTTCAGCGCCTCGATGCTGGGATAACCGTTGGCCTCGGGATAGAGGCTGATGACCTCAAAGCCCTTGGTGGCAGGGGCGGCGGAGTCGATGGGGTGGGAGAGGATCGTGGTGATGATCTGGGTGCGCTGATTCTCCTCGCCGCGGTCACGGAAATACTTCTTCAGGACGGCTGCGTTGGCATAAATGCCCTGGCCGCCGCCGCCGGGCTGGAAGGAGACAGCGTCGAGACCGGAGATCTCCTTCATGATCTGCTCGAAATCATAGATGAGCTTCAGCACGCCCTGGCTGGTCTCGTCGTCCTGATAGGGGTGCATCTCGGTGAACTTGTGGGAGCGGACGAACTGCTCGTTGATCTTGGGGCTGTACTTCATCGTGCAGGTGCCCAGGCCGATATCGACGTTCAGGTCCTGACCGATGGTCTCCTGGGACAGGCGCAGGAAGTGACGCAGCACCTGGGGCTGTGCAAGCTCCGGCAGGTCGGGCTTCTGCTTGCGCTTGAGGGATGCGGGCATGAGCTCGGAGACGTCGCCGGTGACCTTGGAGGCCTCCTCGGACACGTCGGGCACCAGCACGCCGCGGCTGCCGGGCACGCTCTGCTCATAGATGATGGATTCGTCCCACTGTGCTTCGTGGAAATTTCTCTTCTTCAGTTCAGACATGGTTTCTTCCCCCTCCCTTACAGGATCTCAGCGAGCGCATCGGCCAGCTTGTCGATATCGCTCAGCGCGGTCTTTTCGGTGACGCAGACCAGCATGGACTGGCCGAGCTGCGGCATCTCGCGGCTGAGATCATAGCCGCCGAAGATGTGCTTGGCAAGCAGCGCCTTATTGATCTCAGCAACGGTCTTGCCCGTGCCGTCGAAGTTCAGCACGAATTCCATGAAGCTGTGGCTGCCGGCATACGGCATCGTCACGCCCTTGAGACCGGCGAGCTTCTTCTGCGCGTAGTTGCTCTTGTAGAGGATGTTTTCGCCCAGCTCACGCATACCCTCGGGGCCCATCAGGGCAAGGTACACGGCGGCGGTAACGGTCCACAGGCCCACGCAGGTGCCGAGGTACTCAACGCCCTTATCGCGGACATAGTAGCTCGTGCGCTCGGGCAGGGCGCGGGAATAACCGAACTGACCCTTGGAGTTCTTGAAGATGTTATGCAGGTGATGCGGATAGTTCATCACGTACTTTTCTTCCTGACGGGTGGCAAGATAGCCGCCGAGACCGGCGCCGAAGCTCATGTGGATGCCGAGGGGCTGGATCTCGCCGCAGGAAATGTCCGCGCCGTAATCGGCGGGCGGCTCGGTGATACCGAGGGAGGAAGGATCGGCGTAAACGACATATTCCGCGCCGACGGAGTGCGCCAGCTCGCCGATCTCCTTGCCCTGCTCTTCAAAGAAGCCGAGGAAGCAGGGGTTCTGGATGAAGACGGCGGCAACGTCGGAATCGAGCTTGGCCTTGAGGTCCTCGAGGTCCAGCTGGCCGTTCTCCTTGGCCTTGACGCCGATGAGCTGCATTCCTTCGCAGTAGCAGGTCATCTGGGAGAGCAGATTGGGATTCATGTTCTCGGGCACGAGCGCCTTGCTGCGGCCGTTGATACGGCGGGACATCATCAGCGCCGTGGAAGCGGCCTGGCCGCCGTCGTAGGTCGGGAAGCTGATGACGTCGAGGTCGAGCAGCTCGCCCATCATGCTGGAGAACTCAAAGAACGCCTGGCACTTGCCGTGGTCGGCGTAGGTATCGCCGCTGTAAGCGGTGAGGAACTCGCTGCGGCCGTTGATCTCGTCGCAAATGGCGGGAACATAGTGGTCATAGCAGCCCGCGCCGAGGAAGCTGATGTTCTCTTCGCAGGTGGAATCCTCAGCGAGGATGGAGTTCATGTGCTTGCTCAGCTCCTGCTCGGTAGTGAAGGGAGCGGGAATGTCAAGCGGCTTTTTCATGCGGACTTCGTCGGGAATGAAGGAATAGATCTCCTCCACGCTCTTGGCCCCGATGAAATCCAGCATCTCTTTGCGGACAGCTTCATTGCTGTTCGGAATGTAAGGATACTGCATATCTGTGTGCCTCCTGTTGTAGTATTGTTGGTTGCTCAATGAAAGCTCTTCTCAGAGAAAGAAGATCGCGATGATCGGCAGTGTGAGCGCCGAGAGAAGCGTTGAGACAAAGATGCCGCGGCTGATAAAGCTGCTGTCGCGCTTCATCTGCAGGGCAAGCATCAATATCATCGACCCTGCCGGCACAGCCGAGCTGATGACGGTGAGACCGCTGTAGTACGTCCCGATGGGAAGCACCCTGCACAGCGCAAAGATGATCGCCGGCATCAAAAGGAGCTTCGCCGCCGAGTAAACGTACACCCACGGGTCGCGGAACGACTCGCGGAACGAGTATGAGGCGAGCGACGAGCCGAGAATGATCATCGAAAGCGGCACCGTCATGCTGCCGGCCATGTACATGATATCCTTCACGACTGCGGGCGCATCGTAGCGCAGCAGGTAAAGGATGATGGACAAAAGCGTCATGATAAAGCCCGGCGTCAGCAGGTCACGGAGAGAAAAGCCTCTTCTCCCCCCCGGAGGGGAGAGAAGCTTCACTGCATAGGTGTTATACAGGAAGTAGTAGGCAAAGTTCAGCAGCGTGATCTCGTAGAACGCTGCGTTGCCGTAGAACGACTGCGCAAGCGGCGCACCGACAAAGCCGGTATTGCCGAAGACCATCAGGCATTCAAATTCTCTGCGCTTTTCCTCCGGCACGCGAAGGAGCCGCGCGGCGATCTTTGCGACCGCGATCATCACGAGGTAAAAGACGAATCCGCCGCCAAGGACAATGAGCGCCGTGCTGCGCTCCCCCGGCTGTCCCGCCATCGAGTAGAGCAGCATGAGCGGATAGGTCACCGAAACGACCATTTGAGAGAGACTGCGGTTTGAGTGCTCGTCCAGTATGCGTACCTTTGCCAGCACAAAGCCGAGCAGCAGCATCACATAGAGTTTCAGCAGCGTTTGAAACAGCAGCTCAATGTCCATGCTTAGGCGTGGAGGATATCGAAGGTCTCGGGAAGGGTGCTGCCGCCGTCGATCACCTGCTCGGTGCCGGTGATGTACTTGGAATCGTCGGAAGCGAGGAACGCGACCAGATCGCCGATCTCATCGATGTTGCACAGGCGCTTGAGGGGGATGAACGCGGCCATGTCGCGCATCGCGCTCTCGGGGTCCTCCGGACGGCTGTCGCGGCAGACCTGCTCGACCTTCGGGGTGCGGACCCAGCCGGGAAGAACGGCGTTGACGGTGATACCGTGGGGGCCGCCTTCATAGGCGAGCGCCTTGGTGAAGCCGAGGACCGCGCCCTTGGTCAGCGCGTAGGTGCTCTGGCCCTCATCAACGACCTTCACGCCGGTGACGGAGGAGGTGTTGATGATGCGGCCGTAGTTCGCCTTGAGCATATAGGGCCACACGGCTCTCGCCACGTTCCACACGCCCAGGATGTTAACGCCGATGATGAAGTCACGGGTCTTCGTGTCCATGTCCTCGAACTTGACGCGGCGGTTGACGCCGGCGTTATTGTGCAGGATGTCGATCTTGCCGTAGGTCTTGACCACGTCGTCGACCATCTGCTGGACCTGCTCGAGGTTGCTGACGTCGCACTTGCGGTAGTCGGTCTTCAGGCCGGCCTTCTTGAGCTCTTCGGCGGAGGCCGCAACAGCGTCCGTCAGGTCAACGAGGACGACGGTCGCACCGTGCTGGGCCAGGACCTTTGCGCAGCCAAAGCCGATGCCCTGGGCGGCGCCGGTAACAATTGCGATTTTTCCATCAAGATTTCCCATATTCTTATTCTCCTTTATGCATTGTTTGAATGAGCTTAGGATGTCTTCCCTTTATGCCGTCATTATAAAAGCCCGCTCCGGATTTGTAACCAACCAAGCACAAAAAATCCGAACAACCAAAATCCTTTTTTGGCAAAATGGTTGCATTTTGTGTACATTCCGGGAAAATGTGCCGCGGACAAAAGCGCTGAAAAACGGACCGGCAAGCCTCCAAAAGGCCACCGGTCCGTCATTTTTTCTGTTTATTTTTATTCCGTGCCGGCGCGGACGCCGGTAAAGTAGTTGTTGCCCAGCCCGTCGCTGTATACGCCGTGCAGCCCCTCGCGCAGAAGCGAGGCCGTGCCGTCGAAGTACACGGGTGAGAGCGCCGTCTCGCTGAGCAGCATGGTCTCGGCATCGTGTAGGAAGGCCGTGCGCGCCACCAGGTTTTCAGACTCCTTGGCAACGCCCATCAGCACATCGTAGGTGCCGTTCTCATAGCTGATCAGATTCTGCTCATCCTCGCTGCACCAGCGGTCGAGAAAGCTCATCGCGTCGTCATAGAGCGCGATGACCTTCTGCAGTGCAAGCTCGTAATTGCCCTCTTCCACGCGGCTGTCATATTCCGTCTGCGTCACGCCGCGCAGTATCACGTTCACACTGAGCGTGGAGGACCACATCTGCTGCAGCGCAGCGGCGACCGCGTCGTTCTCCGTGCCGCTGACGTATAAAAGCTCGACCGGCGGGAACATCGCCGTACTGTAATAGCCCGCAAAGGTAAGCTCCTGCTGCGCCTCGCTCTGCCGCTCGGCAAGCGTCTCCTGGTCAACGGCGCACAGCTCGCCGCCGGTGGTGCGGTAATCGTCCTCCGTCTCGCCGGAATCGGGGATGCCGTGGGGCACAAGGCCCGTCGCGGGGGTATTCTCCGCGCCCGCGGCGGCGGTTGCGGCGGTGCGGTCGATGGCAAGGTCAAAGGCCTTGCGGATGTGCTCGTTGGAAAAGAGGTCCGTCTCATTGTTGTAAAGCACGCAGGCCGTCGCAAGGATGGCTCTGGCCGACCAGCCCTCCTGCTGCGAGAGCTCCTCGATGACCTCGTCGGGCAGGTGGGCAATGTAGTCGATCTCGCCGTTTTCGTAGAGCTGCCACGCCTGCCGGCTGTCCTGCGCGAAGACAAAGCGCAGCGTATCGGGGCCGACGAGCCTCGATTCATAGTATTCCTCGTTTCGCGTCGCGGTCAGCTCGCTGCTCTTGCTCCAGCCGCTCACGCAGTAGGCGCCGTTGCTCACGACATTCACCGTGTCGAACTTTGTGCTCTCGGCAAGGTCGCGGCGCAGCGGCATCGCGGCGACCGATGTGCAGATGCCCTCGATAAAGTACGCGCACGGCGCGCTCAGCGTGACGACAAAGGTCGACTCATCCTCGGCCGAGACCTGCAGCTTCGTCTTATCTCCCGTTTCGCGCACCTCGTCATAGCCCGCCACCACGCTCATGAGCGAATGGTTGGGCGAGGCCGCCGCGGGGTCGGCAAGGCGCTGCCATGCGTAAACAAAGTCATCCGCCGTGACCTTCTGCCCATCCGACCAGCGGGAAGACGAGCGCAGCGTGAAGCGGTAAGTCACGGTGCCGTCGTAATTGGTCTCCTCCGTATATTCCTTCGCCACGCCGTTGCCGAGCACCGCTTCGCCGCTGCCGTCGTCGCTCATGCGCATCAGGTTTTCGTAGAGCGCGTAAAAAATGCTGTCGGCATCCGTGTCGGTGTTCATCGCGGGGTCGAGCGAGTCGATCGCGCCGCAGACGCTGACACCGAGCACGAAGGGCTCGTCCGTTTCCTGCTTTTTGCCGCAGCCCGCCAGCATAGCAAGCAGCATCAGCGCGCTGAGCAGCGCGCATAACGACCGTTTCATCTGATTCATAGGCTCTCCTGCTGTCCAAATGCGGCGCAGAGCCGCATCTTTATTATGTCAATACAGGCGATTATATCGAAAAAAAGCCGGCTTGTAAAGGCAGGCAGAATAAAAGTTACAATTTGTTACCAAATTGCGTCCGTTTCCCGCGCGCAGACGGGCGGCAGAGGCCAAAAAAGGAGCGGTTCTCTCTTACAAAAGAGAACCGCTCCTTTTTCCTCATTTTCTGCACGGCGCGGGGGGATCAGGCCCGCGTTAGTCTTCGACTAATTTCCCATTTTCATCCAGCTGCGCCTTTTTGATCTCATTGCCCGTGAGCTTCACGATGCTGTCCAGCCGCATCCCGGAGGGATAGTCCGACACCAGCGTATACGCCACGCCGCGGCGCTTGGCGCGACCCGTGCGGCCGATGCGGTGAACGTAATACTCGTTCTCCTGCGGCACGTCGTAGTTGAACACCGCATCCACATCGTCCACGTCGATGCCGCGCGCGGCCACATCGGTCGCAACAAAGACCGGCAGCTCGCCGCGGCGGAAGCGCGCCATGACAGCCTCGCGCTTTTTCTGCGGGATATCGCCGTGGATGCAGTCCACATCCAGCCCCTCCATCATGAGGAACGCCTTGAGCCGCTCGGCCATGCCCTTCGTGTTGCAGAAGGCCATCACGCGCTCATGGCCCTCGGCGCGGATGATCTGCGCCATGACGTTCGCCTTGTCGTTCTGGCCCACGTCGATGCGGTACTGCGCGATATCGGGCTTGTTCTCCTCCTTGGCCTGCACGGTGATCTCCTCGGGGTCGCGCTGGTACATCCAGCTGATGTCCATGACCTCGCGCGAGATGGTCGCGGAGAACATCCCGAGGTTGCGGCGGGAGGACAGCTTATCGAGAATGCGCGTCACATCGTGGATAAAGCCCATGTCGAGCATCCGGTCGGCCTCGTCGAGCACGACGGTCTTGACGTTATCAAGCTTGACGGTACGGCGCTTCATGTGGTCGCTCAGGCGGCCGGGGGTCGCGACGACGATCTGTGGGTGCTTTTTGAGCGCGTCGATCTGCTTGCCGATGGGCGCGCCGCCATACAGACACACGATGCGCACGCCCGGAAGATAGACGCAAAGGTCGCGCAGCTCCGCCGTGATCTGCATGGCGAGCTCGCGCGTGGGCGCTAAAATAACGGCCTCGGTCTCCTCGCTGCCCGGCTCGATGTGCTCGATGATGGGGATGCCGAAAGCAAAGGTCTTGCCCGTACCGGTGGGCGCCTTGGCGATGACGTCCTTCCACTCGCGCATCGGCGGGATGCAGCCCGCCTGCACGGGGGTGCTCTCTTCAATATTCTTCTTTTTCAGTGCGCGCTGGACCTCCTCGGTCAGGCCGAGGGAATCAAAGCGCACGCCCTGTGTGAATTCCATAGCGTTTTCCTCTGTTTTCTCATATTTTCAGTCATGGATGATTATATCATAGCTGTCAATATGGGAAAACGCGCGTCACTGCACGGCGCAGCCGCCCCATTCAACGACCGTGAAGCCCACGCGCTCCGGCGCGGAAAGCTCCTGTGCGGGAAGGTCGACAAACTGCTCCGACGGCTTCCATGCCATAAAGACGCGCAGGAGCGTCTCCGGTGCGGGATCGACCGTGAGCTTTGCCGAATCCGTGTAGGCCTCCTGCTGGAACGAAATGAGGTTGTAGGCATTGTCCTGCATCTGCGGCAGCCAGTAGATGATAAACTCATTTGCCTCCGCGCGGGTAAGGCCCAGCCGCGCCAGCGCGTCCTCGAGGAAGGCGGCGGTCTCCCCGCCCGCAACGCAGAAGCCGGCGGAAAAATCGTAGTCTACATCGGAGGTCCCCTCCCAGTAGAGATAGCGATAGGTCTGGCCGTTTTCATCCGTCAGCGTGCCGTCGGGCGCGGCACGGACGCTCCAGCCGTCGTTGTAGGCGGGATAAGCACACGTCAGCTCACCCGCAAGGTCGAGCGTCACACGCACATCGGTCTCCTGCTTGGGATAAAGATAAATCACAGGCTTTTCGTCACTCACCTCTTCCTTCGGTTCCCGCCCGCAGGCCGAGAGCGAAAAGAGCATCAAACACACAAGGGCAAGGGAAAATAACTTCTTCATGGCAAAGTTCTCCTTTTGTTGTTCTATTGATAATAGACGTAAACTCCGCGAAAAAGTTCCGTTTTTCGCATCCGCAGACGTGAAATGCTCAAAAAAAGGAGGGGCAGCTTTGCTGTTCCTCCTTTGAAGTATTTTTACTTGTGCTCCACGTGCCAGATCGTGTCGGCGTACTGCGCGACGGCGCGGTCGGCGGCAAAGATGCCGCTGCGGGCGATGTTGATGAGCGACATACGATTCCACATCTCACGGTCGGCATAGGTGTCCGCCATACGCTGCTCGGCGGCGCAGTAGGAGGCAAAATCCTGCAAGAGCATATACTCATCGTTCAGCAGCAGGCGCGAGGCAAGATCTTCGTAAGTGCTACCGTCGGAAAAGCCCGCCTTGAGCTTGTCGATCACGCAGCGCAGGCTCTCGTCGCGCGCGTAGAGCTTCTGCGGGGTGTAGCCCTCGCGCTTGAGGCGCACGACCTCGTCGGCGTGCAGGCCGAAGAGGAACATATTCTCATCGCCGAGCACCTCGTGCATCTCGACGTTCGCGCCGTCGAGCGTGCCGACGGTCAGCGCGCCGTTCATCATGAACTTCATGTTGCCCGTGCCGCTCGCTTCCTTGCCGGCGGTAGAGATCTGCTGGCTCACCTCGCTCGCGGGCATCAGGTGCTCGGCAAGCGAGACGCGGTAGTTCTCAAGGAACACCACCTGCAGCCTGTCGCGGCAGATGGGGTCGGCGTTGATCTCAGCGGCAAGGGAGTTGATGAGGCGGATGATGCGCTTGGCGACGGCGTAGCCCGGCGCGGCCTTCGCGCCGAAGAGGAACACGCGCGGCTGCATGGCGCGGTTCGGGTCGTTCTGGAGCTGCTGATAGAGATAGAGGATGTGCATCGCGTTCAAAAGCTGGCGTTTATACTCGTGCAGGCGCTTGACCTGCACATCAAAGATCGCATCGGTATTGAGCACGACGCCCTGCGTCTTTTTGACGTAGGCGGCAAAGTCCAACTTGTTGGCACGCTTGATCTCGCCGAGACGGTCGAGCACAGCGGTGTCGTTCGCGTAGGATTCAAGCTTTTTGAGCGCCTCGGGGTGCAGCAGGTACTCATCCCCGCCTGCGAGCGCGCGCACCAGCTCGTCGAGCCGCGGATTGATCTGCGCGAGCCAGCGGCGGTGGTCGATGCCGTTCGTCACGTTCTTGAACTTCTCCGGCTCCATGGCGCACTGGTACTTAAAGACATCGTTGCGCAGAATGTCGGAGTGCAGGGCGCTCACACCGTTGACGGCCATGCCGCCGGCGATGCAGAGGTTCGCCATGCGGACCTGACCGTCCCAGATGATGGCCAGCTCACGCGTTTTGGCGGGGTCGTGGTAGTAATTCTCGATTTTTTCCTGATAGCGGCGCGCGATCTCCGTCAAAATCGTCCAGATGCGCGGCAGGAGCGACTGCATCAGCTCCTGCGGCCAGCGCTCCAGCGCCTCGGAAAGCACCGTGTGGTTCGTGTAAGCGACGGAACGGGTCGTGATGTGCCACGCCGTGTCCCAGTCGAGGCCCGCGTCGTCCATCAGGATGCGCATGAGCTCCGGAATGACGAGCGCGGGATGCGTGTCGTTGATCTGGATGACGTTCTTTTCGTGGAAGTTCACCGCCGTGCCGTAGACTTCAATGTGCTTGCGCACGATGGACTGCACCGTGGCCGAAACGAAGAAATACTGCTGCTTTAAGCGCAGGCTCTTACCCTCGGGGTGGTTGTCCTCGGGGTAGAGGACCTTTGCGATGGTCTCGGCCATCGCGTGCTGCTCCTGCGCGCGCAGGTATTCGCCCTGCGAAAAGAGCGACATATCGAGCGGCACGGGCGATCTCGCGTCCCAAAGGCGCAGGGTGTTGACATTGTCCGTGCCGTAGCCCGCGATCTCCATGTCGCAGGGGATGGCAAGCACCTCCGTCGCGCCCTCCGGCACAACATGCAGCCGCCCACCGTCCCAGAACTGGCGGACCGTGCCGCCAAAGCGCACGGTCTCCGTCTCCTGCGGTTTCGGCAGCAGCCACGCGCCGCCGAGCTCCTTCCAGTTGTCCGGCAGCTCGACCTGCTGGCCGTCGACGATGCGCTGGCGGAAGATACCGAGCTCATAGCAGATGGAGTAGCCCGCAGCGGGGATACCGAGCGTGGTCATCGAGTCGAGATAGCAGGCGGCAAGGCGGCCGAGGCCGCCGTTGCCGAGCCCCGCGTCCGGCTCACACTCAAAAATGTCCGCCGCGCGAAAGCCCAGCTCGTCGAGCGCTTCGGTCAAAATCTCGCCAAGGCCTAAGTTGAAGGCGTTTTTCATAAGGCTCCTGCCCATGAGGAACTCCATCGACAGGTAGTGCACCCTTCTCTTGTGCTGCTCGCGGCTGCGGCGCGCGCTGTCCACGCCGCGCTCGGCCATCACGTCGCGCAGGACGAGGGCGCTTGCGCGCAGCATCTGCTCGTCGCTCGCCTCTTCCACCGTGCTGCCGAAGCCGACCTTCAGCTTCTCGCACAGCGCTTCTTTCATGTTTTTCACGGAGTCAATGGTCATAAATGCAATTTCCTTTTCTGTTACCGGCAAATGGAGGAATAGATATCGCGGTACGCCTGCGCCGAGCGCTTCCAACTGAAGTCCGCGGTCATGCCGCGCTTTTGAAGCAGGGCGTAGACGTCCCTGTTGTTGTGGTAAAGGTCGATGGCCTGACAGACGACATGGCACATATCGCCCGCGTTGTAGTTGGCAAAGGTAAAGCCGTTGCCCGCGCTGTTCCATGCTTCGTAGGCCCGGACGGTATCCTTGAGCCCGCCGGTCTCGCGCACGATCGGCACCGTGCCATAGCGCATCGCGATCATCTGCGAAAGGCCGCACGGCTCGCTCTTCGACGGCATGAGGAAGAGGTCTGCGCCCGCGTAGATCTGCATGGCGAGCTGCTCGGAATAGCCGAGGTGCACGGCCATGCGGCCGCCATAGCGCTGTTTGGCGTACTCAAAAAACGTCTCGTACTTCGCCTCGCCCTTGCCGAGCACGACGAGCTGGACGTCCTTTTCCATGATGGTGTCGAGCGTCTCGCAGACAAGGTCCAGCCCCTTGTGGGAAACAAGGCGCGTGACCATCGCAATGATGGGCGTGCCGGGCGCTTCCTTCAGCCCAAGGAGCTTTTGCAGCGCCGCCTTGTCCTGCCTCTTGCCCGCAAGGTCGTCCGCGCTGTAGGGCGCGGCAAGGCTTTCGTCGTGTGCCGGATCGTACCGCTTCATGTCGATGCCGTTGAGCACCCCGTGGAGCTTCCCCTCGCTCATGCGCATCACGTTTTCCAGTCCGTGGGCAAAGTAGGCGCATTTGAGCTCCTGTGCGTAGGTCGGGCTCACGGCGGTCACGGCGTCCGCCGTAACGATGCCCCCCTTCAGGAGGTTCACGTCCCCGCCGAACTCGATCGTGCCGCCGTCAAACCATCCGCGGTCCAGGCCGAAGAGGTCCTCGACCGTTTCGCGGCCGAAGCGACCCTGATATTCGATATTGTGCACCGTGATCACGGTGCGGATGGATCTGTAAAAATCGTCGCGCACGGCCTCGTCCCTGATATAGACGGGCACAAGCGCGCTCTGCCAGTCGTTGCAGTGGACAACGTCCGGCTTCTCCGGCAGCGATCGCAAAAGCTCCGTCACCGCACGGGAGAAAAAGGCGAAGCGCTCGCCGTCGTCATAGTAGCCGTAGAGGTCGCTGCGGTGAAAGTAGCTCTCGTTGTCGACAAAATACCACGTGACGCCCTCGTATTCGAAGGAGAACAGGCCGCAGTAGACCTCGCGCCAGGCAAGGCGCACATTGGTCCAGCGTTCAAAGTGCAGTTTCTCTCCCCATTTGTCCTTCACCGTCTCGTAGAGCGGCAGAATGACGCTCACACGGTCGCCGTTCGCCGCGAGCGAGGGCGGCAGACTGCCCGCAACATCCGCAAGCCCGCCAGTCTTGCAAAAGGGCACTGCCTCGCTCGTCACATACAAAATGTTCATGCCGTGGTTCTCCTTTCTCCCGTCTGATCAGACCACGCTGTTTTTGCTCACAACGAGCGGATAGCTCTCGTGACCGATGAGCGTACCGCCGCGGCGGAGACGGACGTTTTTATCCGCGATGACGCACTTGAGCGTCACGTTCTCCTCCACCGCTGCGTTCTTAAAGAGGATGCAGTTCTTCACGCAGCTTCCCTTTCCGACCCTGACGCCCGGGAAGAGGATGCTCCCCTCCACCTCGCCTTCGATCTGGCAGCCGTCGGCGATGAGGGAATCCACGCAGCGCGTTTCCGGCGCAATGTAGGACGCAGCCTCGTCATCCTCCTTTGCGAGAATGGGGCGCGCGGGGCAGAAGAGCTCTGCGCGCGTGGAGGCATCCAGCAGCTCCATGCTGCGCTCGTAATACTCCTGCAGCGATCTGAGCTGCGCGGCATAGCCGTCCCACACAAACGCGCGCAGATCGAGTCTCTTTCCTCCCATGGCACAGAGCACGTCGCGGCGGAAGCTGTATTTTTCCTGTGCGGCGCACTCCTCCACAAGTTCCAAAAGAAGGTCCCGCTTCAGAAGGTAGATCTCAAGGCTGCGGTAGCCCGACGCCGTATGCGGCGCGCAGCGCGTCTCGCTCACCCTGCCCGCTTCGTCGAGCGTAAAGTAGGTCGCGTTCTCCACGAACGCGCCGTTCGCCGTGCAGACGCAGGTGATATCCGCGCCGCTTTCGATATGCGCGTCCAGCACGCGCTGGAGCGGCAGGTTGATGATGAGGTCGCTGTCGGACAGGACAACATATTTCTGCCGGATACCCTGCAAATACGACCGCACGCCCGAGAGCGCGTCGAGCTTGCCGCGGAAGGCTTCGCCGCGGTACTTGCGCTCGTCGGCAAAGGGCGGCAGGAGCTTGAGTCCCCCGTTCTTGCGCGCCATATCCCAGGTCTTGCCGTTGCCGATATGGTCGATGAGACTCTGATAGTTGCCGTGCAGCACGACGCCTACATCCGTGATGCCCGCGTTGTGCATATTCGAGAGCATGAAGTCGATCGCGCGGTAGCGCCCGCCGAACGGCACGGAGCCGGGCATACGCTCCTCCGTCAGCTCACGAAGGCCGGGCGACTTTTCATAGGCAAAGATAATACCGTGCAGGCCGTTCATCGTACCGTCTCCTTTCCGTCCGCGCTGCGCATCCGGTTGGCGGGCAGCACATAATCCTCCGCCACGGCCGCGCCGGGGCCGAGCACCGTGATGCCCCACTGCTCCGGCGGCACCGTCTCGGGCGGCGCGCCGACAAAGGCGTGCTCGCCGACAACACCGTTCTCGCCGATGATGGCATAAGCGACGCGCGCATTCCTTTTGACGACCGCACCGGGCATCAGGAGAGAATACTGGACGCTCGCCCCCTCCTCGACCGTGCAGCGCTCGGAGAGGACGGAGTTTTCCGCCTTGCCCTCGACCGTGCACCCGCGCGCGACGACGCTGTGCTCCACGTGCGCGTTTTTCCCAAGGTATGCCGGCGGCGCGGAGACAGAGCGACCGTAGATCGGCCAGTCCTTTTCCAGAAGGTCCAGCCCGCTGCCGGTGGCGAGCATATCCATGTTCGCATCCCAAAGAGAGTCTAGCGTGCCAACGTCCTTCCAGTAGCCGGAGAAGCGGTACGCCGCCATCTTTTCCCCGTTTTTGAGCATCGCGGGGATGATATTTTTGCCAAAGTCGTTGCTGCTCGTCTCGTCGCTCTCATCCTCGATGAGATAGGCGCGCAGCTTCTTCCACGTGAAGACATAAATGCCCATCGAGGCAAGGTTGCTCTTCGGGTGCGCGGGCTTTTCCTCAAATTCCGTGATCGTGTCGTTTTCGTCCACGTTCATAATGCCAAAGCGCGGCGCATCCTCCCAGGGCACCTCCATCACGGAGATGGTGCAGTCCGCCCCCGTCTTTTTGTGGTGGGCGATCATCTTGTCGTAGTTCATCTTGTAGATATGGTCACCCGAGAGGATGAGCACATACTCGGGGTCGTACATATCCACAAAGCCGATATTCTGGAAGATGGCATTCGCCGTTCCCTTGTACCACGATGCGCCGTTCGCGCTCTGATACGGCGGCAGGATATGCACGCCGCCGTCGGCGCGGTCAAGGTCCCACGGCTGGCCGGAGCCGATATAGCGGTTGAGCTCCAGCGGGCGGTACTGCGTCAGCACGCCGACGGTGTCGATGCCGGCATTGGCACAGTTCGAGAGCGGAAAATCAATGATGCGGAACTTGCCGCCAAACGGCACGGCGGGCTTTGCCATGTTCTCCGTGAGCACATAGAGCCTGCTGCCCTGCCCGCCGGCAAGCAGCATGGCGATACATTCCTTCTTCACGCTTGTTCTCTCCTCCTTGTTTTTCTCGTCCGGTCACACCCCGGACGGCTCGGTCGTTTTTTCTCTGCTCTCCCATTCGCCCTCGCCCGCGAAGAACGCCGCGCCGAGCGGCGGGAGCTTCACGCAAAGGGACTGTTCCCGCCCGTGCGAGGGAATGGGCAGGACTTCGATGGTCTTTTCGTTGCGCCACTCGCCCGTGCCGCCGTATTCCGGCAAGTCGGTGCTGAACACCTCGCGGTACGTCTTTTTCGGCGGCACGCCGAAGCGGTACTCCCCCTGACCGACGGGCGAAAAGTTGACCGCCGCGATGAGCGCGCGGCCCTCCCGGTCGCGCCGGAGGAAGACGACGACATTGTTGTGGTTGTCGTCGGCGACGAGCCATTCAAAGCCCTCCCACGAAAAGTCAATGTCCCAAAGGGGGCTCTGCGATAAGTAAAAGGCGTTGATATCCTTGAAAAAGCGATGGAGCTGTCGGTTTTCCTCGTTTTCGAGCAGGTACCAGTCGAGCTGAGAAGCAAAATCCCATTCGTGCCACTGGCCGAGCTCCGCGCCCATGAAGGTGAGCTTTTTCCCCGGATGGGCAAGCAGATACGCCGTGAACGCGCGCACGCCCGCAAGCTGCTGCCGATCGTCGCCCGGCATCTTGCCGCGAAGCGAACCCTTCATGTGCACGACCTCGTCGTGCGAGATGGGCAGGACAAAATTCTCCGAAAAGGCATACATCAGCGAAAAGGTGATGTCCTTGTGGTGGTACTGGCGGAACCACGGGTCGAGCTTCAGGTAGTGGCACATATCGTTCATCCAGCCCATGTTCCACTTGAGCGTGAAGCCGAGGCCGCCGTCCTGCGGCGGGCGCGTGACGAGCGGCCACGCGGTCGACTCCTCCGCCACCATCAGCACATTGGGGTCGATGGCATAGGCGGTCTTGTTCAGCGCGCGCAGAAAATCGATGGCCTCGAGATTCTCGCGCCCGCCGTTTCTGTTCGGCGTCCAGCGGCCGTTTTCTCGGCCGTAGTCAAGGTACAGCATCGACGCCACCGCGTCCACGCGCAGGCCGTCCAAATGAAACTCCCGCAGCCAGAACGCGGCGGAGGAGAGCAGAAAGCTTCTGACCTCGCCGCGGCCGTAGTCGAAAACGCGCGTGCCCCAGCCCGCGTGCTCGCGCTTGAGGGGGTCGGCATATTCGTAGCAGGACGTGCCGTCAAAGTCGATGAGGCCGTGCGCGTCCTTGCAGAAGTGCGACGGCACCCAATCCAGAATAACGGAGACACCCTTTTGGTGCAGGCGGTCGACAAAATACATAAAGTCCTCGGGCGTGCCATAGCGCGACGTTGCGGCAAAGTAGCCGGTGCACTGGTAGCCCCAGGAATCGTCGAGCGGATATTCCGTGACGGGCATGAGCTCGACGCAGTTGCAGCCAAGCTCCGACACGTAATCCGCCAGCTCATGCGCAAGCGAACGGTAGTCGTAAAAATCGCCGTTTTCGCGCCGCCGCCACGAACCGAGATGCACCTCGTAGATGTTGAGCGGCGAGCGGTCGATGGGCGCGGAGGCGCGGCTCGCGCGCCACGCTCCGTCCCCCCAGCGATAGTCCGGCAGGTCATAGAGCTTGCTGGCCGTGCCCGGACGGGTCTCGGCGTGGAGGGCGTAGGGGTCTGCCTTGAGCACCGTTTTCCCCTGCGCGGAGCTCACGGCGTACTTATAGGCGTCGAACCTCTGCAAGCCGGGGATAAAGCGCTCCCACAGGCCAAACGCATTGCGTGCCATCGGATACGCGCCCGCGTCCCAGCCGCAGAAATCGCCCACAACGGAAACACGCGCAGCATTCGGCGCCCAGACGCGGAAGAGATAGCCGTCCTCCCCCTCCCGGCGCGTGCAGTGCGCGCCGAGATAGCGGTAGGCCTCGCAGCTCGTGCCGCCGAAAAAGGCCGCCGCGTCAAATCGTGTGTCCGTCTCCTTCATGCGCATCTCCTTTGCTTTTTCCCACCATAGCACAGTGGGGGCCGTGTACCCGGTCGAGTCCCGCCGTCTTATTCCTCGTCCGGCGCGTGCTGGACCGCCGCGCCGCCGATGCCGAAGTCATCCTCCACGCTCGCCGTGTCACGGCGGAGCATATTCTCCATCACGCGGATATCGCTGTCGATATCCATTGCCTCGTTGCGATACAGGTCGTCGAGCTGCTTGTCAAAGCCTTTGATGAGCGCGTCCATCGTCTCTTCGATGCGCTCCTGCGCGCTGGAGAGATTCTCGCCCTCGATGCCTGCCTCCTCGAACTTTGCATAGCTGTCGAGCAGCTTGAGCGTCGTGGGCAGGTAGTAGTTCAAAAATGTCGCGGCCTGCTGCTGCTTTTCCGGATGCTGCTCCACCTCGCGGAAGATCTTGCCCGCGACAGTCTCCAGGTGGTCGATCTTCTCGCTCAGCACGGGGTCGGCGATGCGGTCGTTAGCCGAGCGGATGGCGCGCAGCGCGCCCGCATAGCCCTCGTTCGCCTCCTTGGGCGTGACGTTTTCCTTTTTCACCGTCTCGTTTGCGTAGTCGGCAAAGGCGTCGGCGCTGCGGAAGAAAATGCCGCGGCCGCTGTCTAAGTACGCGCCCGTGCCGAGCAGTCCCTTTTCGACCATATAGTTAAGGTCGCCCTCGACCTTCTTGCGGCTCTTCCCCGTCACGGTGCAAAGCTCATCCACGCTGATGTGGCTGCGCTTGCCCATCACGGCAAGATAGCGGGCGATACGCGCGCTGCGGCGCTTCATCCGCTGCCCGGCGGCGAACATCGCGATACCGCCGGCAAGGAAGCCGCACTCGGAGAGGATATCCTCCGCCATGTAGGAATACCAGCCGTAGCCGATGATCTCGCCGATATCCGAAATCAATCCGCTGCCGACGGCCACGGCGATGATGCCGCCGATGATCATCAGCGTGCGCGCGGTCTTGTCGGAAGTCTTCGGCGCGCGGTTCATCTGCTTCGCTGTTTTTACCACGGTTTTTTCCGCTTTGCTGCGGGAGGTGACATTCGCGTTCGGACTTGTGGACGTGCGCATACCGCCCTTCGGCGCGCTCGTCTTTTTCGGCTTGTCGGAAAGCTTAGAAAGCAGCGCAATCAGGCCCAGCGGCCACCAGATCATAAACAGCGCCGCGATCAGGATCCAGCCGCCGATATCCACGTTGTCCTTCTTTTTGGATGCGCCGCCCTCATCAAAGCGGAACGAGCCGGTCTCGGGATCGTATTCAAAATCCTTGCTCATCAGTTCTTCTCCTTTTTCTTGCCCGCTCTCGCGGCGCGCTCGCGTTCAAAGTCGACGATCTTCGTCTTTTTGCCCGTCTTTTCATCCAGCACATAGAGCGTATTGAGCTGGGATCTGAGGTTTGCCTTCACCGAGTCGATATAGTCGCGGCGCAGGCACGCCTGCTCCTCCTTTTCCTCGTCGGTCAGGCCCTCGGCCTTGGCCTTGTGCGCCAGCGCGTTGATGCGCGCGATCTTTTCATCCATCGTCATATGCTTCTTCTCCTTACAGGTATCGGCGCAGCAAAAGCGCCGTTCTTCCTTTTTTGCTCAGGCCGCCGACCTCGGCGACCTCGAATTTCCCCAGTCCGCGGGCAGAGATCACATCCCCCTGCGCAACGGGCGCGTCGCTCTTGAGCGTTTCGCGGTGATTGAGCTGCACGCGGCCGGAGGAGATGAGCTCCTGCGCCTTGCCGCGGCTCATCGAAAAGCCGCTCGCCGCCACAGCGTCGAGCCGCAGCGTCGAGACCGTGTCGCGAATCTCCTTGACCTTGAGCTCGGGGACGCTCAAGTCTGAAAGCTCGATCTCGCTGACCGAGAGCTTCACCCGCCCCGCACTCGTCACATTTTGCAGCAGGTACGGCGCCATGTCGCGCGAGACGATCAGATCGCACGCGCCCTCCGAGACGAGGATATCGCCGAGCTTTTCCCTCGTGATGCCCTGCGCCATGAGCGAACCGAGAAAGTCACGGTGCGTCAGCGTGTCTTCTTTCCGGTACGTGCAGCGAAGCGCCGTCATGTACTCGCCCTCGTCGGCCTCCTCCTGCCAGTCCGGAAGAAAGAGGAGCATCCGCCGCTCCGCGCGGTCATAGCCGCCGCGGAAGGCATAGCCGTCGTGGATGGCCGCGGCGTGCAGCAGCTCCTGCGCGCTGCGCTGCTCGGCAGGGCTCAAAAAATCCGTTGCCGATGGGATGTTGCGGTTTCTGCACTGCTCGCACTTGTCCAGAATGTGCGCCAGCAGGATGCGCTCCTCGCCGTTTTGCGCGGTGCGGTCCAAAAGCTGTCGTCTGTCCATCATGCCGCTCCGTTCTGCGTGTGCCAGAGGGCGGCATATTCGCCGTTTTTGGCCAGCAGCTCCTCGTGCGTGCCCTGCTCGGCGATGCGGCCGTCCTCGATGACGAGGATGCGGTCCGCCGAGCGGATGGTCGAGAGGCGGTGCGCGATGATAAGCGTCGTGCGCCCGCGCGAGAGCTCGTCGAAGGCGTGCTGGATCCTGACTTCCGTCACGCTGTCGAGCGCGCTCGTCGCCTCGTCCAGGATGAGGATCGGCGGGTTTTTGAGGAAGATGCGCGCGATGGACACGCGCTGCTTCTGCCCGCCGGAGAGCATCGTGCCGCGCTCGCCGACGTAGGTGTCAAACCCCTGCGGCATGGCCATGATATCGTCGTAGATCTCCGCGCGCTTCGCCGCCTCGACGATCTCCTCGTCCGTCGCGTCGGGACGGCCGTAGCGGATGTTTTCGCGCACGGTATCGGCAAAGAGGAACACATCCTGCTGCACGATGCCGATGGCGCGGTGCAGCGAGGCCTGCGTGAGGGCGCGTACGTCGGTCCCGTCAACGCGGATGGCGCCGTCGCTCACCTCGTAAAAGCGGGGGATGAGCTGGCAGAGCGTCGATTTGCCGCCGCCGGAGGGTCCCACGATGGCGATGACCTCGCCCGGCGCGATGTGCACGCTCACGTCATGCAGCACGCCGTCGGTCTCCTCGGCATCGTAGGTAAAGCTCACATGGTCGACGTTGATCTCGCCGCGGCAGTTTTTCAGCTCGCTTGCATCCAGCGCATCCTTGAGCTTTGGCTCAACGCGCATCAGCGCGACAAAGCGCTCCACGCCGGCAAAGCCGCGCGCAAAAATTTCGGAGAAGTTCGCAAGCTTCCGCACGGGGCTGATGAAGGTCGTGATATAGAGCGAGAAGGTGATGAGGTCGATATAGTTCATCTCGCTGCGCATGATGAGATAGCCGCCCACCGTGATGACGGCGGCGGAGAGCAGCGTCATAAAAAACTCCATCGTCGCGTTGAAGACGCCCATCTCATGGTGGAAGGCGCGCTTGGAGACCTTGAATTCCTCATTTGCGGCATTGAACTTGTCGATCTCCGCCGATTCGTTGGCAAAGGCGCGCGCCGTGCGGACGCCGGAAAGCGAGGACTCGATGCCGACATTGATGGCGGCAGTCTTCTGCTTTTCGTTGCGCGAGGCCGCGCCCATCCTGCGGCGGCGGGACATGATCGCAAGCAGGAATACCGGCAGGATGCACGCCACGACGAGCGTCAGCCGCCACTCGATGGAGGCCATGATGCCGAGCGCGCCGAGAATGGTGAGCGTCGAGATGAGCAGGTCCTCCGGGCCGTGATGGGCGAGCTCTGTGATCTCAAAGAGGTCGCTCGTCAGCCTGCTCATGAGCTGGCCCGTGCGGTTGTGGTCAAAAAAGCTAACGTCCAGCTCCTGCACATGGGTAAAGAGGTCACGCCGGATATCGGCCTCCACCAGAATGCCGAAGGTGTGGCCCCAATAGGCGATGACATAGTACAAAAGCGCGCGCACAAGGAAGGCCGCCATCATCGCCGCCATCACGAGAAAAAACGTCTGATACTGCTGGTTGGGCAAAAGATCGTACATCGATCGTCGTGTCACGAGCGGAAAGGCGAGGTCGATGAGCGCAACAACGGTCGCGCAGACAAGGTCCAAAATGAACAGGCCGCGGTGCGGCTTGAAATACGAAAAGAGGATGGAAATCGGTTTTCTGGTCTGGAAATCGCGGGTCGTCATGTTGTCTTACTCCTGCATATACGGATTCAAGGTAATTGTAGCACAGGCAGACAGGCCTTGCAAGGAAAGCCGACCCATTTGCGCAAAAAAAGAACGACCCCCCGGTCGTTCTTTTTTCTTTACTTGATGCGTACCGTGATCGTCAGCACCGCGCCGCCGACCGTGGCCGTCACGGTCGTGGTGCCTGCCTTGATGGGCGAGATGGTGCCGTCTGCCGAAATGGACAGAACGCTTGCATCCGCCACCGCCCAGGCAGCGGCAGCGTCCGTGCCGGAAACGCTCAGGCGGATGCTCTCGCTCGCCTTGATCGTGCAGTCGAAGTTGCCGCTCACGTCCTTAGGCAGCGTCGTGCCGACGTTCGTCTTGATGCTCAGCGCCGAGGCATCCACCGTCGGGGTGGCGGGAGTCGTGGTGGTGCCGGGATCGGCGGGAACCGTGCCGTCGCCCGTCGGGTCAGTCACGTTCGGCTCTTCGCCGGCGTTCGGGTCGCTTGCGTCCGTATTGCCGTCGTCGGGCGTGCTGACATCATCCTGCACGCCGGGGGTATCGCCGTTGTCGGCAGGCCCCAGCTTGGCGACGATCTTGTCGCCGAAGAGCGACCAGCTCAGAAGCAGCAGCACGACCACAAGCACCGCGGCCATTGCGCCGCGGGCGGAATGCGTCTGCTTTTTATCGGAAACACGGCGGCCGCCCTTTCCCGCGCCGCTGTGCTTGCTGATTTTACGGGGATGGTCTCCCTCCTCACAGAAGGGACATCTGCGATAGCTGGGGGAATATTCTTCACCGCAGCGCGGACATTTGACAAGATCCATAGCGCCGCTCCTTTCTTTTTTCACAAGTAATTGCTCGCTCCGGCGCAGACAGCGCGCCGTTCCTTTACATAATACTTTCTTTTTCGCGCCGCGTCAACCGTAAGGCGCAAAATTTTGCCGCGCCGTCCGCCGTGCCCTTGCTTTTCCCGCGTGCCGCCCCTATAATAAGAAAAAATACGACACACGGAGGATGCGCGATGAACACCATCTTCATTGGCATTGCGGGCGGTACCGGCTCGGGCAAAACGACGCTCACCGAGCACTTAAAGCAGCACTTCGGCGACGATATCAGCGTCGTCCATCACGACAGCTATTATAAATATCAGGACAGGCCCTTTGAAGAGCGCTGCAAGCAGAACTACGACCATCCCGACGCCTTTGAGACCGACCTCATGGTCGAGCAGCTCAAGGAGCTCAAGGCGGGCAAGGCTATCCGCTGCCCCGTCTATTCCTACGCAGACCACCAGCGCACGGAGGAGACCGAGCTCATTCAGCCGAGCAAGGTCGTCATCGTCGAGGGCATCCTTATCCTCCAGGATCCGCGCCTGCGCGAAATGCTCGATATCAAGATCTTCGTCGAGACCGACGCCGACGTGCGCATCCTGCGCCGTGCGCTGCACGATGTGCGCGACCGCGGCCGCACGCTCGAGAGCGTCATCACGCAGTACTTAACGACCGTCAAGCCCATGCACGAGCAGTTCGTCGAGCCCAGCCGCAAATACGCCGACATCATCGTGCTCGAGGGCGGGCACAACTTGGTCGCGCTCGACATGATCATGCAGCGCATCGCCAGCCACATCGCCTCAGCGGATTGACACAGAGATAAAAAAGAAGAGCAGCATTGCGCCGCTCTTCTTTTTTTGAAGCGCTTACGCGCCCGCAAACCGGAACACAACGCCCACAAGCGCAGAAAGCCCGATGAACACGATCGGGTGCCAGCCCTTCGTCTTTTTGACAAAATTCGTCAGGACGAGGATCACGGCAGCGAGGATCAGTCCCTGCCAGAAAAAGCCGCCGGACACCATGAACGTCTCCTTCACCACGACGAGGCCCGCCGCGGTGATGAGCGCGGTGGACGCGGGGCGCAGACCGTAAAACGCGCCGCCGACATACTTGCTGTCGCGGAAGGCCTCCAAAAAGGCCGCGACGATCAGGATAACGATGATGCTCGGCGCGACAAGGCCGATCGTTGCTGTAATGGCGCCAGGCACACCCTTTGTCAGATAACCCACATAGGTCGCCATGTTGACGCCGATGGGACCGGGGGTGGATTCAGACACCGCGATCATATCCGCAAGCTGCGCGCGGGTAAACCAGCCTGTCTTATCCGAAATGGCCTTGAGAAAGGGCAGCGTCGCCAGACCGCCGCCGACCGAAAAAAGGCCGGTTTTGAAAAACTCCCAGAAGAGCTGAAGGTAAATCATCATTTCTGCTCACCGCCCTTCTTGAGATACACCTGCAGGATAATGCCGCTGAGCGCCGCGAACACCACAAAGACGACCGGCGACCAGTCGAAAAACAGCGAAGCCGCCAGAATGAGAATATAAAGCACGAGCGTCGCCTTGTCGACAACAGACTTTTTCCACAGCTTCAAAACAGCGTTGAAAATGAGCACGCACACGCACACGCGGATGCCCGCAAAGGCATTCTTGACCCATGCGACATCGGCAAAGGTCGTGATCACGCCCGCAAGCAGCGAGATGATGACGATGCTCGGAAAAACGACGCCGAGCGTTGCGACGATGCCGCCGGCATTGCCTTTGACCTTGCGGCCTGCAAAGGTCGCGGTGTTGACCGCGATGACACCCGGCGTGCACTGGCCGATGGCAAACCAGTCGGCCAGCTCTTCCTCGGTCGCCCAGCCCTTGTTCTCAACGACCTCGCGCTGCAAAATCGGCAGCATGGCGTAGCCTCCGCCAAAGGTCATCACACCGACCTTGGCAAAGGTAAAAAACAGTTCCCATAGCAATTTCAAAATGATTCTCCCTATTCCACATAACCGTAAAGGCCGCGCACGGACACCTCACCCGTGCGGACGGTCTCGACCGTCCCGTTTTCGCGGCGCACGATGAGGCCGAACTCCTCGTCCACGTCAAGCGCCGTGACTTTCTCCTTCGTATCCTGCCACAAAAGCTGCACCTCGCGCCCGATGGTCACGCAGCGGCGGCGGTATTCGTCCAGATATCCGCTCGTATCGCCGGTCTTGAGCGCGGTATAGAGCGCGTCGAGCTCCTCGATCATCGCCGCGGCCAGTTCCGCGCGGGAGACGAGCTTGCCCGTTTCGCGCAGGATGGACGTTGCGATCTTTGCGACCTCGCCGTCGAAATCCTCCTCGCGCTGGCTGACGTTGAAGCCGATGCCCGCCACGACATACTGGAGCTCGCCGGTCTCGCCCTCCACGCTCAGCTCGGTCAGGATACCGCAGAGCTTTCGGCCGTTTAAGATGAGATCGTTCGTCCACTTGATCTGCGAGTGCGTGCCCGCCACGCGGTCGACCGCACGGCTCATCGCCACGGCGATCAGGCCCGTGAGCGGCATGAGCTGCTGCGGCGTGAGCTGCGGCCGCAGCAGGATCGACAGGTAAACGCCCTTGCCCGCGGCGCTCTGGAAGCTGCGTCCGCGGCCGCGCCCGCTCGTCTGCTCCGCCGCGACAGCGACAGTGCCGTCCGGTGCGCCGTCGAGCGCGATGCGCTTTAAGTAGGCGTTCGTCGAGTCGATGGAGTCAAAGCAGTCGATGCGCTTTCCGACCGTCTGCACCGCGCCCAGATAGCTGCGCACGGTCTGCTCGGTCAGCGCGTCGGGCAGTGCTTTCAGGCAGTAGCCCCGTCCCGGCACAGCCTCGATCTCATACCCCTGCGCACGCAGGGCGGAGATGCTCTTCCAGATCGCCGCGCGCGTGATACCGAGGGATGCGCTGATGGACTCGCCGGAAACATACCTTCCCTTTTCGCGCAGCAGCAGCGCTAAAACAGTTTCTTTTCCCATAATGTCCTCCGTTACAAAATGTAACCGAAATTGTTACCCTTTTGAGGTTGACAGTTGGCGGCTTATCGCTTACGATTGACATAAAATATCAAGCGCTGCGCATTTTCGCAGCCGCCGTCTTAGGATTGTAGCACGCTTGCCGCCGCCTGTAAACCAAAATCTCGTGTTTTGGCTTACCCGGCGGTTTCTTGACGATTTCCAGATATTTCCATTGCCGCGCATGAGCATTGCGCATAAAATACGGCATAGCCGACTATCTTTGACAGGAGCTTTCCCGTGAGTTTTTCTGACCTTACGTTTCTTTTTTATTTCCTGCCGCTCTTTTTCGCGGTTTATTATCTTGTTCCCTTCCGCTGCAAGAATACCGTGCTCGTGCTCGGCAGCGCTGCGTTCTACTTTCTCGGCGCGGGCGCGCGCGATGCGCTTCTTTTGGGTGCGTCCGTTCTCTTCCACTATTTTCTCGCTCGCGCGATGGACGGAAAATCTGTCCGCGCGCGCAGGGCGCTGCTGCTCTTCGGCCTGTGCGTCGACCTCTTCGGCCTGGTGTATTTCAAATACGCTGCATTTCTCCTGGAAAATCTGGGCAAACTGACGGGGACGGCGTTCTCCCTTGTCGAGCTCGCGCTGCCGCTCGGCATCAGCTTCTACCTCTTCCAGAGCGCGGGCTATCTCATCGACGTATCCCGCGGCAGGCCGGCGGAGAAAAACTTCGTCGACTTCAGCGCCTTTGTCCTTGCCTTCCCGCAGCTCACGATGGGTCCCATCCTGCGCTATGACGAGTGGCGCGGCGCGCTGAAATCACGCACGATCGCGCGTGAGGACGTCTTTCTCGGCTTTGAGTGCTTCGCCGTCGGTCTGTGCTTCAAGGTGCTGCTGGCCGATCAGCTCGCGCCGCTGTGGGCCTCGCTCGAGCGCATCGGCTACGGCTATCTCTCTGCGCCGCTCGCCTGGCTCGGCGCGGCGAGCTACAGCTTGCAGCTCTACTTCGACTTTTCCGGGTATTCCCTCATGGCGATGGGGCTTGGGCAGATGCTGGGGCTGCGCGTGCCGCGCAACTTTGACCTCCCCTACACCGCCCGCTCGGTGAGCGAGTTCTACCGCCGCTGGCACATCACGCTCGGCACTTGGTTCCGCGACTATCTCTACATTCCCCTCGGCGGCAGCCGCCGCGGAAAGGCGCGCACGGCGCTCGCGCTGACGGTCGTGTGGGTCTTCACCGGTCTCTGGCACGGGGCGAGCTGGAACTTCGTCCTCTGGGGCGTGATGCTGCTCGCCTTCATCCTGCTTGAAAAATTCTGCATCGGCGGCTTTCTCAAGGAGCACAAATTTCTCTCGCATCTCTACCTGCTCTTCGTCATCCCGCAGACCTGGGTCGTCTTCCGCATCACAAGGCTTTCCGACATCGTCGCGTATTTTTCCCGCCTGTTCCCGTTTTTCGGCACGCACAGTGCCGTGTCCGCGCAGGATGCGCTCAAGCTGCTCTCGTCCTACTGGTGGCTGCTGCTGTTATCCGTGCTCTTCTGCCTGCCGCAGCCCCGCCGCTTTTATGAAAAGCACCGCGGCACGCTGCTCATCGACCTGCCGCTCTTTGCCCTCTTCTGGGTGTGCGTGTACTTCATCGCCACATCGACGGGCAATGCCTTCCTCTATTCCCGATTTTAAGGAGATGCTTCATGTCCTCCCGAATTCCTTCCCTTCTGCTGCCGCTGTGCCTGTTGAGCGCGGTCGCGCTCAATGTCTACCCGCTGATTGACCCCACGGGCGTGTACGGCAGCTATCTATCAAAGCTCGACAAGAAAACGCCGCCCGTCGCGGCGGTGGCGCTTGCGGCTGCCGACGGCGTGTCCCCGTGGAGCGAGCCCAAGGCACCCGAGCCGGAGCCCGTCCCCGACCCCGAGCCGCTTCCGGACCCTGAACCGAAACCGGAACCCGAGCCCGAACCGGAGGAGCCCGCCTCCCCCTTCACCACGGTGGACGCGAGCTACTTTGACGATGCGCTCTTCATCGGCGACTCGCACACCGACGGCTTCAAGGACTACGCGGGCCTTCCCAACGCCGACTACCTCTGCCACAACGGGCTGACCGTCTGGTCGGCGGTGGAAAAGGCGGAGTTCCCCGGCAAGCAGACGCTGTCTCAGGCGCTTTCCGGCAAGCACTACGGCAAGATCTACCTGATGCTCGGCATCAACGAGCTCGGCACCGGCACGGCGGAAAGCTGGGCCGCGCAGTACAAGGTGCTGCTCGATGAGATACGCGAGTTGCAGCCCGACGCCATCATCTTCCTGCAAGCCATCTTCCACACGACGCAGGAAAAGTCGGACACGACGTTCTTCAAAAACTCGACCATCGACGCGCGCAACGCGGAGATACAGAAATTTGCCGACAACGAGACGGTCTTCTATATCGACTGCAACCCCGTCTTTGACGACGATACCGGCGCGCTGACGCCGGAATACTCCGGCGACGGCGTGCACGTCAAGGCCCCCTATTATCCGATGTGGCGCGACTACCTCTTTCAGTTCGGCGTGGTCCGGGACAAGTCCTCCGATGCACCCGCAGCATAGTAAAAACGCCCGCACAACCGTGCGGGCGTTTTTTTTAGTTCTTTACAGCATGGATGCGATGGCAGCGGACAGCACGGCAAATTCCGCAAGTCCCAGCCGCTCGCCGCGGATGTTGGCCTCTAAACCGCAGGACGTGACCGCCTGCGTGACCTGCTCTTTTGTGAGCTGGCTGCCGAACGCCGTCATCAGGCTGTTGACAAGCGTCTTGCGCCGCAGGGCGAACGCGGCGTACACCACGCGGAAGAAGAACTTTTCATCCGAAACCTCCACCGGCGGCTGCTTGCGCACCACGGCGCGCAGCACGGCGGACGTGACCTTCGGCTGCGGCTCAAAGCACTCGCGCGGCACGGCGAAGAGATATTCCGGCTCCGTATAGTACTGCATAAAGACGGAGAACGCGCCGTAGGCACTCGTCCCCGGCGCGGCGCAAAGGCGCTCGGCGACCTCCTTCTGCACGAGCACCGTGATGCTCTCAAAGCATTTCGACTCGATGAGTGCGGTGATGGCGGGCGTTGTGATGTTGTAGGGCAGATTTGCGCACACGATGGGCGTGAAGCCCGCGAACTTTTCCCTCACCAGCGCGGGGATATCGGTCTTCAAAATATCGGCGGAGACGACCTCGAAGTTGTCAAAGCGCGCCATGGTCTCATCCAGGATCGGCAGCAGCGTCTTGTCCAGCTCCACGGCCACGACCTTGCCCGCGCGCTCGCAGAGCTCATGGCTCAAAGCGCCGATACCGGGGCCGATCTCGAGCACGCCGTTCTCCGTACTTGCACGCGAGCTCTCGGCGATCTCGTAGGGGATGGCGGGGTCGATCAAAAAGTTCTGCCCCATGGACTTGGAAAAATGAAAACCGTGGCGCTTTAAGAGCGCTTCGATGGTGGCTTTGTTATCGCGTTCCATAGCGTGTTTCCTTTCTGCGCTTTGGCTGTAAAAAATAAAAAATACAGATAATATGATTTTATCATATTTTGCGCAAAAGAGTAGTAAAATTTTTCTTCGTGTGGTACAATGCAGAAATCTCAGGAAAAGAGGGGCTTCTCATGGAACTTACGCCACAGATCCTGCTTGTCGTTCTGCCGCTGATCTTTCTCGGCGGCTTCGTCGACTCCGTCGCCGGCGGCGGCGGGCTCATCACCCTGCCCGCCTACCTGATGGCCGGTATCCCCGCGCATCTCGCGATGGGCACGAACAAGGTCGTCAACGGCATCGGCACGGCGACAGCGTCGGTCAAATACTTCCGCGGCGGCAAGATCAAGCTGCGCCCCGCGATCATCTCGGGCGTGGGCGCGCTCGTCGGTGCGGCCATCGGCACGCGCATCGCGCTCCTGATCCCCGAGGACATTCTGAAGATCATGATGCTCGTGGCGCTGCCCTGCGCAGCCGTCCTGCTCATCCTGAAAAAGGATTTCGGCAAGGAGAGCGACGCGCCCGCGTGCGAATATACTGCACAGCAGGAATTGGTGCGCGCCGCACTCATCGGTCTTGGCCTCGGCTGCTACGACGGGCTCATCGGCCCGGGCACGGGCACCTTCATGATCATGGCGTTCACGATGGCGCTGTCGATGGACCTCCTCACAGCGTCAGGCTGCGCAAAGCTCGCGAATCTCTGCTCCAATGTCGCCTCGGCGGTGCTGTTCATCATCAGCGGCAAGGTCTGGTGGATGCTGGCGCTGCCCGCGGCGGTCTGCAACGCGCTCGGCGCGTTCTGCGGCGCGCGCTACGCCATGAAGGGCGGCAGCAAGCGCGTGCGCGGCATGATCTTCGTCGTGCTGGGCCTTCTCTTCATCAAAATGGGCTACGAGCTGCTGTTCTGAGGGCACGCAAAGCAAAAGACGTCCGAAGTCTCTTCGGACGTCTTTTTTGTTTCTTTTGCCCCTCAGTCGAGGAAGTAGACTGTGGAATTCTTCTGGCGGCCGAACTGCTTGCACTCCTGATAGGAGTTCATATAGAGGTCGATCGCCGCGCCGCGCACTCCGGTATCCTCGGCCACGGCGTTGCCGTAGGTGTAGCCCGACGAGCCGACGATGAACATCTCGGTGCCGAGAGAGATGACGCTCTTATCCACCGCAACGGTGCCGACATGGACCGTCGTGCCCGTGGCCGTTCTGGTGCCCACGCCGCCGTAGCCTGCGGTGTAGGCCGTGCAGGTGACCTTCATCGAGCCTGTGAAGTGCACGGAATCGCCGGACTTCATCAGAAGATAGCCGCTGCCGTCCTTCTCGGTGACAACGGACTTGACCGTGTCGCCACTGCTCGCTTGATCGACCAGCGTGCCGACATAGCTGATCTCCGCAACGGAGGTATCGTTCTTCTCCTCCACCGCCTGGCGGGAGACGAACTGACCGTCGGCGTACACGACCTCGTAAACAACGTCGTGCGTACCGTCGACACCCTGCTGCACGACCTGCGTCTCGCCCTTGGGGATGCGGTAGGACGTGCTCGTCAGCACAGCGTGCTCGGACGCCTCGGTGACCATCTCATAGTAGGTGAAGTCGGAGCCGACGGTGATCTGCACCGCCTCGTCCGACACGTCGACCAGTACCATCTCGAGCGGGCTGATCGTGATCTGCAGGCGGCGCAGCAGCGCACTGACGCTCTCGCCGCTGCGCGTGGTAGCGTACTCGACATCCTCGCCGTGCGTCACGGTCACCTTTTCGCCGGCAGGGAGCGTGACCTCCGCGTCACTGCTCTGCGCGCCGGTGACGATGACGCGCTCCTGCGGGATCGCCGCCGTGCCGTCCAGCACACTGACCGTATCGCCGTCGGCGATGAGGTACAGCGCGTCGGCCCGCAGCTCGGGGGAACTGTTCAGCAGCATCACCGCCGCGAAAAGCACCAAAAACATCGCTCTTCTGCATCGCGGGGCCGTGAACATCTCTTTCAAAAACTTCTGCATTGGATACTCCTTTTTTCGCGGCGTGAGCCGCCGCAGCTTCGCGCACCGGGGAAAGCGCTGCGTCCCGGAAAAGATTACAAATTGTAACTTTTCCAAAACTTGCTGGCAGTATACCGCGCAAAAAAAGATTTGTCAAGTTTCCGCCGTTCGTTCCGCAAAAGTTCTGTTTATTCGTATTTTTTCTAAATTATCGCTGTTTTTATGTCAAAAAAGTTTTCGTCTAATAACTCAAATCGCAAATTTTCGCTAATTATGTAAACCTTCGTCACCGCCCCTCCCCGCGCAGCCAACGCTCCCGCACCGCAGCGGCGGCGCGTCTCGGCGTGCCGTCGTCTCCCCTTGGCAGCGGATAATTTTGTGCTGGCAGGCCGTGTGTGTCCCGGCGTGCCCCGCGGGAGGGTAAAACGGGAGAAAAGCCCCGCAAACACTGGCCTTTCTCCACCCACCGCGTGTTTCCCCTCTCCCCCGCGGAAAAAGCGGAAGGCCACCTGCGCCCTTTACGGGCGCAGGTGGCTTTTTCGGTCAGACTCGCTTGCCGGAATGACAAAATATGCAAGTTTTACCTTTCGAAAATTCATTTATCGAAAATCCATTATGTCAACTTCATTTTTCGAATTTTGTTGATAAATCGCACAAAATTCAGGCCATCTTTTCGCCTTTTCCGTCACCCCGCCCGTTGTAGGATAGGCGCCGCTCAGGGCGTTTTCTCCTCCGCTTCGCCGTGAAAATGAAGGTAAACGGATGCGGCAGCGTCTTTCGGCAGCACACGCTCCAGCGCGGCGAGGTCCGCCTCGCGGATGCCCTTCACGCTCCTGAAGGTCTTAAGGAGCGCCTGTGCGCGCACCTTGCCGATGCCGGGGATGCCGTCGAGCGCCGAGCGCGTGGAAGAGCGCGTGTGGCTCTCGTGGTGGAAGGTGATGGCGAAGCGGTGCGTCTCCTCCTGGATCTGTCCGATCAGGGCAAAGACGTTCGGCGCGGCGTGCAGGTCGATCTCGCGGCCTTCGGCCGTGACAAGCGCGCGCGTGCGGTGGCGGTCGTCCTTGACCATGCCGAAGATGGGAATATGCACGCGCATCCCGGCGCACACGCGCTCGGCGACCCCCGCGTGCGTGATGCCGCCGTCGATGAGCATGACGTCCGGCAGGGGGCTGAATTTCTCGTCTCCGTCCAGATAGCGCCGGATGCGGCGCGTGAGCACCTCCTCCATGGAGGCGTAGTCATCGGGGTGCCCCGCAAGGCTTTTGATCTTGAAGCGGCGATAAGCGCTCTTTTTCGCCTTCGCCCCCTCGTAGACGACCATCGAGGCGACGATGTCGCTTGCGCCGGTGTTGGAGATATCGTAGGACTCCATGCGCTTCGGCGTTTCAGAGAGCGAGAGCATCCCCGCAAGCTGCGCCATCGTGCGATCCTCGCGCTCCTGCGCGGTCGTCACGCGCTCCACATCCTCGCGCGCGTTGCGCTGCGCCATGGCAAGGAGCTCGGCCTTCTCGCCCCGCTGGGGGACATGGAGCATCACCTTGCGCCCTGCGCGCTCCGTGAGGATCTGCGCAAGCTCATCCGCTCCCTCGATCTCGCAGGGCAGCAGGATCTCGCGCGGCAGCACGCTGCGCGCCAGGTAATACTGCGGCAGCAGCGCCGACAAAATGGCCTGCTCGCTCTCGTCCTGCGGCGCGGTGAAGAGATTCAGGTCGCGTCCCGTCACGCTGCCGTCCTCGATGTGCAGCACGGCGCTGCCGCATTTGAGCGCGCCGCGGTAAACGCCCCAGATATCGGTGTCGGCACAGATACCGGCGATGACCTTCTGGCGCTTTCCCAACACTTCGATGGCGCGGATGCGGTCGCGCAGCGCCGCCGCCTGCTCAAAGTGCAGCGCCTCGGCCTCGCGCTCCATTTCCTCGCGCAGCGCGCGCGTCAGGCGGCGGTAGTGGCCGTTCAGCAGCTCCTCGGCCTGCCCGATGCGGCGCAGGTACTCCTCCTCGTCCGGTGTGCCGCGGCAGAAGGCATCGCACCGCCCCATGTGGTGGTTGAGGCAGGGGCGCTCCTTGCCGATGTCGCGCGGGAATTTGCGGCTGCACGTCGGCAAACGGAAGGCCGCGCAGATCGCGTCGATCGCCGCGCGCGTCTCGCTGCGCCCGCCGAAGGGCCCAAAATAGAGCGCGTTGTCGTCCGCAGGCTTGCCGACCATCGTAAAGCGCGGGTAGTGCTCCGTGCCGAGGCGTACAAAGGGATAGCCCTTGTCATCCTTCAAGAGGATGTTGTAGCGCGGCATATGCTGCTTGATGAGCGAGTTTTCCAGAATCAGCGCCTCGAACTCGGTCGAAACAAAGATCGTGTCAAAGTGATCCACCTGCGCGACCATGCGGCGCGTTTTCTCGTTGTGGGAGGAACCCTCCTGAAAATACTGGCTGACGCGGTTTTTGAGCTTTTTCGCCTTGCCGACGTAGATGACCTCGCCGGTTTTGTCCATCATCAGGTAGACGCCGGGGGCGAGCGGCAGGTCGTTCGCCTTGTCCAAAAGCTCCTGCTTTGTCATGTCCGCTCTCTCCTTTCCTGCTTTCGTCGGTCCATTATACTATATAATATATAGTGTGGAAACCGTCATAAAATGGAAAAAGGCGGCTTCTCTTCGAAGCCGCCTTTCCTGTTTGTTTTTTATTCGCCGAAATTGCTGGAAACCAGCTCGCACAGAGCGTTCACGGCTTCCTTCTCGTCCGCGCCGTCGGCCAGCAGCGTGATGGTCGTGCCCTTCACGATCCCGAGGGACAGCACGCCCAGCAAGCTCTTGGCGTTCACGCGGCGCTCATCCTTCTCCAGCCAGATACCGCTCTTGAATTCGTTGGCCTTCTGAATGAAGAACGTGGCAGGACGCGCGTGCAGGCCTACTTCATTGTTGATCGTAACATTCTGAGTATACATCGTTACTTTCTCCCTCTCCAAAAAAATCTTTCGGACTATATCGTATAGTATACCATTGCCGCGCCATTCGTCAATGTCATTTTTCGCGAATTTCAGCGGATTTGGCAATAAACACAGACAAAACGCCTTCCCGCGCCGTCATTTATTTCAACTCGACCACAGTAACGCCCGACTCGCCCTCGCCGTAGTTGCCCAGGCGGAAGCTCTTGACCGCTTTGTTGCGCCGGAGGTTTGCATGGACAGCCTTGCGCAGCGCGCCCGTGCCCTTGCCGTGGATGATGGTCACGGTCTCCAGATGCGCCATCACAGCGGCGTCAATGTAGTTGTCGAGCACACTTTCGGCCTCGAGCGTTTCCATGCCGCGGATATCAAGCTCGCGCGCGGCAGAAGCCGTGCGCAGAATGCGCTGCGAGGGAGCAAACTGCGGCTGCTTTTTCGCCGTTGCCGCACGCTCCGCCTCTTCGATGAGGCGCACCTCGTCGGCTTTGACCTTCATCTGCAAGACGCCCGCCTTGAGCGTCAGCGTGTCGCCCTTGACGGCCGTGACCTCCGCCTGACGGCGCGTGCCGGGGATCTCGACAAGGTCTCCGACCTGAATGGGGCGCGAGGGCTTGGGGATGGGCTCCGCGCTCTCGTCGCGCACACCGACCGCATCGCGCGCCTCCTTGATGTTGTGCATGATCTCAGCGCGCTGGGCGTTCATCTGCTGGGCGTCGAGCTTTTTCTGCTGCTTGCGCAGCGCGTCCAGCTCGCGGAAGGTCTCGTCCGCGGCGGATTTTGCCTCGGCAAGCAGGCGCTTGGCCTCGGCTTCGCCGCGGCTGCGCGCGTTCTCCTTCGCGCGCTCCATCTGCGTGCGGAATTCGCGCGCCTTGCGCGCGTCCTCTTCGCGCTGGGCATAGAGCCGGTCGACCTCGGCCTTTTCCTTCTCTAACTGCTGGCGCTTCTGCTCGAGCTGCGTCAGCACGTCTTCAAAGCGGATGCTCTCGCTGTCCATCTGCGCCTTAGCCTTTTCGATTACGCTCTCGGCAAGCCCCAGCCGCTTCGAGATGGCAAAGGCATTCGACTTGCCGGGGATACCGATGAGCAGCTTATAGGTCGGGCACAGCGTTTCCACGTCGAACTCACAGCTCGCGTTCTCCACGCCCGCGCTCGTCATGGCATAGGTCTTGAGCTCGGCGTAGTGCGTCGTCGCGGCGATCCGTGCGCCCTGCGACCGCGCCTGCTCGATAACGGCGATGGCCAGCGCCGCACCCTCGACAGGGTCGGTGCCCGCGCCCAGCTCATCGAAGAGGATGAGACTGCTCCTGTCCGCCTCATCGAGTATCTGCACGATGTTCTTCATGTGCGCCGAGAAGGTCGACAGGCTCTGCTCGATGCTCTGCTCATCGCCGATATCGGCAAGGACGGCCGTGAAAACGCTCACAGCGCTGCGGTCGTCGCAGGGGATGTGCAGCCCGCACTGCGCCATCAGGCACAGAAGACCGAGCGTCTTTAAGCTCACTGTCTTGCCGCCGGTGTTGGGTCCCGTGATGACAAGAGTATCAAAGCTGCGGCCCAGCTCAATGTCGATGGGCACCGCCTTCGCGGGGTCGAGCAGCGGGTGGCGCGCATGGCGCAGATACACGCTGCCGTCCTTTTTGAGCTCCGGGCGCATGGCGTTCATCTCATAGCTCAGCTCACCGCGCGCGAAGATGAGATCAAGGTGGACCAAAAGGTCATAGTCCCACAGGATATCGCGGCTGAAGCCCGCCGCCTCGCCGGAGAGGGCGTAGAGGATGCGGTCGATCTCCTTTTCCTCCTTCGCCTCCAGCTCCTTGAGCTCGTTGTTGGCCTGCACCACGCCCATCGGCTCGACGAAGATCGTCGCGCCGCTCGAGGAGGTGTCGTGCACGAGTCCCGGCAGCTCCGCGCGGCATTCGGCCTTCACCGGCACGACGAAGCGCCCGCCGCGCTGCGTGATGAGCGCGTCCTGCAAGACGTTGCGGTAGCTCGGCGAGGAAATGATGCGCTGTAGGATCTGGCGGCCTCTGGCCGCCGCCGCGCGCTTGTGGCGGCGGATCTCGGCAAGCTCGGGAGAAGCATTGTCCGCGATCTCGTTCTCATCGAGGATGGCGGTCGTGATCTTCTCCTCCAAAAAGCGGTTGGGATGCAGCGAGAGGAAGAGCTTGTCGATGACCGTCCCCTCTTCATCCTCGCGGTAATAATCCTTCACGCGGCGTACGTTTGTTAGGAGCGCCGCAATGTCCAAAAGCTCGCGCGTATTGAGCATACCGTCGCGCTCGGCGCGCCCCAGCGCCTCCGCCACGGGTCTCACGCCGCCGAACGACGGGCTGCCGCGCAGGGCGATCATCTTGCGCGCCGCGTCGGTCTCGTCGAGCAGGCGGCTCACCTCGCCAAAGTCGTCCGACGGTGTCAGCCTCCGTGCGCGGTCCTTGGCGTCGGCGCTGACGGCGTGGCGCTCCAGCCGCTCCAAAAGGCGCGGCAGCTCCAGCACGCGGATGGATTTTTCAAACAGTTCACTCATAGTTTTCTCCGAAATTTTGATTCCGATTCGTATTTATTTCGACAATTATTTCTATTTGTTGTCAATTTTCATGCTTTTATAGAAGTCAAGGGTCTTGAATCGGCGGTCGAGCTGCACCCGCGCAAAGACCTCGCACGCCTCGCCAAACCGCTTTTCCGTCTCGCCCGAGAGAGAAAATGCCAGCATCCGCTTCGGCTCGGAAAAGAGCACATGGCGCATCGCCGCGAACGAGCCCGCGTCCAGCGGCAGAAGGCCGCTCCCGCCGTGCAGCGCGCATTCCCTGCACAGCAGCACCCCCTGCTGCGCGTCGAACACCGGCTCCTTCGGGTTGTGCGTACCGCACACGGCGCAGCCGTCGAGCAGCGGCTCATAGCCCGAAAGGGCGAGCAGCTTGAGCTCAAACGCCGCCTTGACAAGGCTTTGCGGCTTTTTGAGCTCGCTGAGCGCGTAGAGCGCGTTGAGCAGCAGCGACAGGATCTCCGGCACGGGCTCGTCCTCCGCCGTGACGTACTCGGTCATCTCGGCAAAATACGATGCGAGCGAGAGCAGTTCGATGTCCTGCCGGATGCCGTCGAACAGCGAGATCGTCGACGCTTCATCGAGGTAATACCAACTCCCGCGCTGATAGAGCGTCAGCTCGGAGAAGGCCAGCAGCTCGCTGCCCGCGGCGATGCGGCTGCCCTTGCGCCGCGCCCCGCGCGCAACCACGGCGATCCGGCCGAGCGTGTCGGTCAGAATATTCAATATGTAGTCGGCCTCCTTCGTCGCCGTTGCGCGAAGGACGATGCCCTTAGTTACGGTTTTTTCTGACATGAAAATTCTTTGATCTCTTCTCTATCAGCAGGTGTAAAGGCTATTTGCCTTGCAGCAAAATGTATCTCCGCGCGCTGCGCGGGAGGGGAATGCAGCGCTTGGTGCTGCTGTCGGTCAAAGGGGGTATTCTCTTCTCGAAGAGAATACCCCCTTTGTATCCCCCAGAGAAGGACGAGGGGCGGACCCCTCGACCCCCGACATTGCAGGCTTGCAGCTTGAAGAGCTGCGCAGCCTGCGGATTGCACAGCCGTTGGCAGCTTTGCTGCCTTACGGATGTGGCATACCCCTTGCGGGTAGTCGGGTGCGGTGTACATGGCTTCGCCATGGATCTTCTGCGAATCGTTACCGATATCAACCGCGCCTTACTGCCGTGAGGCGCGAGTGACGTTTTCTCGGCGGCAGACTGCCTGCCGAATGCGGCATTGCTGCACTCGCCGCTTATTTTGCGGCGCTATGCGCGGGACGTTCCATTCACCGCCAGCAAATAGAAGATCGGCTCGCCGGTTTTCATAAACAGCGCGAAATATCCGTTCTGCAAGCTTTTCACCTCATGCTTAGCATGGGGAAAAGCATAAGAAATATGGCTGGGAAAATTTATTTACTGCTCGTCGTAGCCGAAAGAACGAATATAATTCATATTGTCGCGCCAGTTTTCTTTGACCTTGACCCAGGTCTCGAGGTAGACCTTCGTGCCCATGAAGCGCTCAATATCCTGGCGCGCTTCGGTCGAGATCTTCTTGAGCATCGCGCCGTTTTTGCCGATGATGATGCCCTTGTGACTCGCCTTTTCGCAGTAGATGGTCGCGTCGACCTCGATGACCTCGTCGTCGCGCTCAATAAAGCGCGTGATCTCCACGGCCGTGCCGTGCGGAATTTCCTTATCCAAGTTGCGCAGCAGCTTTTCGCGCACGATCTCGCCCACGACCTGACGGTCGGGCTGGTCAGTCGTCATGCCGTCGGGGAAGAGCTGCGGGCCCTCAGAGGCGTACTTACCGAGCTCGTTCATCAGATCGTCCAGCCCCTCGTGCGTGCGCGCGGAAATGGGGATAATGGCGTCAAACGCATACGCCTCGCTGTAGGCCGCGATGACGGCGAGCAGGTCGTCCTTTTTCTCGACAGTGTCGATCTTGTTGATGCACAAAATCGCCGGCAGGTGAGAAGCCTTGATCTTTTCGATGAGCTCGGCCTCAGGGATGCCGACGTGCGCCACTGGCTCAACGAGCAGCAGCACCGCGTCCACGTCCGCGATGGATTCGCGCGTGACCTTGACCATGTAGTCGCCCAGGCGGTTGCGCGCCTTGTGGAATCCAGGCGTGTCGAGCAGCACGTACTGCGTGTCGCCGCGGTTCACCACGCCGTAAATGCGGTTGCGTGTGGTCTGGGGCTTGTTCGACACGATGGCGATCTTCTCGCCCACAAGGGCGTTCGTCAGGCTGGATTTGCCGACGTTAGGCCGTCCGCAGACAGTGATCATAGCGGTTTTCGTTTTGTTCATCAGGTGATCCTCAACTTTCTTTTGTTCGTTGAACATTATTTTATTGTCAGGGCAGCGCAGGGCTGTCCCATTTTGCTTTTTTATCGCTCGAGCGCAAGGAGCGTCATGATGCGCTCTTCATGCTCGCGCATCTGCGCTTTCATGGGGCCTTCGTCCAGATGGTCGTAGCCCAGCAGGTGCAGCACCGAGTGCGTCACAAGATAGGCAAGCTCGCGGCGGTTGGAATGGCCGTACTCCTTCGCCTGCGCGGCGACGTGCTCGAGCGAAATGACCATGTCGCCGAGCGGCACGAGACCCGTGCCTGGGTCGGCGTCCTCCGTCCCCGGCAGTTCTCCGGGCGAAAGCTCAAACATCGGAAAACTCAAAACGTCCGTTGCGCGGTCGACCTCGCGCATCTCGCGGTTGATCTCATGGATGGTCTCGTCGTCCGTCAGCTCCACGTCGATCTCGCAGGGAAAATCAACGCCCTCAGCGGTGAGCGCCGTGCGGATGACCTTGCGGATGAAGGCGCGCTTGCCGTCGCTCACGTTGGGCACGTTTTCCGCCGTAATGGGGATATAATGTCTCTTTGCCATCACTTTTTTCTCTTTTCGTTTCGTTCGCTCTCGTAGTCCGCGTAGGCCTTGATGATGCGCTGCACCATCACATGACGCACCACGTCCTGATCGGTCAGCTCGCAGATGCCAATGCCCTCAACATTTCTGAGCACACGCACGGCCTGCTTGAGTCCGCTCATCTTGTCCGCCGGCAGGTCGATCTGCGTCACATCGCCAGTGATGACCATTTTCGAGTTGAAGCCCATGCGCGTCAGGAACATTTTCATCTGCTCGCAGGAGGTGTTCTGCGCCTCGTCGAGGATGATGAAGCTGTCGTCCAGTGTGCGCCCGCGCATATAGGCAAGGGGCGCGACCTCGATGTTGCCGCGCTCTAAATACTTCTGGTACGTTTCCGCGCCGAGCATATCGAAGAGCGCGTCATAGAGCGGGCGCAGATACGGGTCGACCTTGCTCTGCAAATCGCCCGGCAAAAAGCCGAGGCGCTCGCCCGCTTCGACCGCGGGGCGCGTCAAAATGATGCGATTCACCTTGCGCTCGCGGAAGGCCGCGACCGCCGCGGCGACGGCGAGGTACGTTTTGCCCGTACCTGCGGGGCCGACGCCGATGGTGATGGTGTTTTTCAAAACGGACTCGATGTATTTTTTCTGTCCGATGGTCTTAGGCTTGATGGGGCGGCCCTTGGAGCTGATGCAGATAACGTCCTGCGTCAGCTCGCTGATGCGCTCCTCCTGCCCCGCACGCACGAGCGAGATCACGTAGCGCACGTTCTGCTCGGTGATGGGCTCGCCGCGGTTGGAGAGCGTCAAAAGCGCGTTCAGCGCCTTGGCCGCGAGCATCGTATCCTCGACCTCGCCGTTCACGCGCAGCTCGCCCTCGCGATTGGACACCGTGACCTTGAATTCCGATTCGATCAGCCGCACGTTCTCATCGAATGAGCCGAACAAATTGACCGCCTGCTCCATGCGTTCGATGCTGATGCGCTGTTCCATGCTGTAGTTCCTCCTGAAAAAATGCTATCCTTCGTCGATCGCGATCGGCACCTCCCGCCCGATCTGCTCCTCGCATTCCGCGCTGAGCGTCACAAGCAGGGTATCGCCCTGCACCGCGGAGGCGACGCGCTCACTTGTCACACTGCCGTCCTTGCCGAGAAGGGCGGCGAGCTGTGCCTTGAGCACCTCCTCCCCGATCGTCTCCGCCGCCGCGCGCGAACGCGTGACGGTGACCGTCTCATAGGGCAGATACGTCTCCGTCTCCCACGTGATCGGGAGCGAGACAAGGCCAAACAGCGACCATGGTGTTTGATTCTTTATTTTATCACAATCGCCATGGCAAATGCTACTCCCTTTTGCGCCAATTTTCAGCCGGTTTTCGCCCCAGAGCAGCGAAAAGCGCCGCTTTTCGCCGCCGGTATAGGTCTTTTGCTCATAGCTGAGCGGAATGCGCACGCTCAGCTCATACCATGTGCGCGCCCAGACCTCGCCCTTCCCCGCAAGGAAGCGCGTTGTCACGCTCGGCTTTTCCGTCCCGCCGGTCTCCACCACGCCCGCGATCAAAAGCTGCCCCTCCTGCACGCTCGTGCCGGGCAGGACCTTCTTCTCTCCGTCCAGCGCGCGGACCCTGGTCACAAGTCCTGCGCGCTTTGCGACAACATTGGTCGGCACGCTCTCATTTGCCCGCTCGGGCGCGCGCACGCGCTCGCGCACCTGCACATAGGCCCTGCAGCCGCGCACGTTCACCGCAAGCCAGCAGAGGTCCTTGACCTCCGGCAGCACGCGGTTGCAGATATCCTGCGACTTGAAGGAGTAAACGAACGTCCCGCGGTGCACGCCTTGCTCGGAAAGTGCGTGCAGGATGGTCTCCGTCGGCACGGTCTCGTTGCCCGTGACCTCAAAATCCCAGATGAAGAGCGAATTCACAAGCAGCAGCGCGCAGCATAGCGCTCCGCCCGCAAGCAGTGCGTA
>ENA-OWPF01000536-OWPF01000536.1-human-gut-metagenome-genome-assembly--contig:-NODE-536-length-42099-cov-7.934022_pt1 | contig 42099 bp, 38 predicted proteins | sample MGYA00248261_ERZ651840 | MGnify/ENA primary metagenome ERZ651840 (study PRJEB26924, sample SAMEA4378268) | human gut metagenome | biome: human gut; feature: human-associated habitat; material: faeces... | reverse complement strand
ACATCCATGCGAATACGAGGCTTCCTCCACGGCTTACGATATTCATTTTACGTTTATGCTTTTTGATCTGTTCAATTGTTTTTCTTGTGATTCCACAGTGAAGTGTAACGAAGTCAACACCGTCTTCTGCATGCATACGAATTACATCAAGGAAATCCTGTGCAGTCAGAGTAGCAAGATCTCTCTGATAATGAATGACACTGTCGTATACAGGAACTGTACCGATCATAGCAGGACATTCAGAAGTCAGTTTGCGACGGAACGGCTGTGTATCTCCATGGCTGGAAAGATCCATGATAGATTCGGCTCCAAGTTCTACTGCGCTCATTACTTTCTGCATTTCAATATCATAATCCTTGCAGTCACGGGAAACTCCAAGGTTGACATTGATCTTTGTGCGGAGCATGCTTCCGACACCTTCCGGGTTCAGGGCTTTGTGGTTTTTGTTAGCACAGATTGCAACCTTTCCTTCAGCGACAAGCTTCATCAGTTTGTCAGTTTCCATATGTTCTTTTTCAGCTACTGTTTTGATTTCTGGGGTGAGAATCCCTTTACGAGCTGCATCCATCTGGGTTGTGTAGTTTCTCATGTTGTTTTGCCTCCATTCGTATACGTGAATTATATAATTTTTGACGTCAGCAAAACACGGACAGCGTACACAAGAAAAGCTACGGTTCCATGCATATGAATAGATGCGGAAAGGAATGGTAACTGTTTAGCTACACTACCAGCGAATATAAGATTATGCTGACGCCTTCACGGAGAAATGTTAATAACTACAAGATAAAGGAGTTGTTAACATAATACTCCGGTGATTACAGATTGATTCTGCATTTTCTTGTGCGGTACAAGGTGGTGTCCCCAATGTAACGCAGTTTTGTTTACAGCATAGTTGCTGTAAGAACAAACATTGTTTATGCTGTGCGAATTTGAAACATAATACCGCATTTTTCCCCAACCATGGTCAGGACAAGAGCAATTACTCCACTTTTCTGGAATACTGAAATCAGCAGGAATGCCAGGATACTTCCGGCTACTGTTGAGATCAGGAATGGGATCACATAGATAAATAATCCTGCCGGTGCTGCTCCCATAAGGAATAAAGCAACCGGATAAGCAGCAATTCCTCCGAGAATACCTGTTCCAAGTGCTTCTGCAAGACAAGTAAGGCTTAAATTCTTACATTTCTTGTAAACAAGTCCACAGCAGAGAGCTCCGATCATACTACCCGGGAAAGCCATCAGACTTCCGATTCCAAGTATATTGCGCAGAAGGCTTGCACAGAATGCAATTCCAACGCCCCAGCCGGGACCAAGAAGTACGGCTGCAAAGATATTTACCATATGTTGAACCGGTGCACATTTACTTCCGGCTACAGGAAAGCTTAAAAAGCTTCCAACGATGGCAAGAGCGGTGAGAACACCTGCAAGTGCCAGTTTTTTTGTGTTTGTTGTCTGTTTCATAACTTGAGTCTCCTTTCAAATGTAAAAAAAGGATCCTCACCTGAGTGAAGATCCTACCAGCTGTCCGAAGTAAAAAGAGATGCAAGGGCATCTCAATCATTACATGGTATCAATTCCCTCCGTTGGCATTATCCAAATCAGGTTTAAATGGGTCGAAACGGTAACACGTCTCCTCTCAGCCGGTTCTGACCAGCTCCCCTTTGACAATATTTAGTTCTTTGTCTGATGCTATTATGAACCGAAAAAGTGAAAAATGCAAGAGGAAAATTTGAAGCAAAAGGAGAAAAAATTTAAATCAGGTTTAAAATCATAAGAAGCTGTATTGAAAAATAAATAGAAAAACAATACAACTTCTTATTTTTATATATTATTACACATTTCAGCAACAGAACTTTTAAATTGCTGCACAATATAAAATATGAATACACTTCCTATAATAACAACTGAAAACAAAATTAATAAAAAAGAAGGGTTTGCAAAAATACTAATTTCTGTAATTCTATAAAAATTATCAGCAAGAACATACTGAGAAAAAAATACAATAAATCCTGAAAAAGCCATCAAGGAAGTTTTTAAAGGATTTAAAAATCGTATGAAAATAAAAGGAAAACATAAATTTAATTTCATTATCTTGTTTTTTGAACACCATATTATACAAAGCATAATTATTGTATAAACAACTACAAACCATAATATAAGGACCAAATACATGCTCACTATACCTGAATCATAAAATATATTTTTTATTTCCCAAAATCCAAATTTACTTCTAAAAATACTTTCTGCTGTTTTTGAAACCTTTGTAAAAATTTTTATAAAACATGCTTTAAATAAACTTCCCATTCCCAGCCTTACTATAAAACCATAAAATAATACAGTCCAAAATGTATGGGATACTTTTGTTTCATTAAAAGAAAAAATAGATTTTATAACAAGTGCTTCAATAAAAACAAATAAAAAGATTGGAACTGCAGTCATAAATATACTCGATACACCTCTTGTATTATATGTGATATTAGTAAATAAATAATATAAATATATTAATACAGCTTGTGGAAAAACTATTTTTAAAATAAAAAACGGCATATTATCTTTAATAAATGTTACAACTGAAAATATATTATTTTTATAATTTTCAATTTCATAAGAAGATTTTGTCAGCATATTTATAAAAAGCAGAAAAACTCCAAGTACAGTATAAATAGATGTAAAGGTTATTAAAAAATATATTAGTCCTCTTGAAATGCTACCTATCTGTCCAAAAATTTCATTATATACAATACTTCTTAAATCTACCAAATTAAAAATAAGAGGCTCTATTGAATTTAAAAATACAATAAGGGGAAAGGCAATAAGAAGTGAAATTTTTTCTTTCAGCTTTTTAAAAAAGTCAAAAAGTATAAAAGTTTTTTCACTTGTGAAAATAAAAATCCCACTTATCCATATAAATCCTTTTAAGAATTTTATAACAGCAGATACTGTTATTGTAAAATAAATCCAAAATTCATATTTTGCTGCTTCATAAAATATTTCATTAATAAAATCTTCAATAAAAATTAAAATACATACAGGAACAAAAAAATTTATTATAAATTTTTTAAAAATTCCTTTTGATAAAAGTTCTGGTTTAACTGAAAATTTTACAATAAGGGCAACTATTATAAAATTTGAAATTATTTCTGCTGCTTTCATTCCTAAATTTGCAAATGAAGATAAAGTATAGTTGAAATTCATTCCTTCTGCTGTCCACAAAATAAAAATTCTAAAAATATAAGCAAGTAAAATTACAAAAAATCCATGTATTCCAAACTGCTCTTTTTTATTATGAAATTCTGATTTAACCTTCATAAGTATCCTCCTACTCACTAATAACTTCTTTTACTAAGGTGTTACCCTCTCCATAGTATTTTTCTATGGCTTTTTCTCCGTTCCATTCTCCATGATATTTAAGATTTTTATTTTCATCATATCTCTTTAAAAAATATTTAGAGTTTATACTTTTATTTTCAGCTTCTCTATTCAGCCCTCTAAAATATTCTTTTTTATTTATTATCTCCTGTTCATCATAAAATATATTTCCATTTTCAAAATAACTTTTCTTAGTAAAAATTATATTTTCTCCATCTATTTTAAAATTTTCTTCATATAATATATTCCCATTCTCTCTGTATTTTTTTATTTTTTGTAAAAATGGATTTCCTGCTGTATAAAGTTCATCATATCTTTTTAAGACTTTACTGCTGAAATCAAGAATTTCAAATAAAGGAATTTGACTTTCATGCAAAAGAACTCCCTCTTTATTATAATATTTTTCTTGTGTTCCTTTTTCATTAAGTTCAGACAATAAAACTAACTTTTTTTCATAGGCTTTTTTTCCATCAGGATAAAATATTTCACATAAATCTTTTTCCTTTAATTTTTCATATTCATCAACTGATGAAAACTTTTTAATCTCTTCACTATTTATCTTTACAGCCTCATATATAATATTTTCAGCTTCATCATATCTTTTGTAAATTTCCTTCTTATCTTTTCCCTCATAATATTTTAAATCTTCTTCTGCCAAATTTTCGTTTGGATAATATTTATATGTTCCATTTTCTTTCTCTACAATTTTTTTATCTAATATATAATATATTCTGTATGCTTCAATTTCGGGAGTTTTTTGTTTTTTCTTAAAAGGATTAAATCCCAATCCTTTTTTACGAAGTTCAGGAATAGCAGTTAAATCTGTATAAAAATCATCATTTCTCATAACTCCATACTGCCATATCTTTAAACTTTTAGTGTCAACATCTCTTGTTTCTTCTCTTATCACATCTCCTGAATAATATTTTTCATAAATTTTTATATCTTTTCCATTTTCAAAATGTTCTATATATTCATCTCCCCAAGGAGTTTTATAGCGAGTTTTTTCTTCATCAATAGGAAACTCTTGAAAATCACTTGAAAAAATCGTTGTAAATAAAGTAAAAAATAAAACTATTAATTTTTTCATAAAAACCTCCATATTTAGATCTTTATCAGATTATAACTCTACTTTTTTCAAATTTAATATAAGTATAGTCTATAAAAATGAAATAGACAATATTTTTAAACAAATTTATCTTAAAAATTTTTATCTTTTTTCGTTTTTATTCAAACAATATAACTGTATTATAATAACTATAAAAATATATTTACAAAATATTTTGTTCGTGATATATATAGATATAACCACAATAAACTTTGAAAGCACAGATGAGGTGAGATAAATGGAAAAAGGTTTATTAAAAAATATTTTTCTGGACACAAAAAATAATCTGAATTTAAAAGGATATCTTCTTACAGTTTTTTCCACTGTAATTTTTTCGATACTTCCTTATTATTTTTTCATAAAAACATCAGATATTAAAATTGAAAAAATAGGTATTGATTTTTGGTCTGTTATGCTTTCTGTTATTTTTGTATGGACTTTTATTTTTAAAGGAAATGTATCTTCTGACAAAAAGAATATATTGAGATTTATAACAAACAATATTCTTATTCTAGGTGCTTTAATATTTATAGATGGTGCTGTAATTGAAAAACTTTCTATATTAATAAATACTGCATTTTCTGAAAGAAATATTATTTTCTTGATGATTTCTTATTTTTTAATCAGAGTAAAAGATATTTTTATTTTCTTCACAGCTGTTTCTGGAATTCTTGCTCTAATTGGAAATGAGAAAATATCTTTTATAGAAAGCGGAAAAATTTTTAAAAATTCCATTGGAAAACTTTTCACTTTTCTGTTCTTTTGGGTATTTTATACAATTTATGCTGCCGGCTGTATAGATTTAACATGGTTTATATTTAATATTTCCTACATAGAACATATAAATTTAAATGAAATTTTTGTATATATTGGAGTTTTTCTTAATATCTACATCTTTTATTTTATTCTTGTTTTTGTTTTAGCAGTTTTCAAAAATTATTTAGAGAAACCTGAAGATGAAGAAAATGCAGGAGAAAAAATTACTCTTCCTGCTGTTTTTGAAAAAACAATAAATGCTTTAAAAGGAAGAAAATTTAAATTTTATGGAACGGTTGCAGGAATTTATCTTTTATGCGGAGCAGGAGTAACGGCTGTTGTTTATTTGGCAATAATCAGCGGTTTATTCTCTTTTATTTTAATAGTGTTTGCTGTAATTTTAGGAATAGCAGCTGCTATTCAGATTTTTATTACAAAATTCTGTTTTAAATTTATGGGAGATTTTACTGAAAAAATTAATTTTTCAAAATTTATGAAAATATACGGCTGTGCAGTAATTGTTACAATACTTACATTTATTGCAGGAATTATTTTAGAAAGTATACTTTCTATCATATCAGAAGATAATTATGCGGCAGTTATATTTTCCAATGGAATAAACGGATTTATAGTTTTTTATGCAGGAGTTATCCAGACACTTATGACAGCATTTATTCTTAAAAATCAAAAAGGAATTATAAAAAAATCTTTTAAAGAAAGTTTAAAATTTTTCTCTTTAAAATTTATTTTTGTTCTTTTTGGAATATATAACTTAACTGGAATGATTATGAGAGCTCTTGAAAAGATAAGAAACAGTTATGACTATGAAGTGATGTTAAGAGGAATGGTACATTTTCCTTCTCATATAATAGTATTTCTTGCTGTCTTTATTTTTCTGCATACAATGATTTTAGCTGTTGTAACCTGTGTTATTGAAGAAAAAAATATAGAATTTTAAGGAGGAAAAAAATTATGAAAAATGTGAAAAAAATTTTTTTAGGTTTGATATTTTTTACTTTGACAGCAGTAAGTCCGGCACAGAGTGAAACTGAATACCATTTGGAAAGAATTGGAAATCAATTAATGTACAGCAGAATTCCTCATAATGATTGTTATGTTTCTTCTGTTGTGGCAAAAGACCCTGTTGAATTTGCAAAAAAAATACAAGAATATACATTAAGCAAAAATAAAAGTATTACAAAAATATGGCACAGCTACAATGAAGAAAAACAGGAATATGTGGCAATAATATATTATTATATAATTAAATAAAAAGGTAATGCTTATGAATAAAAAATCTATTATTAAATTTTTCTTAAAATATATTTTACCCCCTATTTTAATTATGGTTTTTTTAACTATTTATAATTATCTAATGGGTGGAGGAATAACTCCTTTTAATAAAGGTCATATTATTATTTTCTTAGGCTTCTTTTTGTTAACAAGTTTTTTTTGGGCAATGACAGAAGCTGTTCAAATTAGTTTTGAAAATTTCCTTAGTGCAGATTGGAAGGGAAAAATTGTCTTTATTTTAACTGCTGTTTTTTTGATTGCTTTATATAAAATTAGTGGCAGAATTTAATAATAAATAGCAAATGGGAATGTTTTACATTCCCTCAGGTTGTAGACAAAAGGGGGTTAAGAAATTTTTAACCTCTTTTTGTTATATAAAGTCTAGTAAAAAATTTTTTGAAAAAATAAATTTTATATAGTATACTTATACTAAGTTGAATAAATTATAAAGTTTTATACCTTAATATCAAAGGAGTGGTGCTTATGACATTGATTATTTTTTGAAAAAATCAAAAAACAATTTTGTTATGAGCATTTTTTATTTCAAGGAGGTTGAAAAAATAAATGAAGAAATTATTAATTAAATTAATTATTTTTACGATGATATTATTAACTTTTACAGGTTGTTACACTTTGTCAAAAACTTATTATTATGAAACAAAACCTATGGATAAATTTTTAAGTTTTAGTGAATATGTATATATATATGCCCCAATATTAAATAGAGATGAAAAAGATAGTCCTATTACAATGATAGATATACGACCAATAAAATTTGCTAATTTAAAGAAATCAAAAAAAGTAGAAATTTTAAGTGATAAAATAACTGTAGAATATAATGGTAAAAAATATGTTCTAAAAGTAGTGAACAAAACAGCAGTTCTTCCATACAGAGAAGGAATAATTTTAAAAGAAGGAACAATAGTATATTTTGGAAAAGTAAAAGTTGATGACAAAATGATAATAGATATGCCGCCAGTGAGATTAAAACAATATTTAGAAGTAGTTAAATATAATCCTATTGCAGATGGTTTAAATATTGATACTTCGCAAGATATTTATTATGGACCAGCAGAAGAATATAAGGGAAGATAGTTGATAAAAAATAATTTGTCTACAGTCTGTGGGAATGTTTTACATTCCCTTTCTATAAATTTAGCCACAATTATAATGTTTCTCTGAAAAATTTATGAGCTATCAACTTATAAGCCAACATCAAAATTAAAAGAGGTTGAGATATGAAAAAAAAATTTAATTAAAAAAATGGATATGTAATTATTTATTTTATGGGTATTTTATATCCATAGTTTTTATTAATATTTGTCATTATATTTTTTATAAAAAATTTGATTTATCATTAAGGACTTTAAAAGGGAATTTTATGGTTGCTTTTCTTATTATGCCTTTAAGTTTAGGATTTAAAAATTTATATTATGAATATAAAGAGATTTGGAAGACAGCGAAATTAGATAGAAAAATATTTATAATTTTAGGAATAATTTTTGTTATTTATGGAGTTTATTACAGAGCAAAACTAACAAGGAGTTTCAAATAAAAATGAAGAAATTATTAATTAAATTAATTATTTTTACGATGATATTATTAACTTTTACAGGTTGTTACACTTTGTCAAAAACTTATTATTATGAAACAAAACCTATGGATAAATTTTTAAGTTTTAGTGAATATGTATATATATATGCCCCAATATTAAATAGAGATGAAAAAGATAGTCCTATTACAATGATAGATATACGACCAATAAAATTTGCTAATTTAAAGAAATCAAAAAAAGTAGAAATTTTAAGTGATAAAATAACTGTAGAATATAATGGTAAAAAATATGTTCTAAAAGTAGTGAACAAAACAGCAGTTCTTCCATACAGAGAAGGAATAATTTTAAAAGAAAGAACAATAGTGTATTTTGGAAAAGTAAAAGTTGATGATAAAATAATAATTGATATGCCGCCAGTAAAATTAAAACAGTATCTAAAAGTAGTTAAATTTAATCCTGTGGCAGGCGGATTAAATATTGACACTAAAAAAGAGATTTACTATGGACCAGCAGAAGGGTATAAAGGAAGATAGTTGATATTTTAAAGGTAGCCTAAAATTATTCAGGCTGCTTACAAAATAAGAGATGGAGGAATTTATGAAAAAAATACTTATAATTTTATTAGTAACAGCATTAATGGGGTGTAGTAACACAAGCAGAAATACAGAAAATAATGCAGAGAAAATAAATACTGGTATAAATTCTTTAATAACAGAAAAAGAGAAACAGGATTTAAGTAGTGGTAAATCATTATCAGTTATAACTATTGATAATCCTTCTCATGGAGTTCTTGGTGATGGATTGAGGGCATTAGCAAGTAAAGTTCGTGGAAATGATAAGCAGACAATGACAGCTGTAAATTTAATATTGAATAATCCAGATACTATTTTTGTTTCTCAAAATTCAGATACCCTATTAAAAGCAATAAAATATTTAGGAAATACAGCTGAAGGAAAGAAAATTTTACCGAGAACAAGATTCATATTCTTAAACAGTCCACTTACAGGTGTTTCTTTTATTAGCAGAGAAGAAATAGAAGATTTATCAAAACTGTATAAATTTAAATATTCTTATCCAGAATAAAATATAGTCTACTATTCTTTTGATATTTTATATACTAAAGAAAAATAGATAAAAAAAATAAATATTATATTCTTTATAATAAAATTCCGCAGACAATGTCTGCGGAATTATTAAATTATCTTTATTTAATTTCTTTTTTCAAGATTTGCCAGTATCCTGAACGATTATTTCCAATTCTTTCAATATAGCTATTTTCTTTAAGTAAAGAAATTATTCTTTCTAAAGTTCTTTTACTTATATTCAAATTTTTCATAATATTCTTTTGTGTTGTTTCGGGATATTGTTTTAAAAACTCTAATACAAGAGGAGTGTTTTCTTCTATTTTATTTTTTGAACCATTGGCGACATTCTTGGCGACATTCTTGGCGACATTCTTGGCGACATTTAAAGCCTCAAATTTTATCATTATATCTTCAGGATAAACGGTATATTCTGGAAGTTTCGTTCCGTAATTTCTACAGGCTTCACATATCTTTTCAATACCCCTTCCCCAAGTTTCTATAAATCCAGCTCTAAAAAATCCATTGGCTATATTTGGGTTAAATGGTTTTGAACGATGTTTACCCATAAGAGTTTCAACTGTCCAGCCTGATGGAAGAATACAATCATTAGAAATATATAATTTATCATTATAAACACTTATTTGAATAGGAATTTGTGTCGCATAATTTTTATGAACTATGGCATTATAAACAGCTTCTCTTATAGCTGGTTTTGGGAATGGATATGTTTCTACCCTTGTAACTCCCTCATAAGTTATATTAGCTTTTAAATATTTAGTGAAAATTAGATCAATAACTTTATCTGCTTGAGAAATTAGAGAGCCGTGAATCTCGTCCATATAGCTTATTTCAGAATCACTTTCAAAAAATCCTATTTTTATATATGCTCCATTAATCCATTTTTCAGGATTTTGATGAAATAGCATCATTCCTGCTCTTAGAATTTTGCCACCTTTAATAAGTCCCAAACTATCTAAAAGCTGTTCATTCGTCATGTTCAAATCTTTTTCGTCCATTCGTTTACTTAAAATAGCTTGTTTTCTAAAAATATCAAAACTATCTCTCCAAAAGTCATCTGTAGAAAGATTATCTAGTGGTATACTATCCCAAGTTATCCCTGTTTTTTCAAAAAGAAATTGTGTAAGTGCAGCACCTTTTAAAAGCTGTTTTGTACTTCCACTTCTGTAATGGTATTCCCCTTTATAATTTACAGGATATGAACTTGGCAATGTTACAATTTCAAGATAATCTTTATTTTCTTCAGAATATAAATTCACATCAACAATTATTCCAAGAACATCTCTCACTTTATTAGGAATATCTTCCAAAAGCTTTTTAGCATTTGTAATTCCTGTAACTGTTCCATCATCGTTTTTTCCTATATAAATTTTACCGCCTTGAGCATTAGCAAAGCCACAAATCCATTTTAAATAATCTTCTTTCCAAGTTTCTTTCCACTCTATATTTTGCTTTTCTTTATCATTCATAATTATCCTCACACAGAAATCTGAAATCATTTAAACTATTTTATATAATTATATCATATTCAGTGAGAAATTTTATTATGTTTGATAAGTTGTAAAATATAATGCGACAAAAAGAAAAATATAAAAACTCATAACTATTCGTGTAAAATATTAATAACCACAAAAATACAACACGAAAGGATTAGTTATGAGTCATAAATATCTTACCATAAATGAAAGAAATAAGATAGAAGTTTTACTAAAAGAAAATTATTCTGTTAATAAAATTTCTAAAATCATTGGTGTTCATCGTTCTACTATTTATCGTGAAATTAAAAGATGCCATTCTGTATATGATGCTTCTATTGCACAAAAAGATTTTTTATCAAACTCTAAGAAAAAAGGTAGAAATTTAAAAGCCTGTAAAAATTTAATTTCTTTAATCCAAAATAGATTAAAAAAGACTTGGTCTCCTGAACAAATAATCGGAAGAGAATTAAAGGGTAAATTAGCTTTTAAAACGATTTACAACTGGATTTATTCTGGGATTATTAAAATTGAATTAACTCATTTAAGAAGAAAAGGAAAGACTAGAAAACCACGAGAAACTAGAGGAAAATTTAATATTGGAAGTTCTATAGATAAACGTCCAAAACATGTAAAAACTAGGGAAGAATTTGGACATTGGGAACTTGATACAGTAGTATCTTCTCGTGGAAAGAGTAAAGGCTGCTTAGCAACATTTGCTGAAAGAAAAACAAGATTTTACATAGCGATAAAAATCTCTGATAGAAGCAAAACATCTATGTTACAAGCGATAAAGAAATTGATGTCTTATTATCCTAAAGAAGCACTAAAAAGCTTTACCTCAGATAGAGGAAAAGAATTTGCTTGTTGGAAAGAAGTTGAAAATATGGGAATTCCATTTTATTTTGCAGATGCATACAGTGCTTGGCAAAGAGGAACAAATGAAAATAGTAATGGACTATTGAGAGAGTTTTATCCAAAGAAAACAGATTTAGCAAAAATATCAGAAAAAGAATTAAAAAAGGTCTTAAACTTAATAAATTCAAGGCCTAGAAAATGTTTAAACTATGTAACAAGTGGAGAAAAATTTTTATACGAATTAGAAAAATTAAAAATGTCGCAATAAATATTGCAATTTATCAAATAAAAAACTGTACCTGTAAGTATTTTACAAGTACAGTCAATTTATTATTTTTGATTTTTGCTATAGTCTTCAAGTCTTTTGTAAAGCATTGTTGCAGCTCCCTGCATAAGTCTTTCTTTTATATATTCATTGTCAGGCTCTTTGTCAGCAGGAAAAAATCCAGTGGCAATAAGAGTTGATAAACCATGTGCATAAGTCCAGCAGTCAAAGAACAGCATATCTTTAAATTCAACTGAAAGATTGCTGAATCTGTCATCTTTATCCATTTCTATTTTTATAACATCTCTGAATTCTCTTATAAGATCAGAGAAAGATTGTTCTCTTAAAAAGATAGAAACGAAAAGCTGTTTATTTTCTTTTGCAAAAGTGCAGATACCAATTCCTATATTAAGATAAATTTTATCTGTTACAGGATTTTTTAAATATTCAAGAAATCTGTCTTTTGCAACAGATATAAGTTCGTTTTTTAATTCTGTTATAGAGCTATAATGAGCATATATAGGTGCTGGGGAAGAAGAAAGTGCCTTTCCCAAGTTTCTTGCAGTAATAGCTTCCAGACCTTTGGATTCAAAAAGAGCAAATGCAGTGTCAAAAATCTGCTTTTTTGAAAAAACTGCTTTTTTAGGCATAAAGTTTACCTCCGTATCTATGTTAAAAAATAATCAACTTATTATAGCACAAATTTCTAGAATTTTTTAGTATAGCTGAACCCGATTGAAGAAATATTTTTATCATATCTTTGAGAATTTGCTCCTTTGTATTTTTCAGCAAAGTTTCCGTCTGTTGATTCATAGAAGTAGTGGCTTGTTGATACAACACATTCAGTATCTTCATCAGGTCTGTATTTAACCCCCATTCCAACTAAGAAAGAGTTAAGAGCATACTCAACATCTGTATAAGAATTTTTTGGAGCTCCTGTATCGGCGTAGTTAACTCCACCAAGAATTGCCCATTTGTTGTTTAGCCAATATTCTGTACCAACAGAAATTTCCCAGCCGTTATCATATTCCATTCCTGTTTCTGTTTCTCCAGGTTTTGTGATATTAGTGTAAACAACATCTTTATCAATTTTTGCAGACTCATTAAAGTAATAGTTTGCTCCATAGAACATTGTCCATCTGTCTGTAACTTTTTGAGAAGCTCCAACAGCTAGCATAGCCGGTAAATCTCTTCTATGTTTTACTCCGTCAGCATATTGAGGGAAAAACATTTCAAAACCTAAATCAGTTTTTTGTCCTAGAATTTCTGCTTTTTTACTTTCAGTATCTGCTTCAAATTCTAATTTTATTTTTGTATCATATCTCATTGCAAAATTCCATGTATCATTTGCTGCATAGTTTAAACCAATCTGTCCTCCAAATCCCCATGCAGTTCTTTCAGCGTCCATATCAGCATTTATATGTTTTTTTCCTAAAGGAGTATTTGATGTAGGATTTTTGTGTTCGTCTAAAGTAACTCTAGATAAATCAATATCAGCATCTAAATGAGCTTTTAAATTTCTCCAACCATAAACTACTCTACCTGCAACAGACATAGAAAGTTTATTATTAATATTCCAAGCAGTTCCTATTGTAGTCTGAGCATACATATTTTCTCCCTCTGCCCAAGAACCTGTATCTTTAGCATTTTTTCCAAAAATAACCGAACCATCTGCTAATGACTTCAAAGGAGTTCCAAGTTGTGTAGTTTCATTTAAAGCATCTTCCAATACTTTTATTCCTGCAACTCCATCTTTATATTCAAGGTCTCCTCCACCGGCAATTCCGCCGAATGTCCAGAAGAAAGCTCTGTCATCTTGTTTTTTAATCATAGCAAAGTTTGGAATAGGAGCTAATAAATCAGCAGAATAATCCCCTCCGTCTCCAGCTTTTGTACGATATTTCATTGTTTCTTTACCAAATGCAACTTGAACTCCCCCTGTAAAATAAGTTCCGTTTTCAAGTCTCATAATTCCTGCAGGGTTATAATATGCAGAAGTAGTAGGGCTTATAGCAGCCTGTTGAGCCATGTTTGCATTGTATTCAGCTGTATAGTTTTGAATATGGTCTATTGATGCTCCAAATGCTGAAGTTCCAAGAACAGCAAAAAGTGCAGTTAATCCAAATTTTTTTAAATTCATCTTATTAAAATTCCTCCCAAATAAAAAATAAAATTACACACGTATTTATAACAGTAGTAATATAACACTTGTTTTTTAATTTTGCAAGAAAAATTTTTTTAAGAATACAAAACTTTATAAAAAAAATTAATAAAATATGAATTAAAAAAGTATTTTACAAAATAAAAAACAGGAAATAAAATTTTTTATTTCCTGTTAAAAATTTTTATATCATTTTTTTTATTCTTCATCTGCAAAATGGAAACCTGTCTGTCTAAGAGCTTCATATAAAATTATTGCAGCTGAATTTGAAAGATTAAGTGAACGTCCCATTGGAATCATTGGAATAGTTATACATCTGTCAGCATATTTTTCAAGAATTTCTTTTGGAAGCCCTCTTGATTCAGGCCCGAAAATAATAAAATCATTCTCTTCATATTTTACATCAGAATATCTGTTTTTACATTTTGTTGTGGCAAAATAAAAGTTTCCATTTGGATTTCCTTTTACAAAATCCTCAAAACTTTCCCAGACAGTAAGGTCAACAAGATGCCAGTAATCAAGTCCGGCTCTTCTTACTTCTTTTTCGTCTATTGAAAAACCAAGAGGTTTTATAAGATGAAGCTTTGTATTTGTAAGAACACAAGAACGTCCAATGTTTCCTGTGTTGTAAGGAATTTCAGGTTCAAATAAAACTATATTCACAGTTGTCCTCCTTAAAATTAATATAAATTATCTGTCAGAAATAATTTTATCATATTTTTTAAATAAATCCCAATAATAATACTTTATTTTTTTGATAAAAAATGTTAATTTATAAATAAGAGACTAAAATAGGAGGTTTTTAAAAAATGGAAATAAAAAGATTTTATACAGGCCCTTTTCAGACAAATGGTTTTCTTGTATGGAATGATAATAAGGAAGCATATTTCTTTGACTGTGAGGGAGAAAGTCTTGAAAAAGTTTTTGATTTTATAAAAGAAAATGGATTAGATTTAAAATATATAGTTTTAACTCACGGGCATGGAGATCATATTTGTGGTCTTAACAAAATGAAAGCAAATTTTCCAGATGCTAAAGTGTATATTGGAGAAGAAGAGAGAGATTTTCTTTACAACAATAATTTGAATTTAGCTCCATATATAATAGGAAGAGAATTTAGATATGAAGGAGGATTTAAAACTGTAAGAGAGGGAGACAGAGTCGGAGAATTTACAGTTATTGATACTCCTGGTCATACAATAGGTTCAAAATGTTTCTATAATAAAGAAAATAAAATTTTAATTTCAGGGGATACAATGTTTAAAAACAGTTTTGGAAGATCTGATCTTCCTACAGGAAATGGAAGAGAACTTTTTAAAAGTCTTGCCAAACTTTGTGCAAGACTTCCAGAAGATGTAAAAGTGTATAACGGGCATATGGAAGTTACAACTATAGGAGATGAAAAAAGATTTTTAAGTTCTCAAGGTCTTATTTAAATTTTTGACAATTAAGGAGGATTTTTAAATGGAAAAAGTATATGATTTGGTAATAGTAGGAGGAGGGCCTGCAGGTCTTACTTCAGCAATTTATGCAGGAAGATCAAATCTTTCTGTTCTTATAATTGAAAAAGAAAATGTGGGAAGTCTTCATATGGCTCATCTTGTAGAAAATTATCCTGGATTTCCTGTGGGGATAAGCGGAAAAGGTCTTCAGCTTGAAATGAAAAAGCAGGCATTAAAATTTAAAACAGAATTTTTAAATGCTACATTTTTAGGGATAGATATTTATTCAAATCCTAAAATAGTTAAAACAGATAAAATAAATGTAAAAGGAAAAGCTGTTATAATTGCAACAGGAACAGGAAAATTCGGTGGTAAAAAAATATCTGGTGAAAAAGAATTTCTTGGAAGAGGTGTTTCGTATTGTGCAACTTGTGACGGAGCATTTACAAGAAATATGACTGTTTCTCTTTTTGGTCAGGGAGATGAAGTTGCAGAGGAAGCTCTTTTCCTTACAAAATATTCAAAAGAAATTTTAATATTTACAAAAGATGAAAATATTCAGTGCAGAGAAGATTTATTTAATGTTCTTTCAGAAAATGAAAAAGTAAAAATAATAACAAATGCAGAACTTCAAGAATTGAAAGGAAGCGAATATCTTGATTTTGCAGTTGTAAAAATTGGAGAAGAGATAAAAGAATACCCTGTACAGTATGCTTTTATGTATCTTGGAACGAAAAATCTTTCAGAGCTTTACGGAGAAGTTGCTGACCTTGATGAAGAGGGATATATAATTACAGATGAAAATATGGCGACAAGAACTGAGGGAATTTTTGCTGCCGGAGATGTAAGAAGCAGAAAAATAAGACAGGTTACAACAGCTGTAAGCGATGGAACAATAGCTGGAATGGAAGTTATAAAATATATTTTAATGAATAATAAAAAATAAATAATTAATCAAGGACTGTTGATTGTATATTTTATGCAGACAGTCCTTTTTATTTTTTAAGAATTATTAAAAATTATTATAATAATGCCATATTTTTTTATATTGAGATTGTTGATTTTTTTCTTATCTTCATGTATTATAATTTTAATAATTAAAAATAAGTTAGGATTATTAAAAATGGAGGGGATATGGATATACTTATTGCAATGTGTATAGGAATGATTGTGGGAAATAAATTTTTTTCTCAGAAATATAAAAAAACAACAGAAAATTTACAAGTTTTATGTACAATTTTATTAATTTTTTCAATGGGAGTAAAGTTAGGAAAAAGAGAAAATTTTCTTCAAGAAATAAGTATTCTTGGATGGCATAGCTTTATATTTTTCTTTATTCCATCTTTATTTTCATTAATAATAGTGTTCTTTTTGACACGTTATTTTATCGAAAAAAAAGAAAATAAGGAGAAAAAATAATATGGTAATTTTTGCAATGTTGGCTTTAATTTTTGGAGTAGTTTATGGATTACTCGGTACAGATAATATTTTTGTTTTAGGAATAGTTTCAAACACAGATTATATTTTATATTCTTTAATGTTTTTTGTAGGAATAAGTGTAGGACTTCATAAAGGAATTTTAAAAGAATTAAAAAAGCATCATCTTAAAGTTTTTATAATTCCTTTTGGTGTTGTAGCAGGTTCTTTTCTAGGAGGAATTATCTGCAGTTATTTAACAGGTTTTACAATGGGAGAGAGCACAGCTGTTGCAAGCGGTTTAGGTTGGTACAGTCTTTCTGGTATAACAATGGGAAAATTAGCTGGAGCAGAACTTGGAAGTATTACATTTTTAAGTAATTTAATGAGAGAAATATTTTCTTTTTTTCTGATTCCTATAATAGCAAAATATCTTAACTATTACAGCTGTATTGCCCCAGCAGGTGCAACAAGTGAGGATACAACTCTTCCTATGATGATAAAATATACAAATGAAGAAACTGTTATGCTTTCTGTTTTCAATGGAATGATTTGTTCTGCACTAGTGCCTGTTTTAATTTCATTTTGTTACAATAATTTATAAAAAATATTGTGAGTAATTAGAGGATGTGTTATAATTTTAAACATAACAGGTGTTATATTTTTATAAAAGGAGAGAGATAGAAGTTGATATTTGTTAAAGATTATAATAAAACAGCTATAATTTATGATGACAGGGAATATTCATACAAAGAAGTTATTTTAAGTGCTAAAAGTTTCAGCGAAAGAATAAATATAAAAAAAGAAGACAGAGTAATAATTTTTATGGAAAACAGACCTGAACTTTTATTTAGTTTTTTAGGGATATGGAATAAACAGGGAACTTGTGTCTGTCTTGATGGTGGATTTTCAGGAGAGGAACTTACATATTATATAAAAGACTGCGAACCAAAATATATTTTTACCTCAAAAGTAAATTATGAAGCAGCAGTAAAAGGTCTTGAACTTGCAGGAATGAAAAATTCTGTAGAAATTCTTATAGTAGATGACATTCCTATTGATTATACAGGAGACGATTTAACAATAGAGATAGAGGATAAATATTTTGTTTCTCTTATTCTTTACACTTCAGGAACAACAGGAAATCCAAAAGGTGTAATGCTTATGTTTGATAATATTTTAATAAATATGGAAGGGCTTGACGAATATAAAATGTTCAGAACAACAGACAGAGTTCTTGCTCTTCTTCCAATGCACCATATTTTCCCTCTTCTTGGAGCAGGAGTTGTTCCATTAGGAAAAGGATCTACAATAGTATTTTTAAAAGAAGTTTCTTCACAGGCAATGGTTGAAGCTCTTCAAAAATATAAAATAACATTTATTATCGGTGTTCCAAAACTTTGGGAAATGCTTCATAAAAAAATAATGGAAAAAATAAACGGCGGAAAAATTACAAAGTTTATTTTTAAACTTGCAGAAAAAATAAATAATAAAAATTTCAGCAGAAAAATATTTAAAAAAGTTCATGACGGCTTTGGAGGAAATATAAGATTTTTCGTTTCTGGAGGTTCAAAACTTGACCCTCAGGTTTCAAGAGATTTTCTTACTCTGGGAATAGATGTCTGCGAGGGATACGGTCTTACAGAAACATCTCCAATGATAAGTTTTACTCCTACAGATGAAGTTGTTCCCGGAAGTGCTGGAAAAATTCTTACAGGGGTAACTGTAAAAATTGCTGATGACGGGGAAATTCTTGCTAAGGGAAGAAACGTAATGAAAGGATATTACGGAAGACCAGATGCAACAGCAGAAGTAATAGATAAAGACGGCTGGTTCCATACAGGAGACTTGGGAGAAATTAAAAACGGTCTTTTATATGTAACAGGAAGAAAAAAAGAGATGATAGTTCTTTCCAATGGTAAAAATATAAATCCTATTGAAATAGAACAATGGATAATGGCAAATACTGATCTTATAAAAGAAATGGCGATAATGGATTATGAGGACAAACTTACAGCAGTTATCTATCCAGATTTTTATAAACTTCACGAAGAGGGAATTACAAATATCACAGAAACTTTCAAAAAAGGTGTTGTAGATAAATATAACAAACAAGCAGCAAGTTATAAGAAAGTTCTTGATGTAAAAATCGTTCAAGAAGAACTTCCAAAAACTAAAATTGGAAAAATAAGAAGATTTATGCTTAAGGACGTCATCAATAAAAAAGAAGAAAAAGTGCAGAATATTGTTGAGCCGTCAACAGAAGAATACAAAAATATTTCAGCTTTCTTAAAATCAATAAAGAATAAGCCGATAATTCCAAATGCACATTTAGAACTTGATTTAGGTCTTGATTCTCTTGATACAGTAGAACTTTTATCACATATTGAGGGAACTTTCGGTGTAAAAATAGATGAACAGACTTTTGTTGAGTATTGTACAGTTGAAAAATTAGCTGAATATGTAGAAAAACATTCTAATGAAATGATGAATGATACAAAAATGGATTGGAAAGAAATTCTTTCAAAGGATACTGAAGGAACACTTCCAAAGTCAAATGGAATTGGAAAAATAATTAAATTTATATTAAAGCCAGCTTTTGCTTTCTTTATAAAAGTAAAAAAAGAGGGACTTGAAAATATAGAAAAGAATGAACCTGTTATTTTTGCTGGAAACCATCAAAGTTTCCTTGATGGATTTATAGTAAATCAGGCTGTACCAAATTCTGTTTTAGATAAAACATATTATTTTGCAGATATAAAGCATTTCAGAAAAGGTTATATGAAGTTTATGGGTGAAAACTCAAATATAATTTTTGTAGATATTAATAAAAATCTTGTAAACTCTTTACAAATGCTTTCAAAAGCTCTTAGAAGTGGAAAAAATATTGTAATTTTCCCAGAAGGAACAAGAACAAGAGACGGAAAAATTAATAATTTCAAAAAATTCTTTGCAATTCTTTCGAAAGAATTAAATATTCCAATAGTTCCTTTTGTAATAGATGGTGCTTATGAGGCATACCCTCCAAGTTCAAAATATCCAAAAGGCGGAGATGTAAAAGTTAAATTCTTAGAAAAAATATATCCTTCTGATATGAGTTATGAAGAAATCACAGAGAGAGTTTATAATACAATTAAAAAAGAACTAAAATAGTATAAAAAAAACCCTGCATTAAAATTTTTTCAATGCAGGGTTTTTCTTATAATGTATATGCTAAATCTACACCTATTTTTAAAAGTTCTTCATTAGAATATTTTTTATCTTTCGGGATTTTAAAAATAATTTTGCTTTCTACCTCTTTATCTTTTTTTAAATTTTTTACAGATTCAAGAGACATAGCTTCAACAAAGCTTGGGTCAAGATAACGTATCATGTTTATATTTAAAGGAAACTCAGGAGTCTCTTTAAACATAAGAGCACATTCTTCTTCTCCCTCTTCGTCTTCGATAGCTTCTAAAAATTGATCAAGGTTTTTCCAGTCGCTTGCCCCTTTAAGTTCAAAAATAATATTTTCTTTTTTTAGATGAAATTTTGAACTTAATCTGTCCATTGCAGATGAAAAATAGTAGGCATCTCCTATGTAGTTTACTCTTATTGTGTGAAAAAGTTTACAATTTAAATATCCAAGCTCTTCAGCTGCCTGATAAACTCTTTCTTGAAGTTTTACAAGAAAAAATTCTAAAATACCTTCATCAAAGGCAAAATCATAAACCTCTTCTTTATTTGGAAAACCAACTGTATCAAAGTCTTTTATAATTTTATATCCATAAACAGAATTATCTCTTAAATCATATACAGGGATAAATCTGAATTGTGCTTTTTCAATAAGCTGTTTAAAAAGATTGTTTGCTGTCATAGATATTTCCCCCTTATTAATTTAATTCTTTTATACTGTTTATAATAAGGTTAAGATCTATAAATCTGAATTCTTCAAGAATACTTTCTTCTGTTGAAAGGGGAAGAGGAGCTGGCAGTTTTTCTGCAATCTGCAATACACCTCCTATAATATCAAGAGAACTCATATTGTTTTCAGCAGGATATTTTGAAATTAAAATCGTTTTAAAAGGATTGCTGCTGCTTTCAATGTGTGATACTATGGGGTCGCTTAAAATTTTATGTCCTTTTATAACATAGTTGTGAATTTCTTCTAAAAGTTCAAGCAGAGTTTTTCCTTTCAAAAAAATAATTTCATCAGTTTCTTTGTAAAAATTATAAACTTTTGGATTATTTGTAATAATGATAAATTCCATAAAAATCCTCCCAAGATTAAACCATATATGTATAAATTATATCACAAAAGAAAGATTAAAAAAATATATAAATTTTGATAAAGTTAAAATAAAAAACTTATTGACAAAATATATTTTTTGAAGTATACTTTTCTTTAGAAATAAAATTCGGGAGGCAAAAGAAAAAGATGAGAAGGAGAGAATGTAAGAAATTTAAAAACAACATTTTTTCTGGGGTTAACTCATTTTTTAATGCTTTTTTTATATTTTTTATATTTAATTTTGTAGCTAAGATATAACGCTTTTCGTTATATCTTTTTTTTTAGATAATATTTTGGGAGGTTTTTAATGAAAGGAAAATTAATTCTTGAAAATGGAAAGGTCTTCGAAGGAAAAATCTTTGGAGAACTTGCAGATTCAGTAGGAGAAATTTCGTTCAACACAGGAATGACAGGATACCAAGAAATGCTTACAGATCCTGCAGGACATGGAATGATGATGGTAATGACTTATCCTATGATAGGAAACTACGGTATCAACACTGAAGATATGGAATCAGATAAAGTTCAGTTAAAAGCTCTTATTATTAAAGAAGATGCAAAACTGCCAAACAATTTCAGATGTGAAATGACTCTTGACGGTTTCTTAAGACAATACAATGTTACAGGATTTAAAGGAATAGATACAAGATACCTTACTCAAATTATAAGAGACAATGGTTCAATGAAAGCTATAATCACAGCAGAAGATTTAACAAAAAAAGAAATTCAAGAAAGATTTAACAGCTTTTCAAATAAAAATGCAGTAGCAGAAGTAAGTTGTAAAGAAAAATATGAAATCAAAGGTGAAGGAAAAAGAATAGGAGTTCTTGATTTAGGAGTTAAGAAAAGTACATTAGCTTATCTTGAATCTCAAGGATTCAACGTTGTTGTATTCCCTTATAACACAAAAGCTGAAGAAATTTTAAATGAAAATTTAAAAGCTCTTGTGGTTTCAAACGGACCTGGAAATCCAGCTGATCTTACAGAAATAATAGAAGAACTTAAAAAAGTTATAGGAAAAGTTTCTGTATTTGGAGAAGTTTTAGGGCATCAAGTTATAGCTCTTGCTCTAGGAGGAAAAGTTACAAAACTTAAATATGGACACAGAGGAGGATATCCTGTAAGAGATATGGCAGCAGGAAAAATAATAACTACTTCTCAAAATGCAGGATATGTTGTTGAAGAACTTCCTGAAGGAATGGAAATGACTCATCAGGGAGTAAACGTAAAAACAATAGAAGGAATGAAAAATGATGATTTAAAAGTTGTTGGTGTACAATTTATGCCAGACTTATATGAAAGTCCAAAAGATGTTTTTGTAAACTTTTTAAAACTTGTTTAATCGTTTGAGAAATTTTAGGAGGAAATAAATAATGTTGGATAAATCAATAAAAAAAGTATTAGTAATAGGTTCAGGACCAATTATCATAGGACAGGCAGCAGAATTTGACTATTCAGGAACACAAGCCTGCGAAACTTTAAAAAGCGAAGGAATTGAAGTTGTTCTTATAAACTCAAACCCAGCAACAATAATGACAGACAAAACTGTTGCAGATAGAATTTATGTTGAGCCGATTACAGCAGAATTTGTTGAAAAAGTAATTGCTAAAGAAAGACCTGATTCACTTCTTGCTGGAATGGGAGGTCAGACAGCTCTTAACCTTGCTGTTGAACTTACAGAAAAAGGAATTTTAGAAAAATATGGTGTAAGAGTAATAGGAACATCAGTTGAATCAATAAAAAAAGGTGAGGACAGAGAAATCTTCAGAGAGACTATGGAGAGAATTGGAGAGCCTTGCATTGAAAGTGAAATAGTTGAAAGTCTTCAACATGGAAGAGACGTTGCAAAAGAAATAGGATATCCAGTTGTTGTAAGACCAGCTTACACAATGGGAGGAACAGGGGGAGGAATTGCAAACAACCCTAAAGAACTTGAAGAAATATTATTAAAAGGGCTTGCTCTTTCAAGAGTTGGACAAGTTCTTATTGAAAAATCTATTCTTGGTTGGAAAGAAATAGAATATGAAGTAATGAGAGATAAAAATGGAAACTGTATTACAATTTGTAATATGGAAAACGTTGACCCTGTTGGAATTCACACAGGAGACTCAATAGTTGTTGCTCCTACTCAAACTTTAACTCATAAAGAAGCAGTTATGCTTAAAAAATCTGCATTAAAAATACTAGATGAAGTTGGAGTTATTGGAGGATGTAACGTTCAATTTGCTCTTCACCCAAAATCAATGAAGTATGCAATAATTGAAATTAACCCAAGAGTTTCTCGTTCATCTGCTCTTGCTTCAAAAGCAACAGGATATCCAATAGCAAGAGTTTCTACAAAACTTGCTTTAGGATACACTCTTGATGAAATTGTAAATGAAGTTACAGGAGAATCTTATGCTTGTACAGAGCCTACAATCGACTATATAGTTGCAAAAATTCCTAAATGGCCATTTGATAAATTTAGAAATGCAAACAAAGTTCTTGGAACAAAAATGATGGCAACAGGAGAAGTTATGTCAATAGGAGATAACTTTGAAGCAGCTTTCTTAAAAGGATTAAAATCTCTTGAAATAGGAAGATTTAATTTAGAACATCCAGCAGTTAAAAAACTTACAATGGAAGAACTTAAAAAAGCAGTTGTAAGACCTGATGACGAAAGAATATTCGTTGTTGCTGAAATGTTAAGAAGAGGATATATAAAAGAAAAATTACAAAAAATTACAGGTATAGATAAATTCTTCATGGAAAAAATCGAATGGCTTGTAAAACAGGAAGAAATTTTAAAGAAAACTAAATTTAAAGATTTAGATGTTGAATACTTAAGAAAATTAAAGAAAAAAGGATTCTCTGACAGAGGAATTGCAGAGCTTATGGGTGTAAGTGAAGAAGACATAAGAAGCAAAAGACTTGAGCATGGAATAATTCCTGCATATAAGAGAGTTGATACTTGTGCTGCAGAATTTAAAGCACAAACATCTTACTTATATTCAACATATGATGAACATGATGAAGTTGAAGTTGAAAACAGAAGAAAGATAATAGTTATTGGTTCAGGACCAATAAGAATTGGACAAGGAATAGAATTTGACTATTGTACAGTTCATTCAATAAAAACATTAAAGAAAATGGGAATTGAAAGTATAATTATAAACAACAACCCAGAAACAGTTTCAACAGACTACAACACAGCTGACAGATTATATTTTGAACCATTAATTTTAGAAGATGTTTTAAATATAATTGAAAAAGAAAATCCAGAAGGAGTAATTCTTCAATTTGGAGGACAGACAGCAATAAAACTTGCAAATGCTCTTGCTGAAAGAGGAATAAAAATTCTTGGAACTTCTGCAGAAAAAATAGACGAAGCAGAAGACAGAGAAAAATTTGAAGAAATGATGGAAGAACTTGATATAAAAAGACCAAAAGGAAGAGCAGTTTGGGATATTAACCACGGAATTGAAATTGCAAATGAAATAAAATATCCTGTTCTTGTAAGACCTTCTTATGTTCTTGGAGGACAAGGAATGGAAATCTGCCATGATGAATACAACCTTGTAAAATATCTTGAATCATCATTTGACAGAGACCCAGAAAATCCAGTTCTTATAGATAAATACTTAAACGGAATCGAACTTGAAGTTGACGCAATCTGTGACGGTGAAGATGTACTTATTCCTGGAATAATGGAACACTTAGAAAGAGCAGGAGTTCACTCTGGAGACTCAATAACAGTATATCCTCAACAAAATCTATATGAAGGAACAGAAGAAAAAGTTCTTGAAATCACAGCAAAAATTTCAAAAGCTTTAGGAACAAAAGGAATGATGAACATTCAGTTCATAGCTTATGAAAATGAACTTTATGTAATTGAAGTAAACCCAAGATCATCAAGAACAGTTCCATATATTTCTAAAATTTCAGGTCTTCCTGTAATTGAAATTGCTACAAGAATTATTTTAGGAGAAACTTTACATGAAATTGGTTATGGAACAGGAATCTATAAAAAACCAAATGTTGTTGCAGTAAAAGTTCCAGTATTCTCAACAGAAAAATTATCAAACGTTGAAGTATCACTTGGGCCTGAAATGAGATCAACAGGAGAAGTTTTAGGAATAGGAAATACAGTTGACGAAGCAATCTATAAAGGACTTCTTGCAGCAAAAAGAGTAAATAAAGTTTCAGGAAGAAAAGTTCTTTTAACAATAAGAGATAAAGATAAGGAAGAATTTTTACCAGTTGCAAAAGAATTAATCGAACTTGGATGTGAGCTTTATGCAACAGCAGGAACTCAAAAATATCTTGAAGAACATGGAGTGAAAGCAGAAGTTGTAAGAAGAGTTGGAGAAGAAGAGCCAAATATCCTTACAATGCTTATGAACAGAAAAGTTGATCTTTTAATCAACACACCTACAAAAGCAAATGATGCTCAAAGAGATGGATTTAAAATGAGAAGAACTGCTATAGAATATGGAGTTGAAGTTTTAACTTCAATAGATACTCTTAATGCAATAATAAGAATGGAGAAAAAACATCTTAAAGCTGGAGAATTAGAAATATTCGATATTTCAAAATTATAAGAAAATAGAATTTTATATTAATTGTATAAAAAAGTTAAACCGAGAAATTTTTTATTAAGTTTCTCGGTTTATTAATATATTTAAATTTTTATCAGCAGAGTGAGTTTATTTTTACAATTTAGAAAATGCAACAGCTTCAACAAAAGTGAAATTTGAATAAAGATAAATAGAAATTTATATCTCAATAGTTCTGTGATATAATTTTTACTGAAATTAAAATATTATTTATGGGAGGAAGATTATGAAATTCAATAGAATACATCATGTAGCTGTTATTTGTTCAGACTATCAAAAATCAAAAGAATTCTATGTAGAAAAACTTGGGTTTGAAATTGAAAATGAAGTATTTAGAGAAGAGAGAAATTCATATAAACTTGATTTAAAAGTTGCAGGAATTTATCAGATAGAACTTTTTTCTTTTCCTAATCCGCCGGAAAGAGTAAATTCTCCAGAAGCAAGAGGTCTTAGACATTTAGCTTTTGAAGTTGATAATGTGGAAAAGACAGCAGCAGAACTTAATGAAAAAGGCATAGAAACAGAACCTATAAGAATTGATGAAATTACAGGAAAGAAATTTACATTTTTTAAGGATCCAGACAATCTTCCTCTGGAAGTATATGAAAAATAATTTAGAGAAGAAATAAAAGAGAATAGTTTTTTAAACTAAAATTTACTTGATAATTCTTGCTGAAACAAGACTGTTTTGAGAGCGGGTATATTTTAGTAAATATGGAAAAAACAGAAAAAATGTTGTATAATTAATACACTGGAATATTATTTGTAATACTTAAGGAGGTATTAAAATGTACAACGAAAGAGGTTATGTAGATATTACAGCCAGCAATAAACTTCTGAGAACATCATTTACTTATATGATATTAGGACTTTTAGTTACTTTTTTAGTTCCTGCATATATTATGTTTTCAGAAAATGGATTTGTGCTTGCAGGTTATATAGAAAGATTTTATACACCGATTATAATTTTAGAATTTGCCACAGTGCTTTTATTTTCTTTCAGAATTTATAAAGTTTCACTTATGTCGGCAAAACTTATGTTTTTCTTTTATTCATTCCTTAACGGGCTTGTATTTTCTCTTATAGGAATGATGTTTATGGGTAATCTTATGATTATAGCTTATTCTCTTCTTACAACAATTGTAATGTTTACTGTAATTGCAGTATATGGTTATACTACAAATGAAGATTTGAGCAATTATGGAGGATATTTAAAAACAGGACTTATTTCTCTTATAATAATGAGCCTTATAAATATGTTCTTTCATGCTCCAATGCTTTATTGGACAGTTACAATTTTAGGAGTTGTAATTTTCTCTGCTCTTATTGCTTATGATGTCAACAGAATAAAAAATATGGCATATGAAGTGGCAGATGGAGATGATGAAATTATTGGAAAACTTGGAATAGTTGGTGCATTAAATCTTTACTTAGATTTTATCAATTTATTCCTTTATATTATTAGAATTTTTTCAAAAAGAAAATAATACTTCAGTGATTAGGGCAGCTTGGAGCTGCCTTTTTTGTTTACAAACTTTTTTTAAATAGAATATTGATTATTTACTTTTTTTGAATAATATGTTAATCTTTTAAAAGGTGTAAATATGAATTTTGATGGGAGGAAAGATGTATTTAAACATTATCTTCAACGTGATTGGTGGACTGGGTATTTTCCTTTATGGAATGGAAAATATGTCAGGTGGTATGCAGAAACTTGCAGGAAAAAGACTTAAAAAAATATTAGCGGCACTTACAACAAATAGAATTATGGCAGTTCTTATAGGAATATTTGTAACGATGCTTGTACAATCATCGTCTGTAAGTACGGTAATGACAATAGGATTTGTTAATGCTTCTCTGCTTACTTTGAAACAGGCTCTTGGTGTAATTCTTGGAGCAAACATAGGTACAACTGTAACAGGTTGGCTGCTTGTTCTTAATATAGGAAAGTATGGGCTTCCTATAACAGGAGCTGCAGCGATTTCTTACGTATTCTTCAGAAGTGATAAAGCAAGAACAAGATCACTTACAGTAATGGGATTAGGACTTATATTTTTAGGGCTTGATTTGATGAGCAATGGTCTTAAACCAATAAGAAGTATGCCTGAATTTATTGAACTATTTAAACTTTTTAATGCTGACACATATTTTGGAGCAGTAAAGGTTGCATGTATCGGAGCTTTAATAACAGGAATAGTTCAGTCGTCAGCAGCAACACTTGGTATAACAATTACTCTTGCAGTTCAAGGACTTATTGATTATCCAACAGCAGTTGCTTTGGTTTTAGGAGAAAATGTAGGAACAACAATAACAGCATTTCTTGCTTCTCTTGGGGCAACAACAAATGCAAAGAGAGCTGCTTATGCTCATACAATTATAAATATGCTGGGAGTTATATGGGTAACTTCAATATTCCCGTTCTATATTAAGTTTTTAGGTCATATAGTTGATGTAGAGAATAATATAACTTTTGGAATAGCTACAGCACATACAATGTTTAATGTATTGAATGTATTTTTATTTATTCCATTTACAGGACCGCTTTCAAATTTCCTTACTAAGATAGTAAAAGATAGTGGAAAATCTGACGAGAAAGTTACAAAACTTGATAAACTTATGGTGGGAACTCCAAGTTTAATTGTTGGTCAGACGAAAGTTGAAGTTCTTGCAATGGCACAGAACATAAAAGAAATGATGTTTGCTTTAGAAGAAACCTATGCTAAAAATGAAGTAATTTCAGATGCAAAACTTTCAAGACTTCAAAAGATGGAAGATAATCTGGATCTTTATCAAAAAGAAATAACAGACGTAAACTTTTTAATTCTTAATAAAGATTTGACAGATTCTATGAGAGAAGAGACAAGAAAGAACTTAGAAGTCTGTGATGAGTATGAAACAATAAGTGATTACTTAATGAGAATAGGAAAATCTATAAGAAAGATACAAGATCATGATATTCAGATAAATGATAAAGCAAGAAAAACTTTATTTGATTTAAATGAAAATATTGAAATTCTGTTCAGAGAAATTAATATGGCTTTTGAAACAAAAGATAAAGAAAGATTTATAAAATCTATTAAAAAAGCAAATGAAATTACAGAGAAATTCAGACAGGCAAGAAGTTTCCACTTAGAAAATGTAAAAGAAGGTTCATCGGCAGTATTCAGTACAAGTTATATGGATATATTAAACCATTACAGAAGAATAAGAGATCACATATTTAATATTATAGAAGTATTTACAAGATTATAATAGTATATTCATTTTCTTTGTGCAGACTAAAAGTTAATGAGCAAATTAAAAATTTAATAAATAAAATTTTTTCAATACATGGATAAAGATATTTTTTATGAAGCAAGGAGTTGTTGTAAAGAAATTTACAGCAGCTCTTTTTTATTTTTTGAATCATATAAAATTTTTCTCTTTATTATGTATGTTTATGATATTATAGAATGATAGTTATAGAAGGATCTTTGATATGAAAACTTTTCATGAGGGGTGGTGAAATTTTTTCATTACCCTCATGACAATTTGTCGCCAGATTATATGAAAAAATTTCATATATCTTTAAAAAGAAAAAACAGAAAAAATCAATTTCGTTCTGAGAGCCTGCAGAATTTGTTTTTAGGCAGAAAAATTTTTAAATGATTAAACTATCGAGAAAATTAAAATAGAATAAGAAAAGCACTAATAAAGGCGTCAGAAAACAAAAATAAAATTATTCTTGAACAGAAACAGAAGAGATGATAAGATTGTATTACATATTTTAAATAAAAAAAGAACGGCTTATTTAAGCCGTTCTCATAAAATTTATATTATCTGCTTATTATTTTTTTTCTAGTTTAAATCCAGCAATTTTGTTTACGATTAAAGCTAGAGCACCGTCACCAGTTACGTTACAAGCAGTACCGAAACTGTCTTGAGCTAAGTAAAGAGCGATCATTAATGATAATAAGTTTTGGTCGAAGTGTAACATGCTTTCAAGTAATCCTAAAGCAGCCATTACAGCACCACCAGGAACTCCAGGAGCAGCAACCATTGTTACACCAAGCATTAAGATAAATCCGAAGAAAGATCCGAATGTATAAGGCATATCATGTAACATCATAACAGCTAAAGCACAGCTTGTTAATGTGATAGTTGATCCAGATAAGTGGATAGTAGCAAATAATGGAATTGTGAATTCAGCAATACCATCGTTAACTCCGTTTTTCTTAGTTTGAGCTAAAGTAACAGGAATTGTAGCAGCTGAAGATTGAGTTCCTACTGCAGTCATATATGCAGGAACCATATTTCTTAATAAAGTAATTGGGTTTCCACCGTTTAATATTCCACCAACAGTGAATTGGAATAATAAGATAACGATATGCATAACTATGATGATACCGAAAACTTTAGCAAATACGCTTAGGATAGTTTCAACTTGACCAGCATAAGTCATGTTAGCAAATATACCAGCGATATGGAAAGGTAATAAAGGAATGATAACAACTTTGATTATTCCTTCAACGATTCCTTGGAATTCGTTCATAACATCTTTAATAGTGTGTCCTTTAGAAGCAGCAATTCCTAATCCGATTACGAAAGCTATAAGTAGAGCTGACATAACGTCCATGATAGGTGGCATTGCAACTTTCATAAGAGGTCCAACAAGAGCATGTTCTGGGTTAGAAGCATCTATTGCAAGAGATCCTGCTTTTAAGAAAGAAGGGAATAGAGTACTGTCTACTAAGTAAGCAAAAGATCCAGATACAACAGTAGAACCATAAGCAACTAAAACAGCAGCACCAAGAAGTTTTCCTGCATTTCCACCAAGATCTCCGATACCAGGAGCAACGAATCCAATGATGATTAATGGAATAACGAATCCTAAGAAGTTACCGAATAATCCGTTGAATGTAGCAAGTAATTGAACAATAACCAATACCTTTAACTTACCAAGTATAATACCAACTATGATACCAAGGATAAGTTTAGGTAGTAAACCAAGTTTTTTCATAAAAATCTCCTCCCAAATCTTATATGTAGGTTAGTTTTATTATATAACAGACAAATTTTATATAGATGTCTGTTTTGAATAAAAACTATCTATACCGATATATATACAATATATTAAAAAAAAATGCAAGGAGATTTAATAAATTTTTTTAGGAGGGCATATGATAAACGGAAACACAAATGGAATTAAAGATTATATTTTAAAAGAGTTGGAGACAACTTGCGAAGAAAAAATTGAAAGAGGAAAATTTTTAAAAAAAGAGATTGTAGAAAAAATTTCTGAAATCAGTATAAAAATTAATAAGGAAATCAGCATAGCAATTGACAGAAATGGAAAAACAGTGGATATAAACATAGGTGATAATGCCAATGCAACACTTCCGAAGGTTGAAATTAAAGAGAAAAGGCTGAGCGGATTAAGAATTATACATACTCACCCAAATGGAAATTCAAAACTTTCAGATGTGGATATATCTGCTCTTATAGAACTTCAGCTTGATGCTATGATTGCTGTTGGTGTAAATACAGAAGGAAAAATTACAGGAGTAGGGATAGCTTTCTGTAAAGTTGAAAATAATGTTATCGGATATGAAGAATATAGAGCAAACAATCTTGAGAGTGTAGAAGATTACAGCTATCTTGATAAAGTGGCAGAAATAGAAAAAGATTTAAGAATGAGAGAAATTCAAGATGAAAATAAAGATTTTGCAGTTCTTGTAGGAAGAGAAAGTATGGCAAGTCTTGAAGAATTAAAAGAACTAGCAGATGCCTGTGAAATAGAAACAGTTGATATTCTTCTTCAAAAGGGAAATAATATTGATAAAAGTTTTTATATTGGGAAAGGGAAAGTTATAGAGCTTGCCAGAGTGAAACAGATAAAAGGTGCAAATCTTATAATTTTTGATGAAGAACTTTCCGGAATACAGATAAGAAATCTTGAAGATGCAATCGGCTGTAAAGTTATGGATAGAACATCTCTGATTTTAGAAATTTTTGCAAGACGTGCAAGAACCAGAGAAGCTAAAATTCAAGTTGAACTTGCAGCTCTTAGATATAGAAGTACAAGACTTATCGGATTTGGAACATCTCTTTCAAGGGTAGGAGGTCTTGGAAACAGAGGGCTTGGAGAGACAAAGCTTGAACTTGATAGAAGAAAAATAAAAGAGAATATTCATAATCTGAAAGAAGAACTTGAAAAAATCAAAAAAACAAGAGGAACTCAGAGAGAAAAGAGAGAAAAATCTGGAATGGGAAAAATATCTCTTGTAGGATATACGAACGTAGGAAAGTCAACATTAAGAAATCTTATTGTAAGTACATATTGCAAAGAGAACAGTAACAAAACAGAAGATGTATTTGCAAAAGACATGCTTTTTGCCACTCTTGACACTACAGTGAGAGTTGTAGAACTTTCAGACAAAAAAGAGGTGGCAATAGCTGATACTGTTGGATTTATAAGAAAACTTCCTCACGACTTGGTTGAAGCATTCAAATCTACTCTTGAAGAAGTAATTTTTTCTGATATTTTAATCCATGTAACAGATGCTCACAGCGAAAATCTTTTCCAAGAAATTGAGGTTGTAGAAAATGTTTTAAAAGAACTTGGCTGTCAGGATAAACCTGTAATTCTTGCACTTAATAAATCAGAACTTGTTTCTGAAGAAAAATTATCTGAGATAAAAGAAAGATTAGCAGGTTATGAAGTTGTTGAAATAAGTGCAAAACAAAATAAAAATGTAGATGCACTTCTTGAAATAGCTGTATCAAAACTTCCACAGACAATGAAAAAAGCAGAATATATTATTCCTTACAGTGATACGGCTGTTTCAGCTTATATTCACAGTAATGCAGTTGTAGAAAATGAAGAATTTTTAGGTGAAGGAATAAAAATAGTTGCTGTTGTTGATGAAAAGGTTTATAATAAATGCAGAAAGTATATGATTTCTGAATAGAAAAAAATAAAAAAATATTGAACAAAAGTTAAAAATGTGATATACTCTTAACAATGTAAAAAAATAGGGAGGATATTAAGTGAAAGTGAAACAGTTCTTTAGAAGAAATAAAAATTATTTTAAAGATATATTTTCCAGTTTTTCTGTTTTTATATTTTCACTAAATATGCCGAAGGTTTATAACAGTTTTTAATATTTTAGGAATAGAGACTATAATAGAATTATAGTTTTTATTCCTTTTTTTTATACATAGTAAGGGAGGAAAAATGAAAAGTTTCATATCTATCAAAGAATTTACAAAAGACGAGATTTTGGAAATTTTGAAAAGAGCCAAAGAATTAAAGGAAAATCCAAATCCTGAATTAATTAAGGACAAAATAGCAGCCACTTTATTCTTTGAGCCGTCAACAAGAACGAGACTTTCTTTTACATCTGCAAGCTTCAGAATAGGGGCTAAGGTTTTAGGATTTGACAGTCCAAGTGCAACATCTCTTAAAAAAGGTGAAAGTTTAAGAGATACAATTAGAATGACAGAGGGATATGCAGACGTAATCATAATGAGACACTTAAGAGACGGAGCTGCAAAATTTGCAGATGATGTTGCTTGTGTTCCTGTAATAAATGCTGGAGACGGAGCAAACGAACATCCGAGTCAGACACTTTTGGATCTTTTTACAATTCAAGAAGAGCAAGGAAGAATAGATAATATCACAACAGCTTTTGTAGGAGATTTAAAATATGGAAGAACTGTCCACTCACTTGCAAGAGCATTGTCCAAATTTGAAGGACAAAAATTTTATTTTGTCGCTCCAGAAGAGATACAAATTCCAGAAGAGATAACTCATGAATTAGATGTTAAAGGAATAGAGTATAAATTAGTTTCAGATTATAAAGAAATTTTAAAAGAAGTAGATGTTCTTTATATGACAAGAATCCAAAAAGAAAGATTTGAAGATGAAGCACTTTATGAAAGAATGAAAGGTGTTTATATAATTTCAAAAGATACAATAGTTGGAAAATGTAAAGAAAATATGATAATTCTTCATCCGCTTCCAAGAGTTGACGAGATAGATATAGATCTTGATGACACAAAACATGCTTTGTATTTTAAGCAGGCAAAAAATGGAGTTCCTGTAAGAGAAGCAATGATTGGAACAGCCCTTGGAAAACTTAGCATTAATTATAAGGAAAAAGAACAGAATGAAATTATAAAAAATAAAGAAAGAGTTTGTACAAATAACAACTGTATAACAGCTTTTGAACAAACAGATAATAAAGTAGAAATAATAGATGGAAGAAAATACTGCTATTACTGTGGAAAAGAAATATAGGTTTGGGAGGAAAAATGTTTTTAGAAGATTGCAAGGTTTTAGAAAACAGCCATATTGGTGGAAATTATTATCTTATGAAATTACAGGGAGACAAAGTAATTGAGCCTTCGTGTGCAGGACAATTCTTTATGCTTCAATGTAAAAATGAGGCAACTTTACTTAGAAGACCAATAAGTTTACATTATATTAATAGGAAGGAAAACGTTGTAGAATTTTATTATGAAGTAAAAGGGAAAGGAACTAAGGAATTTAGCTGTCTTTCTGAGGGAGACTTTATTAATATTCAAGGTCCTTTAGGACATGGATTCACAACAGATATCGAGAAAAAAACAATAGTTGTTGTTGGAGGAGGAATGGGAATTGCTCCAATGAAACTATTAATAGAAAGTCTTTCTGAAAAGAACAATGTAATATTTATATGTGGTGGAAGAAATGCTGAAAGCATAAAAATACTTGAAAATATGAACCTAGAAAATATAGAGACAATAATAACAACTGATGACGGTTCAAAAGGAAGAAAAGGAAATGTAACTCTTCCTTTAAGAGAAATTTTATCAGAAAGAAAAATTGACGGAGTTTATACTTGCGGTCCTCATATAATGATGGAATTTGTAGCAAAAACAGCTGAAGAATTTGGTGTGTACTGTGAAGTTTCACTTGAAGAGAGAATGGCATGCGGAGTAAAAGCATGTGTAGGATGTTCAATTCTTACAAACGAAGGAATGAAAAAAGTTTGTCATGACGGACCGGTTTTTGACAGCAGAATTGTGATAGATGTAAATCCAAAAGAAACTGTTCCTTGCAGCTGTGGAAAATAAAAGGGAAAATAATTAAGGGGTGAAAAAATTGAATAGATTAAAAGTAAATTTTTTAGGAGTAGAATTTGATAATCCTATAGTAACTTCATCTGGGTGTTTTGGTTTTGGAACAGAATTTAAAGATTACTGTGATCCAAATGTTTTAGGTGGAATAACTTTAAAAGGTCTTACTTTAGAACCAAGAACAGGAAATCTTGGAACAAGAATAGCAGAAACACCAAGCGGGATATTAAACTGTGTAGGTCTTGAAAATCCGGGAATTGATTATTTTGAAAAAGAAATTATTCCAAATCTTAAAAAACAAGGTGTAGATAAAACAAATATAATTGTAAATATAAATGGAAGCAGTGTTGAACAATATGTTGAACTTGCAAAAAGAGTAAATGAAATAGAAGAAATAGATTTAGTTGAACTTAATATTTCTTGTCCAAATGTAAAAGATGGAGGAATGGCTTTTGGTGCTAATCCTGAAGTTGCAGGAAGAACAACAAGAGAAGTAAAAAAAGTTTTAACTAAAAAACCTCTTATAGTAAAACTTTCTCCAAATGTAACAAATATAGTTGAGATTGCAAAAATTGTTGAAGCAAACGGAGCAGATGCAATATCAATGATAAATACTCTTCTTGGAATGAGAATAGATATAAAAACAGGAAAACCTATTTTAGGAAATGTTATGGGAGGGCTTTCAGGACCTGCTGTAAAACCTGTGGCAGTGAGAATGGTTTATCAAGTGGCACAAAATGTAAATATTCCTATAATCGGAATGGGAGGAATTTCTTCTTATGAAGATGCTGTAGAATTTATAATGGCAGGAGCAACTCTTGTTTCTCTTGGAACAGCCCTATTCCCAAATCCGGTTTTACCTGTTGAGGTAAGAGACGGACTTCAAAAATATGCTGAAGAAAATAATCTTGAAAATATCCAAGATATCAGAGGAATAACTTTTAAAAATCTAAAAAAATAAATTTGAAAATAAAAAATTAATTATAGAATAATTTTGGGAGGAAAATAAAAATGATACAGGCAAAAGATAGAATGATAATAGCTCTTGATTTTCCAACAATGACAGAGGCTATTGAATTGGTTGAAAAAATTGGTGATGGAGCAACTTTTTATAAAGTTGGTCTTGAACTTTTCTTAAACTCAAGTGGAAAAATGATTGAATATTTAGCAGGTAAAAAGAAAAAAATATTCTTAGATTTAAAATTCCATGATATTCCAAATACAACAGCTATGGCATCTGTATTTGCATCAAAAGAAAATGTATTTATGTATAATGTTCATGCTACTGGTGGAAAGAAAATGATGTCTAAAGTAGTTGAAGAAGTAAGAAAAATAGATGAAAAATCTCTTCTTATAGCTGTTACAATTCTTACAAGCTTATCACAGGAAGAAGTTAAAGAAACATTTATGACTGAAACTTCTATAAAAGATTTAGCTATGAATCTTGCAAGACTTGCAAAAGAATCTGGAATGAACGGAGTTGTATGTTCACCTTGGGAAGCTAAATATATAAAAGAAGCTCTTGGAGAAGAATTTAAAACTGTATGTCCAGGTGTAAGACCTGCTTGGTCAGCAACAAACGACCAGACAAGAATAATGACTCCAAAAAATGCAATGATGAACGGTTGTGATTTCTTAGTAGTTGGAAGACCAATAACTAAACATGAAGATCCGGCTCTTGCAGCAAGACTTGTTGTTGAAGAAATTGAAGAAGGATTAAAAGAGGCAGGAAAATGTTAATAAAAAACTGCAGAATGATTATTGATGGAGAAGAACAATTTAAAGATATTCTTGTTGAAAATGGAAAAATAGTTTCAATAGAAGATGATTTATCTGGAGTATCTTTTGATGAAATAATTGATGCAGCAGGAAATTATGTTATTTCTGGAATTATTGATCCACATGTTCATATGAGAGATCCAGGAATGACTCATAAAGAAGATTTTACAACAGGAAGCATGGCATGTGCAAAGGGAGGAATTACAACTTTCTTTGATATGCCTAATACAGTTCCAAACACAATAACAGAAGAAGATCTTTTAGAAAAAAAGAGACTTCATGAAGGAAATTCTTATGTAGATTATGGTTTCTGGTTTGGAGGAAGCAAGGCAGATAATCACGAAGAAGTAAAAAAAGTTCAAGATAAAGTTATTGCCACAAAAGTTTTTATGAATGTGTCAACAGGAAATATGCTTGTGGAAGATGAAAAAGTTTTAGAAGATATTTTTAAAAATTCTAAACTTGTCGGAGTCCATGCAGAGGGAGAAATGATACCAAAAGCAATTTCTCTTTCTGAAAAATTAGATGTTCCTGTATACTTATGTCATCTTTCAACAAAAGAGGATGTGCAGTATGTAAGAGAGGCTAAGAAAAAAGGGCTCAAAGTTTACGGAGAGGTAACTCCTCATCATTTATTTTTAAATATTTCTGATGTAGAAAAAAATCCTCTTTTAAGAATGAAGCCAGAACTAAAAACAAAAGAAGATAATGAAGCATTGTGGGAAGGAGTTTTAGACGGAACTATTGATACAATAGGAACAGATCATGCTCCTCACAGAATAGAAGAAAAGAAAGCGAAACTTACTTTCGGAATTCCAGGGGCAGAAAATTCACTTGAAATGATGCTTAAAGCTGTGAAATGTGATAAAATATCTCTTGAAAAACTTATGAAAATAATGAGTGAAAATACAGCAGAAATTTTTGGATTAAAGAATAAAGGAAAAATAGCTGTCGGTTATGATGCAGATCTTGTTATTGTGGACATGACAACAGAAGAGATTATTTCACAAGAAAATGTAATTTCAAAATGTGGATGGACACCATATGAAGGATTTGAAAAAGGCGGAAAAATTCTTACTACAATAGTCAGAGGAAATGTAGTATTTAATGATGGTAAATTTATTAATAAAATTGGTAAGGAAGTGATATAAAAGATGAGTACAAACAGAGCTAAAGATGTAGCAAAATCATTATTAGGTGTAGGAGCAGTAAGACTTAACGTAGCTGAACCTTTTACATTTGTTTCAGGAATAAAAAGTCCAATATACTGTGATAACAGAAAAATGATAGGATACCCTGAAGAAAGAAAAGCTGTTATTGATGGATATGTAGAAGTTTTAAAAGATAAAGAATTTGATATTGTTGCAGGAACAGCAACAGCAGGAATTCCTTGGGCAGCATTTATAGCTGAAAGATTAAATGTTCCTATGGCTTATATCCGTGGAGAGAAAAAAGATCACGGTGCTGGAAGACAAATTGAAGGTGCAGATTTTGAAGGTAAAAAAGTAATAGTTATAGAAGACCTTATCTCTACAGGAGGAAGTTCTATAAAAGCTGTTGAAGCAGCAAGAGCAGCTGGAGCAAAAGAAGTTGAAGTTGTAGCTATATTCTCTTATGAATTTGAAAAAGCTATCACAAACTTTGCAGCAGCAGGAATCCCTTGGACAAACCTTTCAGACTTTACTACATTAATTGGTGTAGCAACTGAACAAAATTATTTAACTGAAGAAGAAAAAGAAATAGCTTTAAAATGGAATAAATCTCCTAATACTTGGGGAAGAGAATAATAAAAAATAAATAATTTTTTAGACTGCTGTATTTTAATTTGCAGCGGTTTTTAATTTGTGAATAAATAAAAACTGCCCTAAAATTTTAAGGCAGTTTAAAATTAATTTAATTTTGACTAGAATGATAATCCACCAGAAACAGGGATTACTGCTCCAGTGATATAAGATGATTCGTCACTTGCAAGGAATAAAGCTGTATTTGCTACGTCTTCTTTTGTTCCCATTCTTTGTAAAGGAACTCCGCTTAAAATTCCTTCAACAGCTTTTTCAGATAATTTATCAGTCATTGGACTTTGGATAAATCCAGGAGCAATACAGTTTACTCTTATTTGTGCTCCTTTTCTGGCAAGTTCTTTTTTCCATGTGTTGCTCATTGCAATAACTCCTGCTTTAGTTGCAGCATAGTTAGTCTGTCCGATGTTTCCATATAATCCAACTACTGATGAAAGAGTTATTATTGAACCTTTTTTATGTTTTGTCATAACAGGTGCAACAGCTTGAGTAACGTTGAATACACCTTTTAGGTTAATGTTTATAACTGCATCCCATTGTGCTTCACTCATTCTTACGAAAGGAGCATCTTGAGTTATTCCAGCATTATTTACAAGAATATCAATAGTTCCAAATTCTTCAACAATTTTTTTAACAAGTGCTTTTATTCCTTCTCTGTCAGTTACGTTTAAAATTTCTCCTCTGACATTTTCCTGTTCAAATTCACAAGGGTTAATATCACAAGATATTACCATTTTTGCTCCCTCAGCAGCAAATCTGTCAACTATTGCTCTTCCGATTCCCATAGAACCTCCAGTAACAAGAGCAACTTTTCCTTCTAATCTATTCATTAGGACCTCCTAAATTATTATCAAAAATTTTATAGATTACATATGTAATCATAAAATAATTATAGAAAATTTATCAGATGAAGTCAATATAAAACTTAGTTTCTATAATTTTATTTTGCTAGTCTATAAATAGTTTCCACGAATAATGGAAGAAGTGTATCAAGAGAAGCAAGATCCATACATTCATTTTTCTGGTGCATTGAATCTGGAGTTCCTTTAAGCAATGCTCCAAATGCTACACAGTTGCTTACAGCTTTTGCGTAAGTTCCTCCACCTGTTGAAATAGGCTGGCTTTCCATATCTCCTGTCATATCTTGGTAAACTTCCATAAGAGTTTTTACAAGGAAATTATCTTTAGAAACATAAAGAGGTTTTTCTTCTTTTAATGGCTCAAAAGTTAATCCATATTCATTAAGGACAGCAAATAATTTTTCTTTTATGCTTTCTGCCTCAAATGTGACAGGGAATCTCATATCCATAGAAACGATAAGTTCTCCATTTTCTACATAACATTTTCCAAAGTTTATTGTAATTTCTCCAGAAGGTTCATCAACAAGATTTAATCCAAGAAGTTTTCCATTAAATTCCATTTGAATTTTATCATTAAAGAATTTAATCATTTCTTTAAATCCGTTTTCTTTTATATCTAGTCTTCCTAAGAAAATCATAAGAGCAGAAAGAGAGTTGTATCCTAATGAAGGATGTGCAGCATGGGCAGCAACTCCTTTAGAAGTAACAATAATTTTATTTTCTGCAATTTCAAAAGAAACTTTATTTTCTTTATCTTCGTTGTAAAGAGGAAGTTCTCTTTCAATAGCTTCTTTGTATAATAAAGGAAGTGTGATTGTTGTTGATTCAGGAACAGCATTAAATACATTTCCTGCTTTTACAGTTATATCAGCATCAGTTTTTACTTTGAATAAAGCTCTTAAAATTCCTTTTTCAGCAAAAGTAACAGGAAATTCGCTGTCAGGAGTAAATGATACAGCAGGATGAGGCATTTGTAATTTTTCAAAATAATGCTTCATACATCCCCATCCAGTTTCTTCGTTGGCTCCTAAAATCATTCTTACTTTTCTTTTTAAAGGAATGCCAGCATCTTTTAATGCTTTCATTGCATAAAGGCATATCATCATAGGCCCTTTATCATCAAGAGTTCCTCTTCCAAACATTTTATTGTCAACAATTTCAGCTCCATAAGGATCATGGTCCCATCCAGTCCCTTCAGGAACAACATCAACGTGTCCTAAAATTCCAACCATTTCTTCTTGGTCATCAGTTCCAAAATCAATGTGTCCTGCATAGTTATCAAAATTTTCAGCTTTAAATCCTAATTTTTCTCCAACAGAAAGGAAATGTTCAAGAGCTTTAGCAGGTCCTTCTCCAAAAGGCATACCTGGTTTAGCTTCTTCTTCAACACTTTTTATTCTTATTGAATCTTGAAGATCTTTTATAAGCTCGTCTTTATATTTTAAAACTTCTTTGTGTAAATCCATTTTGTATTTTCCTCCTTAAAAAATAATTTAAATATAAAATGGCGGAAATGTATAGGAATCGAACCTATCGGCGGCATGAGCCGCTAAGGCGGTTTTGAAGACCGTTGAAAGCACCAGCTCTCTCACATTTCCAAAGATTCTCTTATAAATTATAACATACTTTTGAAAAAAATTGGTATATAAAATATTTGTCATAGAAATAATAAAATAAGAATATGGAAATTTAAAAGAAAGATGTTATAATATTAAATAAGAAAGAAAATCTGTAGGAGGATTTATGAGATACATAAGTGATGAAAAAGAATTAAGAAAAATTTCAATTTATACAAACATAGAAAGTGTAAAAAAAAGTCTTGAACAATTTTTTTATAAAAAAGAAACTGAAGAAGATTCAGAAAGTGAAAGAATAAATGTGGCAATAATAGATTCCAGTGAGCCTTTTTCAACAAAAGGAACAAATAATTCAGAGGTTATTTTTGATGTTACAGGGGGATATCCAAACACTAAACAAAGAGTTTATAAAGGTGTAAATAAAGCCTCTCTTTCAAAAGCTGATTTATGGCTTGAAATCATTACGAGTGTCTTCTCAATGGAAATTTCTGCAGAGAAATTAGATCTCCCAGGATATTTAGAAGAACTTGAAAAATATCAGAAGATGGATATTAAAAAATATGTTTTAACAGATGAAATGATTAAAGATCTTGAGGGATATAAAGAGCTTCCAAAATCAAAAATAAATCATCAGAGATTTATTTATGCAGTAATTAATGGGTATATAGTTTTCCCTGTAAAAGCAAAAGAAACTATCATAAACGGAATGGAATGGAAATACGGAATAAAAGCATTCCAGAAGACTTGTAAATATATGTTTGAAAAAAATGATACAGTTCTTGGATATGTGTATGAAATAAAAAAAGAAATATAATTTAATTTTTTAAGTCATTTTTTAACTAAAAATCTCGGCAGATAATTTTCTAATTTTAATGCTGAGATTTTTTTTATTAATGAAGAAAAATTTTCATTAGGGTAGTGAAAAAATTTCATTGAAACAGATGAAAATTTTTCATATCAAAGATCAATTATACTATATCAATAATATAGATATCAAAAAGAAATATAGAGGGAAAAATAAAAATCAAAAAATTATCAAGCATCTTGATATAAAAATAAGATTTTGTATTAGAAAAACTTTTTTAAATATTTTTTAGAATTTTTTAAATTTTCTCTAATTTAATTAGACGTTATTTTTCAATAATTAGTTTGTTTTTATTCTGTATAATATAAAAATATTTTAAAATTTTTTAAAAAAGTTGTTGACGATTTTTTAATTCTATGATATTATAAATCTTGTCCGTGAGAAACGGATAAACAAAAGGACATTAACAACAGAATAGAGAATAATATGACAAAACAAGCAAACCTTAA
>ENA-OWPF01000528-OWPF01000528.1-human-gut-metagenome-genome-assembly--contig:-NODE-528-length-42454-cov-3.353381_pt1 | contig 42454 bp, 62 predicted proteins | sample MGYA00248261_ERZ651840 | MGnify/ENA primary metagenome ERZ651840 (study PRJEB26924, sample SAMEA4378268) | human gut metagenome | biome: human gut; feature: human-associated habitat; material: faeces... | reverse complement strand
TTAAAAGGTATCATTTCAGGTGTCGTTTGCGAAAAATGCGGGGCAGTAAAGCTGTTCCCATTTTCAACAAAAGGTCAGACAAAAATCAAAGCCCGGTCTTTAGGCTGGACTATTTCTAAGCAAAAGCAGGTAGGCACTGAATGGCGTTGTGTGTGCAAGTGTCCCGATTGTAAGTAATGGTTAATTAAAAGCCCCTAGCACGTCGTACAATCGACGCTAGGGCTTTTAATTTTATCTTGCTTATGTTTCCTTGTGTTGATGATTTAAACGGCTTATAACTTAAATTTGACGTTCTCGCACTTTAAAACCTTTACATTCTACTATTGCCGCCGAATTTACTTTCTTATTGCTGACGCTGCTATTTATATACCGCCCTTTCACTGCTGACCATGCCAGCATATATTTATCAACAGCAGGTGTAACCTTCGTTGCTGCTTTTTTTGTGATCAGCCTTAATTTACTGTAGCGTCCTTCGTGTGCAGTGATAAAGCCGATATGTGGCGGCACTTCGTCGAGTAGCCCCAGCTTTTCAAGCTGCTTGAACGTGTCTGACGGCATAACGTAGTAGTTAATATCACCCACCAAGTTATGCCCGTTAGGGCTTTTAAAATCGCTTACAGTGCTTTTTATTTCAAAGCATAGAGTGATTAATTCAGTAGGTAAGTCAAAAGCCTTAAAGGTCTTTATAACGTCGCCCCTGTAGTTCTTTTTTTCACAAGTAATATAATGCTCTTCCGGATTAGTTATCCCGTAGGTTATAGGCGGCAGCATAAAGCTTTCGCAAACTTTTATACAATCTACCTTCCCAGCTTCACTCAATCCGTTTAAAACGGCTATTTCATACGCGGTTAATATTCCGCGTGCTGTAGCAATTCTAACCCCGTCAATCTTTGACGGGGTATATTCTTTTAACGCCTTTTCGATTCTTAATACTATATCACTTTTCATTGTTTATATCCTTTTTTCTATAGTCTATAGTTAAAAGATATCGCCCAGTAGCAAGCAAAGTTTTAACCCGCCTATAGAATATATAAGCCTTTTTTATTTGTCGTTCACGTTCTTTTTTTATCATAGTTCTAACTATTTCCTTATTTTTCAAAATTGTTAGGAAGTTTTTTCTTCCGAACGTTGCTGATAAAATATAACTTCCACATGTAAGCAAGGCTATATCCCCCGCGACGGTAGAGGGTAAAGGCTTTTTTAAACTGCTGTATTCGTTCTGTTTTCATTTTTACCTCGTTTCCAATTCCAATGTTGCCCAAAAGTCACCATTACCTTTTACTATGCTGATGATTCGCCAACCGCGGCGCGTATAGTATCTGTTGATGAATTCTATCAATTTCTCGTGGCTTGGGTCGAATATTGACATATATTTTCTCATTTTGCACACCTCCTATATTTTTACCCGTGTAAAGTCAAATGGATTTTTATATGGATTTTTTAAACTGTATCCGCTAATTAATCCACCCTGATAACCAAAATTGTCAAGCCATTGCCCATTTTTTCTAAATCTTATGGCGTCCTTGCAATTTGTGCTTCTTAAATAAATCGTCCCGCTTTTGGTAATTTTTAAAATTTTTTCTATTGTCTGCCTATCGCCAGCCATTGAATGATATTCTATAGTAACTTCATCACCGACTTTCAAGGTCGCTGCATATTTTTCTAAAGTCATATATTTACTTCCCATTTTTGCACCTCTTATATTTTTCCTATTCGTTAGGCGGCAAGCTATCTGTTATATCTTTAGCTGCCCATTTTAAAAATTTTTCAGTAGATATTATTGGATATTTTGCCTTAAAAGTCACGCTAGGACTGTCGTACTGAATACTTTCTCCGAACGGTGATATATATAGTATCTGTCTATCATTGACATAACTACCGTCTAATCTATGGACGCCTCTAGGACGTTTAGCCCTATATACTCTACCTACTTTCAAATCTTCTATCTTCATTTTTCCTCGCTCCAATCTTTCGCGCACTCGTCACATAGTACCTCTACTTCGTCTAAAACTGTTGCTGTACCATTACGAACAACTTTCCCGCAGTTTGTGCAATTCAGCTCCCAGCCATTACTTAAAAATTCTTTTGCTGGTATTATTTTACTGGCTCCATATTTATCAGCCCACGGAACACGGTAAACCCGCATTTCTGTAAATTCTCGATCATGTTCGGAAGCAAGTAACGCTTTAGCTTTTCCCGGTGTAGCCGCCCAAACTACATGACTTTCGTCATAATCTTCGTCGTCCCACGCATAAGCTTTTATATTCATTCTTTTTCATCTCCTATACATTTTAATCCGCTTCAAATAGCGGAATATCTTTTCCTACACTGGCTATACGCTTTTCGGCTATGTCGCAATATTCCGCTGATATTTCAAAACCTATAAATTTTCTGCCTGTTAACATAGCCATTTTTGCTGTTGTACCGCTGCCACAAAACGGGTCTAGAACAACATCACCTTTATTTGACCAAGATAAAATGTGGTCATTCGCCAAGCGTTCAGGGAATACAGCAGGATGTTTCGTTTTATTTAATCCCCTTGCTACTTCCCATACGTTAAAACGTCTTGAATATTCTTTAACAACTCTTTTTTTAGATAAAGTGCGTCGCTGCTCTCTGCCGCTTCTCGTTTCACAGTTAGAAACGTTTCCTGCACTTTTGTTTTTCCTGTCGCACAACAAATTTAACGTTTTCGGACGTCCTTTTGATAATATAAACATATATTCAAACACATCATAATATCTACTTTCGGTAGGCGCAGCAGGTGAAGGTTTAAGCCATATCATCGTATCATAAATATTAAAACCTATCTCCCTGAAGAACAACGCTTGTTTAAAAGAAGTCCCTGTTTCACTTCCATTGATAACTGAATCAGAAACTATCCATACAACTACCCCACCGGGTTTTGTTATTCTATAGAGTTCTTTTGCAACTGATTTAAAATCCCACGAAAAGCCTTTATATTTTCGCAATTTATCGTAAGGTGGTGATGTTACTGTTAAATCTATGCTGTCATTCGGAAGCTTTTTCATTCCCTCTAAACAGTCCATGTTATAAATTTTGTTCATATCCATTTTTAATTTTCCTTACGTTTTGGGAATAATTTTAAACACCCTATTTGTAGCACACTCAAAGAATTTATCAGCTTGATACTTGTCGACATATTCTTTGGCTTTTTCTTCCGCTTCTACTCTGTTGTTTGCTTCTACTTCAAAGTCAAAAGCATATGTTTCAATCAATTTTACACTATATTTTTTCACTCCTTTATGGCAGTCCCCTTACTGTTACTATTTCCTTTTTATCGTTGGCACGAATTTCTACTGTATGAATTTCAAATTTTTGCACATAGCCGCACTTGTTATATATCGCCTGTGCGCCTTGTTTCGCCCTTGCAAACGTTTTATAAAGCTTAACTTCTCTATTGATTGTTGGAACGTGTCCCGGTACATATATATCGCCTTGAAGTCCTATTGTTCCAGTGTAGTAGCCTAAATTGTTGCCTGTGCAATTTCCGAAATTATGAATTAAATAAATCGCATACCGGGTATGTGTATCTAGTTGGAAAAAATCCCCGTATTGCTTTGCTTTTGCCAGCGTCGGAAAAGTTTTTATTCTTTTATCTCGAAAATATAAGGTGTAGTTTCGATTTTCTTTTTCTATCGTGATTAAATGGCTATGTGACATTTTATAACAGTCATTTACTTTATCTTTAATCCACATTCGGGTAAATCTCCCTTATAATGATATCTGTAGTTACTCTGTATATTTCGCGAATAGCAATCGTATTTTCTCGGCGGTATTTTGAACTAAAAAGACTTATATACTCTTTCGCATATTCAGGACTACTGAAAGGCATATTTGCTTCAACTTTGCCGTTGATAACAATACAGTATATCTTTTTTTACAATAGCGTTACTATTTTGCATTTTTCATTCCTCACCTTCTTTTATGATATAGTCATCCATTGTGTAGCTTGTTAATACATTCGCTTCCTGAATCATTACAGTTTTATTTTTGTAAAAAGGTTTAAAAAGCTCTATAAAACTTTCAGCTTCTTCACGGCTTTTAAATGTATAGCATTCTGTGTATCCGTCGGCTATAATGTAGTATGCTTTTGCTTTTGTAACACAAACACTTTGCATTTTATTCCTCGTCCTCGTCTGCTTCTTCAACTTTCGGGTAACGCATATCAAGATATTCGCAGTCTATATTGCCCCCTTTATTTTTTATTTTTCCTTACCTCTTGTCTATATTATAGCCCCCCCTCGTCCTATTGTCAAGTCTTTTTTGAAAAATCGCAAAATAAAAAACAGGGCAAAAGCCCTGCTTTTTTGCTTTTCTGCTTTTTGGTTATAAGTTAGGAAAAATAAATTCAAAAACAGAAAGACTGTCAGCTTGGTAAACTGTAGCGATTATTCTGTGATTAATTAAGTTTTTAAAATTATAACACACTTTTTTAAAATTCAACTGAAAAAATCTTGTCTGCACGTTTATATTTGTTTACCGCGTCCCGTGCTTGCTTGAAGCGGTTGTACGCGGATTGTTGCAGCAAGGCGGATTTTAATAAAATGCTTTCAAAGTCGCCTACCGTTAACGTTACAAGCTCATATTCTCCCGCTTCATTTTTTGCCCTAAAAAGGTTATCGCCTTTCATTTTTGCAACTTCATGCGCCGAATTAAATTTAATAATGTTGTCCGTGTCCCGGTCAATGTAGTAAGTCTTACCGTTGACTTCGTACTTTGTGGGGACTACTAATTCGGACTGATATTCTTGATATAGCTGGCTAATGCGTATAGCTCGGGCTTCGTCCGTACTGTAATTCAATTCTAATTTTAATATATTTAACGCGCTACACTGTTCATCTGTTAATGTATCCGGCAGTGATACATTCGGCATAGCTCGCCGCAGTGCGCTAATGCTTGAATAATCTTCACCCTTGTATCTATAGACTGTTTTTTTGTCCATTTTCAAACCCCTTTCTTAACCGCTATACGGCAGGACTACTGTGTCACATACTTGGATAGAAAATCTGCCTGTATAATTCATTATTGCTATAATATTAATTATATTGTTCGCATTTGCCGTTAAAGTCGGCGCAACACCTTTCGGGTAGTAGACTGCGCTACCCGTCGGGAATTTCCAAGTTACCGCCGGAACAGTAGCCCCCACAGGTAACAAAATGGTTAACGTCTTCCACATATGAGGGTAATCTGTTAAGGGCGCTCTGAATTTCATGTTTGAAATATTCATATTAAAACTCGACGGGTTGTTGACCGAACAGTTAATTAGATAGCAATTTGCTCCGGATTGATAATTAACGGTATCCCCTGTATTTGGCGCTACGAAGTGAGTAACTTCCGCTGTTCCCGCAAAGTAAAGGCACTTTTCATCGTTCCCAGCTCGAATAACGCCGTTATTCATGCCAGTATTTAACGTTGAGCCAACCGTTAAGCACTGTGATATATAAAAGTTACCATCGCTATCAATGCTGCTTGTGTTGCTGGCTAGGTTGTTCGGCGTGAATAGTATCTGCCCATTACTGTCTGCCTTTATAGTTACATTATTGTTATTTCTGTCAACTTCTAATATCTTAAAGTTTCCAACTTGCAAGGCTGCATTTTTCGTATAGCTGATAGCAGAATTATTCTGTAAAGAAAATATACTGTAGTCAGTGCTAATGGCTTCTGCTTGATTTGAAAGCCGCATACCTGCCGTGTTATCGGCTGCCTCGGGGTAAAAACCTATGATTTTGCTTGTACCGCCGCCACCTACTCTTAAACCACTTGAAGTGCTATACTTTAGGATATTATTAGATAAAAAGTCAAGTGTAGCCGTCGTTGCAGTGCCGCCTATTGTGGCAACTTTTGCTGTGCCAACATTGAAAAAGTGCGCCAGTCCTTCTGTGGCTGTATAATACATTGCTCCGGTAGTAGTGGAATTTATCTTTGCTTGCGTTGTTGCGCTATTAGGCTTCGTGCCTAATATGATAGTTCCACCAATGCCAGCAAGTGCGCCGTCCCTCACTGTTATAGGTTTATTAAATGTGTTCGTTCCTGTAAAGTTGTTATCTCCTGCGGCGATAACATCACCGTCGCCGCCTACCTTAATGGTAATATCTTTCGTTCCGTCGAAAGCCACGCCGTTTATTGTGCGGGCAGTTTCTAGCTTTGTAGCTGTATTTGCATTACCTAACCACCTCGCAACACCGACATTTGTTATTCGCGCAAATTCAAAGGCATTATGTGAAAAGATTGCTGCTTCACTTTCGTTAGTAGTTATGGATGTAGGCGCAGTATTTTTGCCAATTTTGAAGTAATGTCCAGTGTTTTCTGTAGCAATATAGTTTAACGCCCCTGTTGTGCTAGATATAATATTCGCTTGTACTGTTGCTGTACTGGGTTTTACGCCAAAAATAACCTGTCCTTGACTGCCTGCCGCTGTGCTGTTTGATACTCTAATGTTTGCTCTGAAAGTATTTAAAGCTGTAAAGGTATTGGCTGAATTTAATTGAGCGTACCCGCTTAAGTCATGGTTACCGCCGAGAGTATCCCATTGTGCGCCGTCCCATGCTACATTGTCCCCCGCTTTAATACCGTGGTCGGGGTCTGCTGTTTCAACGTTCCACACGTCGCCTACTTTCTGCCCTGTAGTCGGTAAATTGGCGTAGGTAGCAACGCTGCCTTTATATTGATATACCGTTGTTAATCCGAGTTGTTCGGCGGTTACTTTGTGCGGGTTATTGAAGTCAGCTTTATGTGTAGCAAGGTTATTCGCTACAGTATCTATCCTTTTAGTTAATGTCGTCGTAGATCCGTCAATATCTGCTTTTGTAGCCAGCTTATACCATTCTGACCAACTACTAACAGTAGCCGGGTCACTGTTTTCTACAATTTGCCCGAAACGGTTATAAATCGCTCCGGTCGTTTTGCTCACCCATAGCTGTTTACATACGCTGTCATTATAATCGTTATCAACGTTTAAAAAGCCCGGGTTTGTTTCGGGCGCGTTAGGATTATTAGAAGCTTGTAAATACCAGCGATGAATATCAACTAATGTGTTTACATCTGTCGCTTTTGTCAAATTGTTATAGTAGTTTAAGACGCTTAACTGTTCGATTTTTGTCAATGCGTCCTCTGCTTTTGTTAACGCATTTGTAGCTTTATTAGCGGCAGCGTCAGCGGCTTTTTGCGCTGCGTCAGCGGTTTTTTGCGCTGCGTCAGCGGTTTTTTGCGCTGCGTCAGCGGCTTTTTGCGCTGCGTCAGCGGCTTTTTGCGCTGCTGCTGCGGCTGTAGCGGCAGCTGTTCCAACGCTTAAAGCATTTTTTGCAATATTCAATGCAGTATCAGCGGTTTGTTGCGCTGTTTGAGCCGCGGCAAGTGCATTATTCGCCGTTTCTAATGCTGCTAAAGCTATGTTATAAGCCTGTTGTGCTATTTTTAACGCTTCATCTGCGACTTGTTCCGTTGCATATGCTACGTTGCCTATATCGTTAATAGCGTCCTCTGTTTGTTGCTGAAAATATAACCCGGGCAGTGCGCCCTCTAACGGCAGATATTTGAATTTGTAGTATTCTCTGTTTAATATTTTGTTATTTATGTCATCTAATAACCTAGCATTTCTTATACGGGTTGAGTTGACTATATTGTTAATATCCATTTTTTCACCCCTTTGTTAATCGCTTATCAATGGTAGCCAGCGCACATACTCCGCGCCACTCACTAAATAGGTAGCACCTTTTGGTACTGGAAAAGATATTGAACAGTTTCCTTGTCCGTATTTACTTCTACCTGCGGTATACATTACTTCTAAACCGTTTATATAGCCAGTAATCCCAGTATTCGAATAACTTTTTGCAGTTATAATTCCGTCTGTTGCAGCAGTGCCACTTGACGAAACACTTGAATAACTGCCGAAATGTGTTGCCACAGGTTTGGGTATCTCTCCAATGGATATGTCTATCTTATCTTGTACTTGTTCAGGTGTGATACCGCCTATATATGGCAATAGCTCTCGCCAGTATGTTGTATCAATGCCCGGAGTTTTTAGCCCTGCCGCCGTATCTACGCCATTAGCAAGAATGCACATATAAAGCTTGTTGTTGTGATTTACTAGGCAATTTGCAGAATACTGTAAAGTCGTCTTGTAAGTCATTAAACCGCCGCTTTGCTGCCAGTAGGCAAAAGCAGACAACATATAAAGAATACCGTTAAAGTCCGCCCGTGTCGGGGCTATGCCTCCTGCCTTAATTGGGACTTGCGTTATAGCAGGGAAGCCGTTCGTCTGTGACGCTAATCCCGTTGTTTCGTTATTCGTTGCCGGAATGATGTTTTTTGTCCCTTCGTTTGCAAAGGGTCTTTCAAATAAATACAATGGTTCTTGAACTACTGGTATAGCCATTTTAACACTTCCTTTTTTCTTTATTCTATAGATTGGGGTACGGGTCAAAGACGCCATTATTGAATGGTTGAAGCAGGCTGCCGTTAAAACCAAACGTATTATCGATATCAATCATTACCAGCGACCAGCCTACGCCTGCGCCTACTATTAAATTCGCGCCTATCCTAAATACGGCAAGCTGAACATCTGTTAAATACATTGTGAATACGAAGCGAACGTGCATGGGATAGTTATTGTAAAACGTCCCGTCCTCTCTTTGTTTTTCATCTATAACGTTGAATACAACGCCGCCCAGCTCCGGGAAAAGCTTGTTCAGCATATAGTTAAGCGTTGCAAGGCTTGCGTCGGTGATGTTAGCTAACGCTTTATAGTAAAGCAGTGAGCGGTATTCATCATCTTTTAACGTGAATTTTTTCCCGTTAATAGGGTCTGTTATCGTTCTGCCAATAACAAGGATTTCGCCCCATGTATCAAGCCCGACGCCATTAGCCGTCGCTATATTAAATATGTTATCATAAAAAACTAGCATATCTTTACTAGGGTCGATATTCGCGCGAAAATCATCTAAAATCTGATAAATAGTTGTGCTGCTACCGTATTGACTTTGGATATACGGTTGTAGTTCAACACGTATATTGTCGCACTCGCGCACATCTTCTTGCCCCCTAAAGTCCATGTTTAAGCCCCCTTAATCTAGTACAGTAATCGTGATATTGCTTTCGCTCATTACTGGTATCTGATTAGCTGGAATATCAACGCTATCAGTCCATTCTGACCCGCTAGGGTATGATATCTCAATATTTTCAAGGTTATCTACACCGACGTCAACTATATCGGCGTAGAAGCGGCTTGCGTAAATCGTCTGTGCCATTTTCGCGCGTCCGTATTTATTTAATTCGCCGTTGAAGTTTTGAAGAACAACTTTTTTAATTTGTTCTTCGTAATTGGTCGGAAGCGTCGAAGTTTTCCTTATCTTTACAGACAGCGCGAATGTTGTTGTTGTCGGTATCTCAATGTAGTAAACGAATTCATTGCCTTTTTCATCTACATAAGCGATTTTTGTGTTTCCCGAAATTCCACAGCCGCCATCAATTTTTTCGTGAATCGTTTTGGCTATACTCTCTATGTTCCCGCCATAGACGCTACAGTAAATGCTATGCGGGGGCAGTGTGACGCCGTAAAGCACTTTGTCCGTGTCACCGCGGTTTTCTAAAACCGATACGGCTACTACGTCGGAAAGGTTAGCTAGTGCGCCCTCAACCGCCGACGCTATGCCGTGGGCGTTCTGTGCTACGCTGGCACGTCTGCGCTGCTCAAATTCTGCCTGCGTTTCGCTGTTTCGTCCGGTGACGCCTGCGGCTAGATTTGTTATGCTGTCCCAGCCGGGAACAACGGTAACTATCTTCGTAAGCTGCCCTACGCCTATTTCAATAGCCCCACGCTGGCTACAGCGGAAAATAGCTGTAGCTGTTCCGTCCTCTCCTATGGTCGTTACTGTGACGTTCGTATATGTGTATCCCTTTTGGTCTTGGACTATAGCTCCATAGGGTATAACTGTACCGTATGCGCCTTTGATGTTGCCCGTAACAAGGGTTGCTATGGCTATATGGCGTTCAATGAAGTAAATGCCTGCTAGTGCGTCCTGCCATATTCCAAGCGCGGTTTTGGGATTAAACATGTTCGCAAGATAAAGAATCTCGCTATCTTTCCTGTTAATTAATACAGCCTGTCCGTCAATGAGCTGCCCCGCAGGTGTTTCGGGGGCTGTGTCAAGCAATGGCTTATTGGGGTCTGTCGCAAACGCTTTTTGCCATTGAGTTACAAGGTTAGCCCGTATCGCTGCCGTTCCGCTCGATATAAGCCCCGTATCCGGGTTGAATGTTATCATTGTTAATCCCCCTTAATCGTTTAATCTAAATGGATTGATATGAAAAGCGATCATAGATTGCCCCGCAGTCCCCTTGAATTTCCAGCCTAAATAAATTCGCAGATAAAACCATTTGCAATATTTTTTTGTGTAAAATATGCTCCATGTTTTATTTAAAAATATTCGATTATCGTTAACGACAGCGATATAGCATTTGTCGTTTTCAGCATAGTTATAGTCAACGTATGTTTTTACCTTATCAGCTAATACATAACGCCCGCAAACCTCATAAGAAAAGCCATAAGCAGTATTTCTGTAAAGCCAAACATTTCGGCAAATATAACGCTGAATTTTTTCCCATACGGTAAAATTCGGGTCTAATATCTCTACGTATCCCGGCTTCATGACGTATTTATTTTTGAATTCAGGGGTGTATTTATAATGCTTGTCAAAGTCATATCTAAACAGCTTTGGAACGCCGCTGTTAATTGTATGCGGTATGTCGATACAATTATCGTAAGTCTGCCACCAGCGCAGAGGATATGGAAGTTCTCCGTGTTCGTTTGAGAATAATATTACAACTGGATTAGTTACATAGCATATCAATGTAAACATGATATCTAATATTAGATAAAAAATGTAAGTCATGTTTTCGCTCCTTAAAAATCAATTTGAACGTTTTCGCTTTCCAATACTGTCGCTTGCACTTCACCGCCCATGACACGCCCGCTTTCATCAAATGTTAAGTCAACTTCTGCGCCTGTTACTCCGTTCACATTCAGAACGGTTTCGCGTATGCGAGTTCGCAGGATAGGGGCGGCAATCGCAGGGGCTTTGCCCAGCTCTATTTCAAAATGCGGAATCCCTCGCGTTTGTGCTAAATAAGCGTCGTTTTTGAACAGCCTGACTGCGTTCGCCGCGTTCTGCGCTATAGCATATGCTCCTGATACTAACGCTATCTGTCCGCTTGCGTCACTAAATATATCCCACTTGTCATTAAGGTATAGCGTACGCCCTATATCGCCGGGCGTAAAATACGGGTTCATTTCAATTCCATATTTACCTGTGACGTAAATAGGTTCTTGGATATTGGGCGGCTTTGGCGGTTTCGGTTTATCTTTAGCTTTAACTTTAATCTGATACGTATTATCAATATCTATTGAGCCTGTAAGTGGTTCAAACGTGTATACCTGCGTTATAGGTTGTAAGTTAACTCCCACAACGCGCATTGTTTCACCTTTGATATAGCTGCTTTCATCAGATTGAGCTGTAACATATCCTTTCACTGTAAGAGCAGTAACAAACGCTTTTAATTCAACAACTTCTGCCATGTTTACACCCCCTAACTTTTTTTAAAATAACTGGTTTCTTTTATTTCAGGATTTTTTTGCGCTTTCCTGTTCATTCTTTCGTATATTTTAGGCAAGCATTCTTTGCATATATAATAAGTCTTATGATATGCGGGCATATCAAAAGCCCACTCAATAGGCTTTATCTTACCGCACGAAGTACATTGATGTATCATTTTAGCAATTCCCCTTTTTTAGCGCAGCTTCAACCTCTTTGATATGTAACTGGTTTTCGTTTCGGATTTCTAAAACGGATAATTTAGTAATGCAATCTATACATATACCGAATTTGTTATTAAAGTAGTAGTAACCAGTAAGCAAAGGCTTATTGCAGCGGCAGCAAATTCTATCTATATCCATTTTATCACACCTTAACTTTTGATATTTAAATTGAATCAAGTAATATTAAGTAATCTACATTCGCGTCAACTACCGCCACTTATAGAAGTGGCGGCTTGTAAGTCGGGAACTGCATAGGTAGTAGCGACATCTAAAAGATGTCTCCCTAAATCCGCCTACATTATCGGGTGGTTGACGACACCCGCTTTACCAAGGAGATTTACTCCGAGGTAGTTGATATTCTTTCGTAACGAGGATTATTGTCCCCAGAAATCCACATCGTGCCGAGGAGCTGGATATTCATTGCACCGATACGGTCATCGTTGGACCTGTAACCGCACTGACAGCTATACAGATGCCTGTGATGGTCACGATTTTCTTTATGGATAGTACCGCATTTAGGACAACGCTGGGAAGTGTATCTTGCAGACACTTTCAGAACCTCGGAACGATTCTCGTGAGCCTTGTAAGTTAAGAACTGTTCCAACTGGTAAAAACTCCAGCTTCTCAGGTCATAATTCTGCTTTGCAATTCTGGAAAGGTTAGAATCCTCGAAGCTGACGCCGGTCAAATCCTCAAGTACAAACAGTGTATCTTTGCCGTATTTCTCAACGAGTGTCTTAGAAATCCGATGGTTTACATCAGACATCCAACGGTTCTCTCGCCCGGAAATGGCTTTTAGTCTACGCTTTGCAGATTTTGTACCTTTGGACTGAAGCTGCTTGCGTACTTCTTGGAATTTATGGCGTTTAGTGGCAATCTTTCTGCCAGAGACAAACTCAGTTTTACCTTGTTCATCGTAACTAACCGTAAGGAAACGAAGTCCACGGTCGATACCGACAACATGGCGAACGTTTTCCTTCTGAAAATCTTCAACAGCTTTGGTGATAGGAATATGGAGATACCACAAACCTTTGAGTTCAATCAGTTTAGCAGTACCAAGGTCATAGGAGCCATCAAGGTATTCAGCGAAATGCTCGCTTTCAAAGGTACATTTGGTTCTCTTGCCGAGTGTGTTGATGGACAGGACTTGCCCGTCATCCACGAAACTGTAGTCTCGGTTGCGGACTAAGTCAGCCTGCGGCCGGCGAAAGAATACGGGTTTCCAGAGCCATTCCAAATCCTTAGGGATGCGTTGCCAGTTACCATCCTCATCCTTGTATCTATAAGGCTTTCGGAATAACTGTTGCTTGACTGTCTTGTATCTGGCAATCGTCGTCTTGATAGAAGACTGGGTTAATTGAGACTTCAAGCCGAACAAGCCACGAAGGCTACTATACAGTTTCTTGTTGAGGCTTTGGTAAGTCAAGTCGAACTGATTGTCGAAGATGTATTGAGACACGAAGTTGCAAGCCTGACGGTATTGTTCCGTCATTTGACGGAACAATACTTCCTGTTCAGGAGTAACATGTATGCGAAGTTTTATCGTTTTGGTTAGGTCGGACATATTCTCACCTGCCTTTCTAAAGTGTATATTACTTCATCAAAATTATTATAGCACTATTTTTGCTGAAAATCTATTGTTTTTTATTGAAAGGAGGGAGCGGGCATTCCTCCCCGACCTAAGAGGTCAGGGTATCCTGCCCGCGATGAGATGAAAAACAGTATCTTCTAATATTGGCAAAAACCTATCATCTTGCACTGTTATTTCATATACCGTTTCCGCATACAAATCCACAGGAACGCCAACGGTAGAATTTACTTTTGCATAGTAAGTTAATTCTTCTGTTTTAAAATCTGATATCTTAAAAGTTACAGGTAGGTCTATAATTCCCGGCTGATAATCAGGGCATTTCAGATAAAAATTTATAGTTACTACAGCGGGTATGTCCCCCCGAATTTGCAATCAATAATCTGCGGTTAAACATTAGCTTGTCAACTCCGTTTCAGTAAAGCTAAAATTTAATAAATTCTGCGGGTATAAATCGCCTACTTGTACGCCGGGCTTTATTGCTACAATAAAAAACAAACAGCTATTTACAGAGGTTATTTTATTTGTAGAATTTATGGTAAGAGGATTGTTTGGCGATATCGCAGCGTATATATTACTTCCGTCTAAAGCCTGCAAGAGTGCTGTTTTATCTTGAAACAATACTGGTCTAACTTGGCTTTGCTGTGTTCCTATCGCGGATATAATAATCGTACTGGACCGATACCCCGCTGTTAATGTTCCGCTAGATATTTCAAAGCCTGCCTCTGTTCTTAAATATAACGGGAAGCCTATTACTGGATAAAAACTTGCCACATTCACCGTGGTAGTTACATATGATACAACATCTGTAAATGTATTTATATTGCCTAAATTAAAAGGAGTGCTTATGTCGATTTCTTCCCCGTCTGCTGCTCCTATATTGCCACCAGTGTACCAATGTAAATGATTAGCCATTGTTCGAACTCCCTTCCTATTCGATTGTTTTTCGCAAATCTATAACATAAGCATAGATTTTTATAGACGTATCTACAGTAGCCCCGTCACTTGCTGTTGCGTAAAAAGTAAAGGTTAATTCTTGATTGACATCCGAAACTGTTTTTAATACGGTTTCAAAATACCCCCCTGTTAAACCTATCGTTTGCGTAGTTGAGTTGTTGAATGAAGTTATACGGCATTTAGTAAATTTATCGGCATTAGCTCCAACTAAAACCTGTCTATAACTTTCTCCCGCGTCTGCTCTGATATACACCTTAACGCTTTTGCTTGCTGCCGTGCTACCCGACGGGAAAAGCCCTGTAGCTGTGATAGGATTTATTGATGTAACTTCTGTACCGTCTTTTTGCCCTGTTGTCCCGTCTATATAGAATCTAATCATTTTCCAGCCCTCTTTCTACCTTTTTTATCGCACAATCAATAATGTTTTTTAAATCAATAAATATATTGGTGTTGCAGTCAGGCGCGCAAGACATTTCTGCTTCTATCGCTGTCATACATTCATTTAACAGCTTTTTTACGACTTTTTTGTCATAAGTTATACTTAATGCCGTTTTTCTGAATTCTTGGCAGTATATATCTAGCTTGCCTGTTAATTCTTTATCGTTGTCAGGAATATCTATTTTTATAGCCTTAATATAAGCGTTTCCGCTTAACATCAACAGTTCATCCTCGCACTTTATTATAATCATTAAAATCTACCCCTCTGTTAATACTGTTTCAATATATTTCAGCAAAAATCTGTTTAATACGGTTTGTCCGAACTCTGCCCCTTCAGGAATATTCGACCGCACATAAAACAATGTGTTTGTATCGCCGATATTCGCGAACTCTAACTTTTGACCCCACGTGTTCCCGTCTTTAGATAACTGTAACCATTCAGGGTTGCTGCCGATAACAGAAAGCGAAACGTTATAAACATTAGTCGTTAACGCCGCCCGCAGCGCATAGGCTACAATGTGTCCAAGCTCCCCTTTTTTATCTGTGTACTTCAAGATATCGCTTGTAGTGATTAGTGTTCCGTCTGTTCCGCCGGATGTAACACTGCCGTTATAAATGCTTAATTGCGCCATAAATAAGCCCCCTTTTATTTTTTATTTAACTATGTTATAATTTTAGCGTAGCATAGTCGTAAGCCCTTATATTTTTTCATTCAACAAACCTCTGCAAAATTGGCAATCGGAAACGGTTGCTTTTTTTGCGCCCTGTTGATATAATTTAGACATTCACAGTCAGCGTTGATTGTTGGTAACTAAAAAGGGTCACAGAAGCGCAAATGCAACGCACATTTGCGTTTTTCTGTTTTATATGATAAAATAAATACGGTACATATCAGTTTATCTCCCCAACGATAGGCTGGTATAGTAAAAAGCCCTGCGGGGCTTTTTATTTTTGTTTACATTATACCACATGTGCGTTATAATAAATATGGTACAAAATTAAACCGCCTTTTTATCATGTGACGCAAAACAAGTTAAAAAGCAGCAGACAAAAGCAAAGTTAACGCTTTGCTTTTTCTGTTTTTATGCTATAATATTTATGTGGCGTCAGCTCTCCAGTTGAATTAAAATAAAAGAAACAATCATAAAAAGGTTGCTTCTTTTGCGCCTTGTTGCTATAATTAAATATGCAGAAGCTGCCCCTTCTCGCAATCCTTTTTAAACAAAAAAACACCCTGCTTTTTAGCAGGGTGTTTTTTTACTTCGTCATTTGCCCCAATCCTGCGCCGATAATCAAAAAGCAAACGCAGAAAAAAACGAAATTCATAATTAAGCCGTTTTCTTTTAGAACGGTAAAAAACTTATCCATGATATACCCCCTCTCTTGAACGCTGTTTAGGTTACAGCGTTTTATTTTTGCTTGTATATAGTAATTGTCCTAAAAGTATTTTGAAGCGATTACAGGGCAAATATGAGCGTCATTCTTTTCCTGTTGACCCAAAACCGCCCTTGCGGACTTCGTTTGTATCGTCGCTGTCGCATACAGCATATTTAACAAAAATACCTTGCATAATTCGTTCACCTTTTTTAAAGCTCACGATTTCATCACTGTTATTTTGTAGGCAAATGCCTATATTGCCGTCGTTGTCGGGATTGGAAAAATAATCGGCGTCAATAATTCCTGTCCCATTCGCTAGTGTTACATGATGTTTAATGCCTATTGAGCTGCGAATATATAGCATTAACACTTCATCATCAGGCATAAACGCTTTAACGTATGTTGGAATAATAGCCGATACGCTGCGGGGATTTAAGCGCACATCACAGGGTAGCACGAAGTCATAACCTGCGCTTTTTGCTGTTTTCCTTTTCGGCAGCACTGTATCGGCAGGGGCATTTTTTACGGGGTAAAATTTGCGGGAAACTTTTTCTTCTTCTAAAATTCCGAATTTTACCGGGGCTTCAATCTGATTAGAATTTTCCATGTTATCACCTTTAAATATTTCATTTATTTTGTTTTGAAAAAATTTGCTTGGATTATCTATGATTATTTTTTCGCCATTTGTCAATCTAATAATAACTTTTATCACGTTATTTTTCAAGCCGTGAGTTTCAGAAACGTTAGTTATGCTTTTTATTTGATGAATATTTTGAATGAACTTTAAAGCCCTGTCCTCTGCTTCTATCTGTTTTTTGTAAAGTTGTTTAAATTGGTTATCAAAAGAAGATTTAAAATTGTTGCCGCTAGATGTTTGGTCAATAACTTTTCTGATCGATATATAGTCTTTTGGTATTCGGCATTTCGTGATTATTTCCTCGGCTGCTTTTGCAGCTTCTATATCACTGCTATATTTACAACATTTTCCTCTCAATAAGCAACACCGCGGTTTAAGCTTGCTGTTTTGTTTAACTATTTCGCCCATGTAATACCCTTTTGTTTCGATTTCAATATAATAAAAACTCACAACTTCAACTCCTTTGATGTGTCACATAACTTTGTACGCTTTCAAGTTTTTCATCTGTTATACCTTCTATCTCTGATGATTAAATCCATATCTAGGCTATCCAGCAGCTTTATTAAGTCGTTGATGTTTACAAATCCCCTTTTGAAACGGTCGTGTAAGCCTGTTTCATTGATATTCATTTCTGCTGCAACTTCTTTTAAATACCTCTTGTCCCTGCGTACCAGCCTTTTGACCCATGCTTTAAACGCTACCGGGTCAGCTAATTTCTCGGCAGCGTTCCATTCTTTCAGTGTTGGTTTTTCAAACTTCACTTTATCACCTGCCTACTTTCTTTTTTAAATAGCAATCCATTTTTTGTTGTCGATTTTTTCTCCCCATTCTACCGCTTGATATCCAACCACGTAAGCGCACTTTTTAGCTATTTTCTTTGCCATTTTAATTTTTTCATAATACTGCCCCTTTATTTTCCCTTACCTCTTGTCTATATTATAGCCCCCCTTTGTCCTGTTGTCAAGTCTTTTTTGAAAAATTGCAAAATAAAAAAGCAGGGCATTTGCCCTGCTTACTGGTATTAATGGGGTAGTTTTTTATAACATTCTATGCACAGAAGCCCTTTTTCCTGCTGCCTTTTCCCGCATTGAGTGCATAGCCCGCAGCTTTGAGTTTTTCCCGCCGCTGCTTTGCATATTCAAGCCGCTGCGCCTTGTGTGCGTGATAGTAGGCATAATAATACTTTTCGCACTCTTTACAATGCAGCTTGCCTGCTACAGCTTTACGCTTATAACATCTTGGGCAGTATCCTTCCGCTTTCAATTCCTCACGGTAGGCTTTCGCCTTTTCTGCTTTATTCATGTCAATTCACTTCACTTTGTTTTTTTTTAATAATCTAAAACGTTTGGAGTTACGCCGTTTATGCTTGCAGAGTAGGACATTATAATCTGAATATTCGTAGTAATTGCACCCTCTATTGCATCTCCTGCATATGAACTTACCCATTGCTTAAAATCAGAAGAACTATTATACCTGTATACTTGTACCTCCCAATATTCAGGTTCGGGTATACTTCCTTCTTCTACAGTAGCCCAACGCATATTATAAGTTTTACCGCCTGTTACACCAATATATCTAGGCAGATTAGGGTCAACAAACTCATTTACATAGGAACTTTCTGTTGTGATTTTTAAAACTTTCACACCTGCTGGGATAGTGATAGTAAAATCATTTACAGTGCTACCCTTCCACAATACAGTTTCCGTTGTTGGCAGCGGGGGTTCAAAGGGGGATAAAACAACATACTCTGTTTTATATTCGGCGTCTGTGGGAATAATCCATTTCCCTGTAGCCGCATTATATCCTGCCGCCGTTATCGTATAAGATATTTCTGTTCCTGTCGGCACTCCATAGAAAACGGCTATTCCTTTATTATCAGTATTAGCTAAATTGCTTTCACCGTTGTAAGTCAGCTCCACTCTTGCTAACCGAACGTGATCGCCGTCGGGCGTGTCTACATGGATTTCAAGCACAGAATAAGTTTGCTGCTCCCCCCCAGAATCTATTAATAAACGCCTGTTGAACATAGTTATCCTCCTATCACGCTATACTTGCTGTTATAGGCAACTTTTCAATCTCTCTATTATATCCGCAATACAATACGTTGCAGGGAAACATAAATAAACCAGAACTAACGGCAGCTCGAAGAATATCATCGTTAAAATAAACTAATCCGTTCGCTGTATCTAAATACTTTCCGTTATTTACATTGGTTAGCCGTAATGTCCCGCGTGCGTTACTAGCAAGGTCAGCCCAATTAAAGTAATCAACTCTATATTGCTGTCCTGCTGCCACGGCAACAACTTGCCGAAATAGTCGGCTATATGTGGGATTCATTGTACTACGCGGATACCAGTATAACCCTAATCGCGTCACATTTTCGGGAATGGTAAATGTCGGCATATATTCCACATGATTTTGAGCGTTATATTGATTTCGTGACGGAACAAAACAGGCGGTAGGAACATCAACGGGAATAGGAATATCCCCCCCTGATGTGGCTTGAAGTAATCTTCTATTAAACATTTTATCACTTCCTTAAAATTCAGAATAAATCATATAGCAAATACCAATGATAGCCCACGTTATCGCACCCATAAATATCGCTTCCACGTCAACGCCTGCCTTTCTTTTGTCGCAGCGTTTTTCTCGCCATAACTGCCCATTCGTGTGATGACCAAACCAAACATGTCGGGCAAATATTTACATCAAGCCGCCCGTAAGTAAAGCTTTTGCAGGCGTCCGCTGAATATTCTTCATTGCATAGATTGCACTTAATTTTCCCGTTTCCCATTTCAAAACCTCTCTTAGTTTGTATGCTAAATTTGCTGGTATAAATGCGGTAAAATACGGTATTTTATCGCTAAATTATTTATGTAGTTTAAATGTCAAAAACAGCGTTTTTGCTATCTCTTTTTTGAGATATCAAATTTACCCATTTTTGATGTTTTGCTTTATTTAGGTGTGCCAGTATTACTATTGCCGCTTTCAACATTTCCGTGAACGTGGTCGGCAAAGCTAATACCTTTGATTGTCGCATTGTCGATAACATCAAGCCGCTGCTGCACGGTTGTGTTACCTGTAACGGTCAGATTGCCATTTATGGTAGTGTTACTGTTAATGGTCGTCTGACTGGTGTTAACTGTGACGTGCTGCGGGGCTGTGACGATAACATTGCCGTCAGGTAGAATCTGAATGTAGCAGGTCGGCTGCTGGTTTAAAAATCCACCAATAAAAAAGCCGTCTGAAATATCAAAGTTTCGGAAGCTTCCGGGCTGGACTGGTTCAGCCGTCCCGTTAACAACGTTGGATACGTCCCGCTGACAGAATACCGCGAGTCCAATATCCCCCGGTACAGGGTCACAAACTAAAGCCGCTGCGCCGCCCTGTATTCTGCAATAGGGTAAATTATAAAGTGGGGCTGGATTTATGGCGTTGTTTTTGGCGTCTAGGGCAACTATTAAGGGCAGTACATCAACGCGCCCGGTGGGGCTTATTCCGTCGCTGTAAACAGCTTGGACTTTGCACGGCAACGCCGTATTTACCCTGCCATTCAAAAAGTTTTCGACAAAATACGCCATTTCGTTGCCCTGACTGTTACCAGTGAAAGGCGAACGAGTGCTTTCAACCGTCGGCGAAATTATTTGAGATTTTTTCAAAGTATCCATATCAGCTCTCCTGTACGTAAACGGCTTTGACTACGCTGTCCCACGCTCCCGCTGCCTGTGCGTTAAAACATTCTAGGTTATGCGTCAAGCTTGTAACTTTCCATACGCCTGTAGCTCGCGGAACAACGCTTTCCAGCTTTACTAACCCGCCTAGTGTTATAGTAGGGTCAAATTCGCATTTAAACTCTATACCGTCCTGCGTGAAAGACGGGTAGCCGATTAAACCAGTTCCCACCTTTATCAACACAGCGTTACCGCTGCGCGCTCCGTTTTTCGGAGTTATCACGACTTTGCTATCGTCAATATACAAGTCAATACCTAGTTGCTTTGCCAGCTTGTGCATTTTTTCTATCGGGCTGCCTGTAAAGGTTGTGTTTCTGACGCTTGCTGAAACGCCCTCGTTGATAAAGGTGTATCCCGCTTCTGTAGCGAATTGCTCGAACAGTTTCGCGGCGTCGGTAGTGCCTTGTACAGCGATTGGCGGCGTTGCCAGTAGTGCAGGATAAATACCCGCCGCTGCTTTTATATCAAAAGAAATCTCCGGCGCACCGCTAAAGTTAGCGGCTGCCAGTGTAAACTCACCTTCAAAGACTGTCCCGACTATACCCGTATCGTCGCCAGCTTCAAGACGAATAAAGTTCTTTTCTGACTGCTGTGGGTAAAATGCTAACGTGCTTGCTGTTTCCATGACGCTTAAAGGTAAACCGTATATACTGGCGGTTAAAGTGTTCTTGTCCTCGCCGCCCGGCTTCGATATCGTCGCTTTAATGCGGTGATTTTCGATAATGATAGTATTGCTATTCGTATTCGGAAAAGTCCCGCTACGAAGCGTTATAGTCGCTCTAAGGGCTTTTATTGAAAAACTCATGCTACATCTCGCTTTCCTGCACGAAGCACAAGACAAAACGTGTTCCTAGCTCTTTATAGTCCGGCTGCGCTCCGTGTCCTTCTTTGTCCACAAATAGCAGATTTCCGCTGAAATTCAATTTAGGCTGCTGTAAGATCAACTCATTAGTTACACACAGCGCGCCTGTACATATCACTTCATCCTGTACGCTTAAATCACAATATAGGTTGTCATAACGCCAGTATAAGCGAATTTGGCAGATTTGACCGTCAAGCGTTACCGTGAATTGCTGATTAGGTATAGCGTTTAATGGTATCGTTTTATAAGTCATAATGTCCCCCTACAATCCCAAAACCTTTTTTATATCGTATGCTACACTACTGTTTTCGGAATCGTCCCCGTCGCTAGGATTAGTGTTGCCCCTGTCTACGGTTGAAGCGTCTGACGCGCTGGCGGCGTCGTCTGATGTTATTGGCTGCACATCAACATTTGTATACTGGCTTTTCTGCTGCCGAATCTCGACAAGATGAATGTTTACTACAAGGGTCGTTAATGCCTGCCCCTCGTTAAAAGCATAATCATATTTGTCTAGCGTCATGTTTTGGTGTTCTTTAAGCGGGGTTACAAATGATATTAATTCCGTTGTTGTCCGCAGACGTTCCAGCACCGCTACAGCCTGTTGAAGTTCTCCCGGCGTTCCGTCTTTAGCAAGCGTTACTGTGATATCCATAGGGGCAGTAGTTTTATTGTAGGCAGCAAAGCTACCTTGTTCTAGGTAATCGTATGTAATATTAGCTTCCGCTTTTACAGTGCTGCCTAGATAGGTCGTAAATGTGGCTAGTGCTGTACCTGCGCTGGTGGCAAGTAGCCAGTTCTGCCACTCTTTACCGCTCCAATTCCATAATTTCGCCATTTTAAAGCCCCCTTATTTAATGCCGCTTGCATTCGTAAAGAATAGCCCGGATTTCTCGCTGATTGCTCCACCCATGTCGGCAGCTATGCCGCTTGCGTCCGTTGCTGCGGTATGGATATCAATTTTGCCTACATTGATTTCTTGATTGGTATTGCTACCCCCGTCGCCTGCTGCAATAGCCTGCAACGACGGTATCGGAGTATTAGCTTGTTCCCACCGTTCGGAAATGGTAGCTTTTATGCTGCTCAATGAAGGAATTTTGTCTAAAATCTTCCCTATCCATTCCCACGCTGATTTAAGCGGGGATATCAGGTAATCATCAATAAAACCTGCAATAGCTTTAAATGCTGCGCCGCCTGCTGTAACAAGTAACGCCATTGCTGTTACGATTTTATAAAAGCCCATTAAGGCGAATAATAGGATTTGTTTCAGTATCTCCCATGCTATTTGGGCTGCCTGTTTCAAGTAATCCCACGCCGTTTGTAGTGCCGCAAGGACTTCATCACCTGTTCCTAACATTTTCCATAAATCCTCAAAGGCACTCTTGCCGCCGTTGGCGTATACCCATAAATCTTCTAGGACTAATAGAAACGCCGCTATAAGCATTATAACCCACGTTATAGGATTAGCTAGTATGGCGGTGAATAAACTCCATAGGGTAGGCAGTAATAAGCCCGTAACAACGGCTACAATAGCGTATAACGCCATCGTTAATATATCGCCGTGTTTCTGCATATATGCGAATACATCCGTTAACGCTAGGGCAAATTGAGTTAACGCGGGAGCAGCAAAACGCAGAATCGGCAGAAAAACGAATGTGAAAGAACGGCTTAATTCTGTAATGCTGTCGTTAAACTTCGCGGCTATAACCGTATCCTCTTTTGTGAAATATCCTAAATCCTTTTGACGTTTTATCAGGTCGTCTAAAGCTTGCCTACCACCTTGCAAAAGTCCTATCGTACCTTCGTCGAGTTGTAATGAAGATAATATACCTTGACTTTCCAGCTTGCTCATACCTTCAACAGCTCCGGCTAAATCTCGCAAAACGTCAAATACATTGCGGACTTTTCCGCTGTCGTCTACTACTGCAACGCCCAGTTGCTCGAAGAATGGCAGGATACGGCTTTTACCTGTAACAGCGATACGGGCTAACTGTTTATTTAGTCCTTCGACGCTGTTAAACAATCCCCTGACGCTGCCGCCTGATAGTTCTGCCGCGTTGCCCCATGCGTATAAATCCGGCGCACTTGCGCCTATACGGTCTGCAACTTTACCGACGGCGTCAGCTCCTGCGGCTAAACTTTTTACTTGCGCTATAATTGTACCAAACGAAAGGAAAGCGGCGGCTGCTGCTGTTCCTTTTTTCGTTAGCTTTGAAGCAAAGCTTTCTGTTTTTTTGTCGGCTTCGTCTATTCCTTTGTTAAAGTCTGTGGGGTCTAGCCCTAGAGTTATCATAAAACTATCAATAACTGTAGCCATTTTTTAACCCCCTTTCGTGTTTTTTCGCATATAGTCGGCTAGTAAAAAGTCATTAGTATTTTTATTAGCCAAAATCTCGCACATATCTAATAAATCATCATAGCTGTAAATTGTTTGAAGTTCATGCAGTGTGGCAAGTCTTGCGGCGACTACGTTAGCAACAGAGGGCGTGACATTTACTGTTTTTTCGAGAAATGAATACCGCTGCTGCTCGGCGACAAGTCGGGCGTTTCGTTTGACTTGCCGCCTTTTAGAAAACTAGAAAAATTCACCTCAAAGGCTTTCTTTTTCAACGTCCATAGGCTACCTACTTCCTCAATAACTGCGTCTATTGTTTCCGGCATTAATTCTTGCTCTACACCGTCGGAAGTAATTAGCGAACAGCATTTAAGCAGCTCGTTGCCTAGCTCGGCGACTTCTTCCACGTTAACATTTCCTAAAGATTTAAAAACTTCATCAATGTTAACATCACGCCAGTTAATATCGGAAATGCCTTTCCCTTCCGGCAGTCCATTGAACGAGTTTGCAATACCGCCATGAAGTGCCACGGCTGCAAGTTTAATAATAAACATCTCTAGTTTTGTGGCTGGCATTTGTCGCGCCTTAAATTTTAGCGTTCTTTCTGCATCTTGTAGCGTAAATATGATTTCTTTTCTAGCCATTTTTTGCTCACTCCTTTTATAAGAATAGGCGATACTATGAATATCGCCTATTAGTTAACTATATTATATTAGCTTCTCGTTTCAAAAGCAAACGCTGCTGTAACGGGGTCAAGCACCTGTTTAAGTGCTGGGAAGTCTTTAGCGTTAGTTAATACGCCATTCGAGAACATGAACGAAGTTGAAATGCTCGGAATGTTTATTGCTAAACCTAGCCGAACGATTTTTTTCTGTGTTTCCATGTATTTAGCCAACGCCCTGATATAAGTTAAAGACGGGCTATTTGCTTCAAAGGTAAAGTGTATAATATGCGGTTGCGGTGTCCAGCCTGCCGCCATATGTCCGTCAACGCCCATACGAACGATACTGATTTGTCGCTCGTCTTGGTCTACAGCTTGGTCGGTAGCGTAGTTTTGCAACAGCACACCTGCCGGGAACAGTTCTTCAATCGTTAAGAAACATTTTGCATTTGCTGATGTAATATCCATTTATAGCACACCCCCTTTTTATAACACTACGGTCAGCGGAACGACTAATCTGTTAACGCTGCCGCCATATGTATACCAAACGTTTATAATCGGGCTATCACGGTTAACCCTTGCTGCTGCGCCGGGGTCTAACACTTGGATATAATAGCCATTGGTGTAAAGCTCTGTAGAGATATCTTCCCCTGCTTCCGCATAAAGCTGCGCTTTTTGGCTTTCACTTAATTCGACGCCTGTATCAATAACGCCGTTATTCAACGCCCTAGTAATTGGGTCGTTCAGCCATGCACGAATTTGCGTGTACCCAATCTCGTTATAAGGTGTCCTACCGATTGACGTCAAGCCGTTTGCAAGTGAGATTTGCATAACATTTTTAAGCCATATCATGTTGATATACGTATCAACAAATCCGTAGTTGCCGCTAAACATTTTTGCGTCATAATAGAACGAAAAATCAGTGCTGCGGGCGGCGTAACGTCCATAGAAGTTAACGTTGTTAGCCAGCAATGCTGTTGCGCTGTCGTCGTCAGTTACAGACGCCGCAAGTCCTGTTTGCTTCCTGAATGCGTAGCTTACAACACTGTTCGCCCTGTTCCAGTCGATAGAAGCTGCTGTAGCCATGACTAGCGTAGCAGTGTATACGTCAGGCGCATAGTTCATGCAAAATCCTTCGTAGTTCGCTTCTTTCAGCGTGGTTACAAGTGTTCCCTCGCCGCTGGTTTTCAGGGCATTAGAAGATTGCCACGGAACGTACAAGAATTCAATCGGGTTACTGTTGTTCCATTCTGCAAACTGCCGAATTTCTGCATCTGTAGCTTCTTTCAGTGTGGTAAAGCTTACCCAGTTAGTCGATTGATTTACAACAGATTGCATATTAGCGGCAGGCGTCAAAGCGTCGCTGCCGTCGGATACCAGCGCGCCAGTTGCAGCAGTTAAGCCTAACGCTGTTGCGGTATCAGTGCCGAGGTCTTTAATAGTCAAGCCGTCTTTAGCTACTGATACTGCGCTGTCTGCGCCTGTGGTTTTGCTGGTAATGGTAAAGCTTTCACTGTTGCTGTTGTAAACAACGGTCGTTCCGGTAACCTTAGCGGCGATTGCTGCGGCTACGTCGCTAGGCGTTGTAGCTGCGCTAAAATCTAATCCGGTAACAGTGATAGGGCTGCCGTCTACGGAGATAGTAAAGCCGCCAGCAGTGATTTTTTTAAGGCTGGTCAGTGATAACGCTTCTGCGCCGAACAGCTTTCCTGCGATTGCCTTAGATACCCTTTTTGCAAAATAAAGAATATTAGGCTTTTTAAAACTATTATCGTAAGACTGGAAGTAATGACTAGCCGCAAGATATTCTACGCTGTCCAGCCCGTAGTATTCGCCTACAGCGTCTTTGCTTGCATATGCTTTAAGCGTCGGGAATGGTGTTAATTCGTTTTCGCTTAAATACAAGCCAGCAATTTCAAGCTCTTGGCTACCCGCTTTAATAACGCGCGGGTTAATTTCAACGATTTTTGAAATAGGTATTGCCATTTTTTTATAAACCCCCTTTTTCTGGTTTATGATGTACATCAACATTTTCCAGCCGCGTTATCGCGATTTTATCAAAGTATTCTGTCTGGTATTCGTATACCGTCCAAAACGCTAAATGAAGCGGCAAGCGGTATCTGTTGATATATTGATTTGTGTCGTCAGTGTATGGTAAAAACTGCATATTTTCGCAGTACAATAAAGCTATATTGTATTTCTTTTTGAAAAAGTCAACCGCAATATCAGAACGCCCCAGCGTTTCAAAGTATTCAGCCCGCTGCAATGCTCGTTGATAATCGGCGTCACAAAAATCGACGTTAACGACATATTCACGGTAAGAACGTGTTTCCGTTGTGCCTGCTTCCGTTACAATCTGTTCCCCGACATTCGTACCGATTCGGCGGGTACTGGCAAGAAAAAATACCACGTGTTCTCGTGTCTTTGGCAGTGCCGAGTTGTTCTGCTGCCCTAAATAAATTTGTTCAGCAGTTAACGGCGGTTGCATATAAGCCCGCAAATAGGCTTCTACAGCTACGTTAATTTCTCCATGCTCCAATTACTTCACCGCCTTTCTTCCGACGCTTGTAAGGTTGTTTCCTTCGTCGTCAGGCTGATTGGTAAAGTCGGGATACGGCGGCACTTGCAAAGTTACTTCACAGTTAGCCCAGCCAACATTAGACCAGTCCTCAAACATTGCTGTGATTTTCCAAAATTCACCGGGCTTGCGCTCGATATAATCGCCTGTGCGTAAGATTGGAACGCGTGCAATACCTTCAATAGGTCTATTGTTATCGCTGGCAAGAAATATCTGTTCTGTATGCGCGGTGCTGTTGATGTTTTCGAGATGTTGCAAACGATTAGCTTCGTTTGGTTGAAACTGCACGTTTACAGTTGCAGGGCTAAAAAAAAGCGGTGTAACAATGCCGCTGATATTTTTTTGCCCGGCTGACTGATACAAGATAACTTGTTCGTCAGGATTTATGGCAGTTATAGCACTTCTAACCACCATGTGCAAATTAATTCCGTTCATCTGTTACACCCTCTTTATTTAACTTTTACGTTATTTGTGACTGCATTTATCATGGTAGACGTATCAATCAAAGCTCGGTAAGGGTCAGTTGCTACGGCGTTTTTGCCGCTTTGTGCTTTGCGCTGTTTCATGCGGATAGTGGCAGGGCTATTCGGGCGCGGGTCGTTCCACTCCCATTTTTTTATAGTATCCTGTATATCCGCTTTCATTTCTTTTGATACAGCAGTGTAAGCATTTAAAAGCGCGCCATTCTGCGCCGACTTACCTTTTAACAGGGCAGTAAGTTGCTTGCTCCATTTGTTTTGTTGTTCATCTACAGTCCTTTGCATAAAGGGGCGTTCAGGAACGCCACCAATGCCCTTGTTTTGGATATAGGCAACATAAGCAACATTTATCCCGCTTGGATAAGTTGCGTCCGCTGTAAAGCCCGCCTGTGCTTCCGGCGTTTGCCTTACTAGGTTTCGCAACTTCTTTTTCCAGTTGCCGGATGTCCCTGTTCCGTTACCTGTAACAAGCTTGACTTTTAAACGCATAATAACGCCCGCCTGCTCTGTACTTTGCCGTGAGTGTCCAAAAAAGCATACCGCATTGTGTCTGGTTATACCAGTTAAGCGACATTGGTAGGGTATAGCTTGTTGATACCTTTCCCTGTGTCGCGCCGCTCAAAACGCCTACAACAAACGCTCCGCGCTGCTGTAGCTCGCTTATATGGCAAGTGAGCAGGTAAAGCAGCGTTTTACGTTCGTCAAGGTCTTTTACGGCTGAATTCACTGAATTATTTAAAGCCAGTGTTGCTATTTTGAAATTATTTTCAAGTACAACATCATCTACACCCGCTAACTGCGGATACAGCTTTTTAAATTCTTCCGGGTCGAATATAACGATATTGTTATCATCAGCCATTTTTACGCCCCCTTACTTAAAAGGGGTTGTTGAAGCAATAACCTTTTTCGGGTCAAGTGGCTCGTTCCCGTTACGCAACTCTTTGCGTTCGTGGATTGCGCTTTTTGTAAAGCGGGTATCTCCGGTTGATGCAAAAATCAAACCGTTAATAATTCTAGGGTCTGATTTATGCTGTTTTTTAATCAATTCCCACATGTCAGAGGGAACGCCGAAAGTCATACCAAACGCGCCGCCGATTGGGTTTTTACCCATTTCAAGCCCCGCAAGATGTTTGTTGTTGCCGTTAAATTTAACCTCGGCAAGACTACCGTTTGGCAGTCTTACAGCAAAAATCACGTCTTGATAAGAATTGCAGCATACCGTAACAGTGTCAGCTTGTTTGGTCGGGGAAGCTTGAACAGGTTGTTTGGCGTTAACTTTTTCAACTTCCTTTTCCTCTACCTCGCTGACTTCGTCGCTTTCGTTGGGGTCATAAGTAACGGGCTTTTCTTCCTCAATCACTTCTACCCCTGTCGGCTCGACTTCCTGCGGCAGTAAGGCTTCTGTATTCTTATCATCAACGATTGTTACAACTTCATCTTGTTTTACTTTTTTTGGTCTAGCCATGTAGCAGCACTCCTTTTTTTGTATTTAGTGTAAATTATACGCCTGTCATTTTGCCGATTGCGAACGGTCTATAAATGATAGTACCGTAGGACGAACCGACAAATTTTTGATGGAAACTGGAGCTTTCCGGAATTAAGCGCATAGCGCGGAATTTTTCGCTAAATCCGATTTGAGCGGTCGGCAGTCCTTCGATTGTCGGAGCGACAAGGAGAATGGAAGTGCCGCCAGTTGCGGTAGCCAGTTCAGGCAATGCAACGAAACGGATTTTCGGGAAGTAGGTTTCCAACATCTGACGTGCAGAGATATTGAAGTCAGTTGCTTTGCCAAGTTGTACCTGTGTAGCGGGAGAGGTAGCAAGCACAAGTTCGGTGTTAGCGTCAATGTGTCCTGCGCCGCGGTCAGCCATTTTGCCGAACAGATACAGTACATCTTCGTAAATTTCTTTAGTGGATTTTTCAGCCCACAGAGTTTTGGATGCTGTATTTGGCAGCGGACTAACAGCAGCAGGTAAATTCGGGTCGTTGAGCAAACCGTAAATCTCCAAGCCTGCCACGCCATACAAGGCGAATTTGTTGCTTGCAATATCAATTACAGTAGCAGCAGCACGTTGTTTATCTGCTGCCAGTTGCAAACGTGCGCGGCTTGCTACGTCGACTTCTCTATCGCCATAACGGATGTTAGTTTGATAGATGTATTGAGTTCTTACCGGAAAAGTCGGGTTTACATCAGACGCACCGCCTTGACCGTAGTCGGTGTAAGCTTCAACCTCGCCTGTGATTTCAGAAGTTTGGAAACGTGCATAAGAGGTTGTCCAGTCACCTTTTTTAGCTTCCCCGAAAATCTCCCTTGCGCCACGGGTAGCGGTCAGGATAGGAATTACCATAGGGTCAATATAAGATGTAAATTCAACCGGAATACCGCTGTTTGCTGCTGTAACCATAGCAGCGTCGTTCGCTAACTGGTCAATGCTATCGTTTGCCAAAATGCCACGGATAGGCGCGCCAGTATCGAACACGATACCATATTGTTTCATAACATCAAGCTGTTCTTGCAAGCCTAATTGATTTTCAAACATTGTTTTATCCCCTTTCATTAAGCCCAGTTACTGATGACGATAATATCGCCTACAGCACCGCCGCCGTTAATATTTACTACTTTATAATCAGTTTCTACTGCATCCTCTACAGTTTCGCCTGCTGTGCCAGTTTTAATGCTGCCGTCTGCAAGCACTGCGAAAACGCTTTGTCCTACGGTGGCAGCCGTCCCGGTAACAACAGCAAAGTCACCTTTGACTGCTACGGATACTGGAAAGCCTTTAGGAACAGTGTTAGAAGCTGATTCGTTATAACCCAGCGGGTTAGTGATTTCACGCACTGCAAAGCCCAGCGGCGCCCCTGTGCCTGTGGATTTTACAAAAGCGTCGTTATTTTCTACGGTTGCCGCCCATACGAAACCGCCAATAGTTACGGTGTCGGCTGCGCAATAGCCTTTTTGAGTGCTTACTAAAGGATTGGTACTCATATGTTGACCGGGTACACCAATAGCAGGCAGGATGTTTACTTGTCCTTGAAATTCGTTAGCCATTTTTCTTTGCTCCCTTCTTATCGAATAGTGATGTTTTTCAAGTTTTTCATGTATTCAGGAGTTTTTTCACTGGATACGCTGAATTTTTTGATTGCTTCGTCGTTGGCATGTGTGACGTCGAAGCGTTGTTTTTGCAACACGTCAACCATAGCTTTGTAAGATTCTTTGGGATATTTAGAAGTATCAATGCCTTTAGCTTGCAAGGCTCTTGCGTAGATATCTTCTGCACTGTCATACGCCATAGCGTCGACGTTGCCGAGTGCGAAAGCGCAAGCGTTAGCGGCAGCGTTAAGTTTTTTCACGCGTTCCATAACATTTTTTTCCGCTTCTGCTTTAGCATTAGCCAGCAATGCGGGAAGTGCGTCTTTAGCAAGGTATTTTTCCTCACCTTCGCGCTCGTGGTCGCGGTCAATCCGTTTCGGATTGTCTTTTTCGTAACGCTCGCCTGCTTTGATACCCATTTCAAAACCCGCTTTAAAAGCAGGGTCTTTCATGCGTTCTTCGAGTTCATCATCTTCGGCTTTTTCTTCCTTGTCCTCGTCTTTAGCTTTTTTTGCTAAATATTTTTCCATGCCTTTACGCTCATGTTCTTTATCGAGTTTTGCGCGTTCTGCTGGATTCTTTTCCAATTTCTCGCCTTTGGATACGTCCTCGGCGTAAGTCAATTTTTTGTCCATACCTTCACCGCCTTTTAATTCTAACAGTTTCGCCTTAATAGTGTCTTTTTGTGCAGCTTCCAGCCCTGTAAAGAATTTATCTACAAGGTCGTCGATAGAAATATCTGCGTCCACATCCAAGCCAATTTCTCGGGGGTCGTAACCTTCTACCTGCGCTTCAACAACATTTACAGCCTTTTGCAAATTAGCTAACACAACTTCTGCTGCTTCGATACCTAAATCAGCGTCTTTTGCAAAGATAACGCGCTGTAAGTCAGCTTTGCGGCGTTTAAAGCTTAAAATATCTTTTGAAAGATTTTTCATTTGTTTTTTTTCTCCCTTCGTTGTTTTTTCTATCTCAACAGGTAAACTGTCGGATACAACTACATCACTGCCAGCCCTGCCTTGCGGTACAAGGGCAACGTGATTACCTCGAATATCTCTCATTACAAAATCATATTTTGCGCCCTGATATTCCCCTGCGGTCATATCGGGTGTATAACGGTAGCTGCAAGATATCTGCTTACAGCTTCCGTCCTCGACGGATTTAATCGCCTTTTTATCGGTGATAGATAACGCATTTAATAAATACGGTTCTTCAAAGCGTGCCTCTGTTCCTGTGCTGCCAACCTGATATTCTTTAGGCGGCGCGTCGGCGGTATAGTCGTGGTGTCCCTGCATTAGCGGCAAGCCGTTAAATGTTGGGGCAGCTTTCGCTAATTCTTCCGGGTCACGCAGTCCATAGTAGACACGTTCGGGGTTTAAACCTAAATCCTGCCAGTTCGGAATTTCACGCCCTAAATACGGGTTTACGGTCGCCTTACTGATTGGGCAGGCGTCAACGTGCATAAATCCGTTTTCGTCTATTCTGCGCGCTGTTATGGCGGCGTCAAACGCTAAAATATTGTTTTCCCGTTCCATATGGTCAGCCCTTTCGTTTTAACTATTTTTATACAAAAGTCTTTATTTGTTATTTTGATTATATCACAGGTTAACTTAATTATTGCTCGTTAGTGAGTAATTCGGTGATATCAGGTCGAAAATCACACCTGCAATATGGCAGTTCTCCCGGTAAAACATTTCTGCCTACATCTTCGTCATAAAGCCCCTCGTCTAAATCAAATGTCTTTCCATTCATTGCAATGTGTGTTTTACGGCTGCTTTTCTCGCCGGGTATATGTATCCATATGCCTTTTTTTATGCCGATATTCTTCGTCTGCATAACGTTTAACGCCTGCGTTGCCTTGTTGGTTTGGTCTATGGCTATCAGTTCTGCCCGCCGTTCTGTAACCTTGTTAAGGTCTTTTATGTGCTGAAATATGCTTGCCATATCCCGCCCTTTAAGTGCGCTGTCAATTACAACATTGGTTAATTTATCAAAGTATTTAGGGGCAATACTCTTTATCAAATTTACGTTACTCGCTACCATTTCTTCAAGTAGCGGTTGATGTAAGGCACTAATGTGAAAATCTATCACAATGCCCGCTTTTTTTAGATTAGCCATAAGTCCCGCTTTAGTCTGTTTATCTATCTTACCGATAAACTTGCTGGCTATAGCGTCCATTTCCTCGGCTTCCCATTCGCTTATATATCTGCCAAAACGCGCTTTTATAGCGTCAATAAGCTGCTGTAAGCGTCTGTTATCAAAATCAATGGGCGCGTCATTCGTTACCATTTCCGACGCTCTAAACAGCTTGTATTTTTCAAGTACAAACTTTAACGCTGCCTTTTCCATTTGTTTTATTAAGCGGCGTATCGAACGGGCGTATTCGTTCTGTATTCCGACGCTGGCAGGTATTCCAGGTATAGTTACCTGTCGCCGCCGTCGTCTGATTTTCGACGCCATACATTAGCCCCCTTTTGTAAGGTTTATGCGGGATTATTTGATATAACCCCGCATTTTTTCCCATTTTACTTATTTTTAATCAATTATTTCGTTTTTTTATTCAACTTCTTTTGGCGGCTTTTCATCTTGGCTCAAAACTTCCCGCTTTTCAGTTAATCCTAACAGTTCGCGTTCTTCCTCGCTTAATTCTTCCTCGGGTACGCTTTCTTCATTGAGGTTGTTAAAACCGCTTTTCGGGTCAGCTTTCAGGCACTCTCTGCCCTCGTCAGGACTGATGACACCATTAGATATATAAATCTGCTGCGTTTCAGCTTTGATTTTGTTTACCGTAGCTATGCTTTCTTCTTTTTCTTCTGATAATGGATTGAAGGTAAAAGTTATCTCGTTATCTATCTCTCCCCATTCCTGCACTTGTAGTACCTTTAAGACGTATTCTATTTGGTCACGCAGTTGCTTTTCTTGCTGGCTGGCTATGTGGTCGTAGTGGTTATTTAAATCACTTTCACCTGTATTAAATCCTGACGGCGTTAAGCCCCACATTTTTGTTACAGGCTCATTGAAGTAAGCCGCTACAATCTCCATTGCCTGACTTACTATATCCTTTACGCCAGCTAACGACGTTGATTTAATATCAATATCTTCTGATTCTTTATCTATCAGCATGACGCCATCATTACTGCGATACTGTACGAAGTTATTTACACGGTTATCAATCTGCGCCCAGTCACCGCCCGAAAAAATCTGCTCGTTAAGATTCGTTTTGAATACTGTTAAGCTGAATTTGTTCAATAACCTTGCTTCTGCTTCTCTGCATTCTGTGAAGTGCGCTACTGCGTCTAATACAATCTGTGCAAGCGGGATACCGAAAAAGTTATATGCCGGGCGTAAAATCGTCGGCAGTTCGTTTTCTTGTACTGGCGGCAAGAAGCGGCTTGCGTCTACAGCTTTGCCCATAACAAACCAATATCGTGGCTTGAAGTAATATTCTTGCAGCGGGTCTGCTGCGTTGTATTGACCGGGGGAAAGGTTATACGGCTCTATAACTTTCAAACGCCGCAGTTTTTTACCTCGTAATTCGTTCTTCGTTAAAATTAATGGATTTAGCAGGTTTTCACTGGCGGTGTCGATTCCGTCGAAGTCCATGTATACTAAACTGCCGCCGTAGTATTTACTGATACTTACCGCTTTGCGTAGTGTCGGCAGCAGGTTTATCTTGGTTATTAATTCGTTAAGTCTGTCCAGCTTTGCCTGTTTATCGGTATCAGGGTCATTGTTGCCCTTTGTTGTTAGCGTTATACCCTTTTCTACCATTTCATCAGCTATCATCTCACAGCCTGCCCGAATAAGCCCGTTTTGCGCAAGCCCTGTTAAATAACCGTAGCCTAAAAATTGCGGGTATGCACTCATGCCCATTATAGAGATAGCATGATGTAGCAATGAATGACATTGACCTATAGCAGCGTCATTTGCTTTTTTGGTATCTGCGTCTACCTCTGCTAGCGTAGCTGGCGCACCGTACATTGTTTTGATGTCGGCAAAGGTCGGCACTCTTGGCGTACCTTCTACCGGGTTAATAAGGTTTAATGCTTTCAATCTCGGGTCTTTTCTGATTCGTTCTTTGTTGTTGAAAGCCTGATTTTCGTTGCCGCTATTTTTTCGGGCAGTGTTCAGTGCTTTCTGTCGGATACGTTTCTGCGCGTTTTTGCTGTTGTTCATTTCTTTTCCCCCTATTTATTTACGTTTTACTTTCATTGGCGGGTGGCTGTTTTCTAATGCGTATCTAACGGCGTCTATAGTATGGTCGTTGCCGTCAGGGTAGTTTGCGATATAGTTACCGTTTCTATCCTTTTTTAGCTCGTATTGGGCGAATTCTCGCGCTGCATTCGGGCAGCGCATAGGGTCTATAACGATTTCTAATAAATCATCTGTCAAATATTTATAGCCCCATTCTCTCGAACCTTGCCCCTTTTTAGCCGGAATAACATTAATCCCATAGCTTTTTAGGCTCATTAATGTTTCATGCTGGATATCGCTTACTATAAGCCTGTTGCGTGGATTTTCCTTTTTTATATGTTCTGCTAACGTCCAACTCGGACAGCCACGGGCATAGTATTCATTGAATATATATAGCTTGCGTGCTGCCGTATCTAGGTGCATGGTCATATACGCCATAGGGTCTATTGATACACCTAAATCAAGCCCACGCTTAATATTATCGAAATGCGATATTTCTTCGTTCGTGATTGGTCGCAGTTTTAAGTTAGTGAATATCTCTCCGCCTGTTCCTGTGACTTCACCTAAATACTCATGTCTAAACCTGCGGGGCTGATATACTGCCATAACTGACGCTTCATAGAGGAATTGTTTCCCTACCCATTCGGGCGGGGCTTGCAGATAGTTGCTTTTGTGTAACAGCTTATCGGGACGAGATTTCAAGGCTTCGTTGTTCACCCAGCTTTGCATAGACGCAGGCGGGTTATATGAATAAAAGCACCAAAACCGCTCGCCGCCACGCAGCACTGATTGCAATACCTTTTCTATTTCTTCGATTCCCGAAAATTCTTCTAATTCTTCAAACCATGTTATAGCATAGTAACCTTTTTTTACTTTTACGGACTTGCGTTTCGTCGGGTCGTCCAGTCCCCAAAACAATATTTTCTGCCCGGTTTTTTTATATATAAACGACGGCGGCGATACTCTAGCTATGAAAAAATCATTTAGCCCCAGCTTTTCTATAGCCCATGCTATCTGTTCATAAACTGTTGTTTTTATTGTTAATCCAACTTTGCGGAAAACAATAACGTTTATAGTTGGGTCTAGCAGCATAAGCATGATGATAAATATACTTATAGCCGACGACTTCAACGAACCACGCCCACCGCTGAACCAATAATGCGTAAATTCGTGATTCATTACCTGATGATAAACTTTATAGAAAGCCTTGCCGATACAGTCAGTTAAATTAATCTTTGGCGGGGTCATTTATCTTTTTCGCTAAATCTTCAAAGTTCTGCGCTGCTTTTAGCGCGTCGTCGTAGGTCGGCAATTCACTTTCTTCTGCTGGCTGCTCGGCTGGTACATCAGCGACGATTGTCGGGGCTAAAGCTATAGCTAGAGAGTTTTCTCCAAAAAGCTTATGATATTTACCCATATTTTCGCTACCCGCTTTTATAAGCGTGTTTTCCATGATGTAACCGTCGGTATATATCTTTTCCATTTGCCCCGTTTTCTGATTCTTTTTAAGAACGTACTTTTTATATTCTATTGTTTCTTTGACCTTGCCCCGCATTTGGTCTGTATAGCTGCGGATTACTTCTTTAACTTCTGCGATATCGTCTAATTCGTATTTTGCCCGCAATTCTTCTACATACTCCTGTACCCACGGACGAGAAAAAATCATGTATGCAGTGCGCCGGGCTGTTGTTTCTGCAAAGCCTGCGGCTTTCGCGGCTTTATAAAAATTAAAGCATTTTAAATATTCTCTTGCAAACTTTTTTTCACGGTCGTTCGCTACCCGTTTTTCGCCAGCTATGCGAACAACGGCAGGCCGTTTGCGTTTTGGACTAGCCATGTTACGCCCCCCTTTTTTGTTTTCATTATAGCACAATCTTTTAAAAAACTATAATTTATCCTGCTTACGTGGTACAATGGTATAAAACGATTAGGGGGGCTAGTATGTCAAAAAAATCCTATACAGAAGCTGAATTGATTGAGGTTTTTAATCTTCCCTGTAGTAGTATTCTTGACTTTTTCGACAAATACGAGTGTAAGCGCGTCGTTATAGGATATCCTTCTGTATCACACGTTATTTACGGATACAACAATCCCGACTATCTGCCTGATATAGCGCATTTAATAGATTATGGCGTTGGAAAAACAGTAATCATAAGCAGTTACGAAACAGGCTCGCCAAGATATCAAGTCTATAACTTTCCTGATAGGCGGCAGGCTATTAATTTTGTGGATGAAGTGGAATATACGTTGTTTGTGCCTATTGATTGTATTTTAAATTTCATAACTCAAAAAATAGGCTTTTGGTCTTATAAGACTACAGTAAATATTCTTGACGATAACGAATATAATATTATTCTTGTAGTTGAAGGGCGCAGGATTGAGCTGACTGACGATAACTTTATGGATAGAGTTTTAATCACTCAAAAAACTCTGCTTATCGAAAATGATTCGATAACCCACGCTAAAAGCGCAGTGGAATATTACCGCAACATTTTTAAAATGTCCCGTCGCTTCGTCGCAGAGATAACAGGTATCCCCCTTAAAACGCTTAATGCTTTCAGTTCATCTCCTGACCGTTCAATCTTAAAAACGAATGCGCTCAACGTGTATAAGCTGGCGCAGTTATTCGGGGTAAGCATGGAGCAACTTTTGTTAACTGAATGTGAAATAAACCCTACCAGTAAGGCTTTTTTGGAAAGTAAAGAGGTTTAAGTAATGAATATTGATAACGCATTATATACCCTGAATATCGCGCCTGACGCCCGGCGGTTAACCGTTTTTATCGACGGTGAAGCAATTCCTCAAAGCCGCCCTAAAATCGCCACACGGGGCAAAAATGGTGTTCCCTTGCCACATGCTATAGCATACTACAAGGACGCTTCCATTTACTACCGCCAGCAATGCGAATACTGTATTAAACAAGCTGTTCAAAAGTCAGGTATCTTTTTTAAAGATGTCGCCTTGTTCTGTGAGGTATATATATTTTTGCCTGTCCCTGCGTCGAAAAGTAAGAAGTTTAAAGCCGCTGTTGATGTCGGCGCAGAATTTCCAAAAGTCAAGCCGGACTGCGATAACCTTTTTAAAAACATCACAGACGCCGCAGAGGGCTTGGCATTTGATACAGATAGCCGCATTGTTTCAGTACATATCCACAAGCGTTATACAAACGGCGCACCGTTCGCTGTGCTGCGGCTTACAGAAGTCAACGAAGAAATAACAGTCTTACCATCTTTTATTAAATTACATACAAAAAGCAGAGGTTAAAACCTCTGCTTTTTTATTTACTGTAAATTGATTCGCCGGGGTCTACCCGATTACCGCAGTAAATACATTTATGCTGGTCACGCTGGTGTATCGTTTCATTTAGCTTTGCTAACTTCTGCCCTTTAAGTCGTATAATTTTCCTTTTGGGTATCGGATTCATTATGTTTCCTTTCTGTTATTCTATTTTTTAGGTTTAATAGCAGTTATTTTCTTGTCCAGTATTTCTGTCAGGCAATCTTCGCAAAGCATTTCTTTATACATATCATATTCTTCTATTGTAGTCTGAAAACATTCTTTATTCGATTTTCCGCATTTTTTGCAGGATGTTTTTATACTGCGTTCAACCTTTCGCATAGTGATTTCGTTTCTTATTTCTTCCGGTATATCCTCTATTGTTATGTTTGTGTTTCCGTCCCATTGCCACGCATAAACTTCTGTTATCTCGTAGTATTTTTCGATTCCTGCCATTTTACATATCTCCCTGTTTTTCGAGTTCATCTAATGTTTTTTGGATTTCTAAAAGCTCTTGTTTGATTTTTGCTCCTTGCCTTATTAAAGCTTCCTCGCTCCATAGCTCATTCATTTTTTTATTTATTTTTAAAACGAAATCAGTATCACTCATTTCGGACGGTTTTAATACCGATGCTATGGCAGTAAGTTGTATTCTTGCGTCTATGCTATTTATTTTTATTTCTTTCTCCAATAATTTTAATTTAAGTCTTTGCATTTCTATAATTCTGTTTACTTGCCGTTTATGCTGCGCAAACTCTAATTTTGATACAAATATTTTCTTTATGCCTCGTAATTTTCTTTTATTTTTTGACCTCTGAATTGAATTCTTCGACTAATACACTAGCCATAAGGTTTCCTCTAGCTACGCACCTGCAAAAACTTATAGGCTCTCCAAAAAAATTTTCTGTGCTTGGCTCTTTCTTCTTTCGGTTGCGTTTCTATTGCTTTTTGCAGATATTTTGCAAAATCACTTATCGTTACTTCCGTAACTTTTGGCATAAAAATATCTATATTGATATCTTTACCTTTTTCGGCGTTAGCTAGTATCGTCGTCTTTTTCTTTAAATAGTCATCAATATAAAGCTGTGCAGCTAACTTAATGATATCTCTAGCATTCATTTTATTTGCTCCCTAAATTTAAAAGTGGCGATATTACGCCCCCGCAACGATACAAAAACCTCTTTAAATATTTCTTTGTTCTTTAGTCGGTATTCATAGCCTACCGACAAGCGAATTGTGATATTGCGCCGATAATATCCCCGTCGAATGCGGTAAAGTTTAGTAAAAAATCGCCCGTATTCAATCATTTTATCACTTCTTCCGTGTCGATTCCTAAAATATCAAAAATAGCTTTCATTTGTGAATAAGTAATGTCGTCTACTTTTATACTGTTTCGGTAATATTTGCGCGCTTTAATCATAAATAGCCCTGTTTTGGCTTCTTCCAGCGTTGCAAAAGCTTTGACGTCTAAAGATGATTCTACAGCTTCTCCATTTGATTTTTTGTATTTATCATAATCAGTATAAATATAAAGTATTCCAATTTTATTAGCGGTTAATATTTCTATCTGCGGCTCTTTCAAGTATCCACGGTTTGAATTTAAAACAAATATTTTATCGCCGGGCTTTACATCCTTTAATGACTTCAATTTAAAACACTCTCCCCTTTAAGCAGTATACTTCCTTTCGGGGGGGTAACTCCTGAAAGCTCTTTTTTTATTTCTTTCACTGCTTCTAGTTGTAGTAATAAAATTTGTTCAATATCATAATCTATTGCTTTTTCCATGCTCAAAAAGCCTGCAAGCAAAACACTTTGCAATTTCAAAAAGATTTCTCCTGCGTCGTCCGTTGTTCCTGTAGTCATAAAAGTACTCGTTTCACCCATAAATAAGCAGAGTTCATTTTGCATTAACGCTTCTTCTACTGTTTTTAGCAAGTTTTCATCACTTACTTTCTTTTCCGTTACGTTTATATCTAGTTTGTTGTCCATTTTCTACCTCTTTCCGTCGCCATAATCTCCATATGGGCGTTTTTTATTTGTTTTAGGTGTAATGTGTTGCGCTTGTTGTTTAAAATCGTTCAAGGCTGCTCGTATCGTTTCATATAGTTAAATACTGACGTTTGTGGAAGTCCCACTGCGGCAGCAATCTTATATGAGCTGACGCCGTTATTTTTCATTTCAAAAATTTGATTATGAAACTTTTCCCAATCGTGCGGGCTGTTTGGGTGTGGTTTAAACGGTGGAATTGCTTTCACCATTTGGGGTTTAAACGGCAGGCTTGCAATGTTTATATAATGTTCCCCTCTAACGCATTCTTTTAGGTCTAAAAACGGGCAGTAAACAGTATCATTATGGCGGCGCAGGCGGGAACATTTTAGGCAATCAATCATTTTTCTAAACTCTTTTCTTTAGCTTCTTTTACTTGATTGCAGTATTCATCTATTTTTTCTTTGCTCAAATGCCTATTACCATACTGCTTATATCCCTTGATTTTTTCCAGCACCTCGAAGGGGTCATAGTAATACCGTGTGCGTCGCCCTGTATGGAATTTAAATATATTCGTGCAATCTTCCCGCAGTTCTTTTAGCAGCTTTCCATATTTCCAGCGTTCAATCGAACAGGCTAAAATAATTCGTCCAACACGGTAGCCGCTTATAAATCCTTTTGCCTTTGCTGCTTCAATGCTGATATTCTGCATTATTCATTCTCCTCTTTATTGATTTTTTTCTTTAACGATAATAAACAAGCATTGCAAAGCTGAATATTATAGGTTTCGTATCCGGCTACGCGGATAATAAAGCTGTTCCGGCTCGCCCCAATATAACCTTTTCCACACCCGTCGCAAACAAAATCTTTTTTCTTTTCTTTTTTTAATTTAATCACTTTATCACTTCCTTAAAATCTGCGAATAATATAAATATTTATCATAAAGGCTGCCAAAAATAATAATGCGCCTAGTGAACGTACCCCCGCCTATAGAGGCGGAAGCTTCCTGCTTCAGCGAGAACAGCACCACTAACTCCGACGAGTTGTGGCGACTTACACTCTCTCCACAGGCGTAGATTCCCGTGCGACCCACGGTACTTTATGAGTTACGCTAGGCAGATATTCGCCTAGCTTCTTCTCTAATATTTATTGCAGCGTTCTTGTCACGGTTATGATGACTGCCACACTTAGGGCAATCCCATTCCCGCACAGACAAGTCTTTGGTGTCATTGTTCTGGTAGCCACAGACATGGCATAGCTGACTGCTTGGATCCCATTTGTCTATCTTGATAAGTTGCTTACCCTGCCATGCAAGTTTGTATTCCAGCATGCTTGTAAACATGCTCCAGCCATTGTCGGATATGGATTTACCAAAGCTGAACTTGCCACCCTTCTTTCGCTTCGCCATGGCCTTTACGCTAATGTCCTCTATACCAATCGCATCATAGCGGTCCGCAAGATAACGAGCTTTCTTATGCAGGAAGTCGCGGCGTTGATTAGCAATCTTCTCATGGAGTACAGCCACACGCAGTCTTTGTTTATGCCTGTTACGGCTCCCTTTTTGTCTTTTGGAGAGTTTTCTTTGTGCCTTTACCAATTTCTTTTCGGCTTCCCGTAAGAAATTTGGATAATCGGCATTGTCCTCATCGGAAGCAACATACAGCCCGTGCATAGCAAAATCCAATCCAAGAAAGTTCTTAGGTACGATGGGAAGTATTTGGTTTTCATACTCCACCAAAATGCTGATATAGTATTTCCCTGACGGTGTTTTGCTTATGGTTACAGTCTTTATGGTGCTATTCTCCATCAATGGACGATGCAGACACAGCCTTACCCAGCCTATTTTAGGCAGCTTGACTTTGTTTCCCTCGATTCTTACAGAGCCATGTTGGTTGTTCGTAGAATATGAAGCATGACCTGTTTTCTTCGACTTGAAGCGTGGCTTGCCAAAATGCTTCCTATTGCTCCAAAAGTTGTTATACGCCTTGTTCAGGTTTATTTGGGCATTGGCGAGAGCAAGGCTGTCAACCTCTTTCAGCCAAGGAAATTTTTCCTTATATTGTGCAGGTGTATTGTTCAGCTTCTTGCCTGTTTCCTTATAGTAATCAAGTCGATCTCCAAGCATCTTGTTATAGATGAATCTGGCACAGCCGAAAGTCTTGGCAAACATAATCTTCTGTTCAATTGTCGGGTAGAGCCTGTATCGGTATGCCTTATTCACTATCATCACCTGCCTTGACTTTCCAAATCCTTTCACTCTTACTACTGATTATACTGCAAATCAACTTGTGAAGCCATTGTTTTTCTGATGGCATCGAGCCCTCAGAAAAACCTGCAATTCATCTCACCGCCTAAAGAGGCGGGAGACTTCTTGCAGAATCAGGTTAAATCAATTAACCGTTTGACACTTTACATATTAAATATAAAATGA
>ENA-OWPF01000526-OWPF01000526.1-human-gut-metagenome-genome-assembly--contig:-NODE-526-length-42606-cov-45.924068_pt1 | contig 42606 bp, 40 predicted proteins | sample MGYA00248261_ERZ651840 | MGnify/ENA primary metagenome ERZ651840 (study PRJEB26924, sample SAMEA4378268) | human gut metagenome | biome: human gut; feature: human-associated habitat; material: faeces... | reverse complement strand
TAGTTTTAGGTAATTCTTGTATATCAACTTCACATAAAAGAGAGATAAAATACTTACCACTTCCATTGCGAGAAATAGTAGCAGATTTTATTATCCCTTCTATTTTTCTATGCTCTCTAATTTTTACTAATTCTTTAAGTTTTGGAAGTTTTAACCAATTTTCAAAAATATTTATAGTTCCATTTTGATTATTTGTAGTATAGCTTTGTACAGGATTTTTCTTAGATTTGAACTTAGGAAAGCCAATAGATTTATCTCTAAAAAAGTTTTTATATGCTTTATCCAAATTCATTTGAGCATTAGCAAGAGCAAGACTATCAACTTCTTTTAGAAATTCATACTCTTTTTTATATTGAGCAGGAGTTGGATATTTTATCTTTTTATCAGGATTACCTTTACTTTCTTCATATGCTTTAATTCTATCATTTAGCATAAGATTATAGACAAGACGAACACAACCAAAAGTTTTACTAAAAAATATCTTTTGTTCTTCGTTTGGATAAATTCTAAATTTATATGCTTTTAGTTGTTTCATCAGTCCACCTCCTCACACTATTTTACACTAATATTATATCATAATTACTTAAAATTTTTCTAAAAAAAAATGGGCAATTCATCACACCACTTATAGAAGTGGGCGACTTCTTGCCCGTTAGGTTAAAATCATTTATTCTTTTTTAATTTAGAATATTTACTATATAGATTCCATCTATCATGGAACCACATCCATTGTTCAGGATATTCTCTAATAACATCTTCCATCTTATGAATAAGATTTTGTGTATTGTTGATAACATCATCTTTAAAACTATCAGTTTTTACAAGTTCAATCTCATCTAGAACATGGACAGTACAACTATTATCCTCATTGAAAGTGTTGTAAACTAAAAATAATGGAATATCAAATTTTAAAGCTAGAGAAACAGCTCCAGTAGGTGCTTTTGCACTTTCACCAAAAAAATCAACAATAGCTCCCTTATCCCTATGGTCACTAAAAAGAGCAATAATATTTTGATTGTTCAATCTTTTAATTAACTCCTTACTTGTTCCTTTGCTTTTCTTTAAAAGAGTTAAATTTAGATCACGTTCTCTGCTTTCTGTTATAAAATCATCAATATATGGATTTCTCTGTTTCTTAGCGACAGTAACAAGACTATAACCATCAACAGCTTTTACACTTGCTTCCATATTTCCCATGTGCATAAGAGCAACAATAACTCCCTTTCCCTTTGCATAAGCTTTTTCAAAGGCTTCTTTATTTACAGTTTTTACATTTTCTTTATTTTTGAAATACTCTTTAAACCAAAGTGAACATAAAAAAGCTTTCAACATAATCTTATATGATTCAAGAGCGATCTCCTCTCTCTCTTTCTCACTTTTATTTGGAAAAGCTAACTTTAAATTCATAAGAGTAGTTTCACGACGTTTCTTTATAGCTACATACCCTAACCACCCTAGAAATTCAGCAAACTTAAATCTCAATTTCTGAGGAAAAAGCAGAAGAATAAATCTAAAAATCATAACTATCCAATATTGCAATCTATATATCATAAAAAGTACCACCTACACTAAAATATTAATACTAAATTATTATAACATAAATTTAGAAATTTGGGTATCTTAATTGCGTAATAACTGTTCCTATGGTATAATTTTAAGGAAGAAAAAAACAAAAAATAATTAATATAGAGGTGAAAAAATAATGAGAATAGGTATAATTGGAGCGATGAATGAAGAGGTAATAGAATTAAAAAATATTATGACTAATATTCAAGTTGAAAAGATTGGAAACCTTGAATTTTTTAAGGGAAATCTTTTAAATAAAGAGGTTGTATTAGTTGAAGGTGGAATTGGAAAGGTAAATGCTGCTATATGTGCAACTTTAATGATAGAGCATTTTAAAATATCAAAGGTTTTATTTACAGGAGTTGCAGGGGGAACAAATCCTGATATCAATATAGGAGATATTGTTATTGGAGTAGATCAAATAGAGCATGACTTTGATAGTACAGCTTTCGGATATGCCCTTGGACAAATTCCTAGAATGGATACATATATATTTGAAGCTGATAGAGAACTTGTAGATCTTGCTTACTCTGTTGCTGTTGAAAAATTTGGAAGAGAAAAAGTTAGAAAGGGACGTATTGTAAGTGGAGATGAGTTTGTTGCATCAGTTGAAAAGATAAAATGGTTAAGAGATACTTTCAATGCTGATTGTACAGAGATGGAAGGGGCTGCTGTGGCTCATGTTTGTCATGTATTTAAAATGCCATTCCTTATTATAAGAGCTATATCTGACAAAGCTAACCACGATGCAAAAGTAGATTTCCCTGAATTTGTAAAACTTGCTGCTAAAAATTCTAAAACAATAATTGAAGGAATTTTAGAAAGAATATAGTCGAGATTTAGTTAAATAAAGAGGTAAAAATGAATATAGATCAATTATTAGATGAACTTTACTCTTATTCTATGCATGGAATAAAATTAGGTTTAGAGAATATAGAAAAAATTTGTAAAGAATTAGGAAACCCAGAAAAAAGCTATAAGATAATTCATATAGCAGGAACTAATGGTAAGGGATCAACTGCTACTACACTGGAAACTATACTTCTTGAAGCTGGATATAAAGTTGGAAAATATACATCTCCACACATTTTAAAATTTAATGAGAGAATTAGAATGAATGGAGAGGATATCTCAGATGAGGAAGTAGCTTATTACTATGATGAAGTAAAAAAAGCTATTGCAAAGGCAGGGGTAAAACCTACATTTTTTGAGGTAACTACTGCTATGATGTTTAAATATTTCCAAGATAAAAAAGCTGACTATGTAGTACTTGAAACTGGTATGGGGGGAAGATTTGATGCTACAAATGTAGTTGATGCAGAGCTTTGTATAATTACAAATGTAACATTAGATCATACTGAATATTTAGGGGATACTATTTATAAAATAGCAAAAGAAAAAGCTGGAATTATAAAAGATACACCAAAGGTTATTGTTGCTGATAGGGACCCAGAGTTTTTAAAGGCTATATATGAAGAGAATGCCCATGTAGTAAATGTTTTAGATAAATATGCAAATAGAAAATGGAGCTTAGATTTTAATAATTTTGTTACTAAAATTGAGATAGGAGATGAGATATACAACTTCTCACTATTTGGAGAGTATCAAGTAAAAAATTTCCTATGTGCATATGAAGCAGCTGTTGAGCTAGGAATTGATAAAACAGCAATAAAAAGAGCTAGTGAAAAAACAGTGTGGCAATGTAGATTTGAAAGATATAGCTCAAATCCGTTAGTTGTTTTAGATGGGGCACACAACCCTGATGGAATGACAGAACTTAAAAAAGTTGTAGAAAAGGGATTTTCTCCTGATGAGGTAGTAGCAATAGTTTCAATTTTAAAAGATAAAGATAGAAAACATATATTAGAGATTTTAAGACCTGTAACTTCAAATATAATATTTACATCTTTAGCTGAAAATCCTCGTGGAACTGTGGGAGAGGAGATCTATGCTCTTATAGATGATAAAAGAGGTTGCAGTGTAGAAAATGATATAATAAAAGCTTTTGAACAAGCAAAAGAAATGAATAAGAAAATTATTCTAATTTGTGGATCATTCTATCTATTAAGTAAATTTAAAGAGGAAATAAATGGCTAAAAAAGGTGGAGCTTTTTCTTTTTTTATTAAACTTATTGTGTTCTTTGGATTTCTATTTTATGAATATAAGATGTATGAGGAGTATAAAAAGGTAAAAAGAGGAGTAGAAAATAAAAAGGAAACTCTTTATACTAAAGTTGTAAACTCTTTTGTTAGAAGAGAGGATAACTTCTATTTAGATAAAAACTATATGAAAGAGGATAGAAATTTTAAAGAGAAAAAACGTCTTGAAGCTGAGGAGAAAAGGCTTGAAGAGCTAAGAAAATTAGAAGAATTAAAGGCTATGGAAGAACAGAAAAAATTAGAGGCAGAAAAATTAGCTGAAAATAAATTAAAAGAAGATAGTTCAAAAGATGTAGCTCCTAATTCTAATGAAAGTGTAGCAGAGAAAAAAGAGAGTAAGCCTGTTGAAAAAATAGTTGAAAAGCCTAAGGTTCAAGAGAGTGTAAAAAAAGAGGAAGTAGTTAAAAAAGTTAATAAAACAGTCTCAAAAGAGAGTAAAGAAAATATTCCAAAGGGAGCTGTAAATATTAAAAAAACAAAGATTGAAAGTATAGAAAAAACTACTAAAAAACGTGAAGATCTTCCTAAGGTAAAGATCCATGAAGTTGAAAGAAAAGTAGAAAAACCTAAGGAAAACATAGAGATAAAAGAGGAAAAAATAAATTCAAACATAAAAAATGAGCAACCTAAAAAAGAGAAAAGTAGTGGTTTTAAAGAGATAGAGATGTTAGGAAATTAACAAAATTTTTCTCAGTAAAAGGAGTTGTAAATTATGAGAAAATTTGAAGAGGTATTTACAGTTAGAAAATTAGTGGAACATTTTAATATGGAAGTTATAAATGAGGGAGATTTGGATTTTCAACTTAAACTCCCTAGTTTATACCATGTAGGATATGAGTTAATAGGTTTTTTTGATGAGAAAGGCGAAGAGTTAAATAAATATCTGCATATTTATGGTAAAAAAGAGGCAAGATTTGTATCTACTCTACCTTGTGAAAAAAAAGCTGAGATGTGGGATAAATATTTCTCATATGGTTTCCCTGCTCTTATTATAACAGCTGAAACAAAGGTTACTCCTGAGATGATTGCTGGGGCTAAGAAAAATAATAAGACAATCTTAAAAAGTCCTATGAGAACTACAAAAACAATAAGAGAACTAAAATTTTTCCTATCTAAAGAGTTAGCAGAGGAAAAGATGATAAATGGGTATATGCTCCTTGAAATCATGGGAGTTGGAGTTCTCCTTACTGGTTATGAAGATGCAAAACTTGGAGTTACTATTGAACTACTTGAAAGAGGACATAAACTTGTTACAGATAATAATCTAATTATTAGAAGAATGGCTGAAAATGATTTAGAGGGATGCAACCGTTTTGATAAATCTCAAATGGATAGCCACTTCTTCATACAAAATACAGATGGAAGTCAGATAGACGTCACTACTCAATTTGGAATCAAAGCTACAAGAAAGATGAAAAGAATAGATATGCTTGTAGTTTTAGAGGAATGGAATGAGAAAAAATTCTATGATAGATTAGGATTAGATGAGGTTTATGAGGAGTTTTTAGGAGAGAAAATCTTAAAACTTGTAATACCTGTAAGAAGAGGAAGAAACCTTGCTATAATTTTGGAAACAGCAGCTTTAAATTATAGATTGAAGAAAATGGGTGTAAATTCTGCTGAGTATTTTATGAAAGAATCTCAAAAAATAATAATGGCTAATAGAGCAAAACAGGGAGAAAATATGAATGAGAAAAAACTTCCAGTAAAAAAATTAAAAGATGAGTTTAATTTAAAAGTTCTTCATGGTGAAGATATGTTAGAGAGTACATTTATAAAAGTAACTGGTATTCACAGACCTTCATTGGCACTTTCTGGATATGTAGATATGTATGAAGATGAAGGTTATACTGGGGTACAACTATTTTCAAAGGTAGAGTTTAAATATTTAAGTAGCTTAGATGAAGCTAAAAGAATAGAGAACTTAAAAAGATATTTAGAATTTAATTTCCCAGTGATTGTACTTACTTCAGATGCTGAAGTGCCAGATTATTTTTTAGACTTGATAAAAGAAACTAAAACTATCTTATGTAGAGCACCATATAGAAAAGCATCTCAAATAATAGCAAACTTTAATGGATTTTTAGAGACATATTTCACACCAAGTATCTCACTGCATGGGGTATTTCTAGAACTTTATGGTTTTGGAGTATTGCTTGTAGGTAGAAGTGGAATTGGAAAAAGTGAAACTGCCCTTGAATTGATTCATAGAGGACATAGACTTGTAGCAGATGACTTGGTAAAATTTGTTAAAGATGTAAGTGGAGATATTATTGGAAAATCAGCTACTCTTCCATATTTTATGGAGATTAGAGGTTTGGGAATAATAGATATAAAAACTCTTTATGGACTAGGTGCTGTTAGAATCAATAAGAAATTGGATATTATTATTGAACTTAAAGAGCAAGAGAGAGATAACTATATGACAGCAGTAGATTATCAAAGTACATCTTCTGAAATTCTTGGAAATAAGATAGCTAAATTTATTTTATATATCTCTTCTGGAAGAAATGCTGCTGCTATGGTAGAGATAGCAGTTATGAACTTAATGGCAATTAAACTTGGACACGATCCTGAAAAACTTTATCGTGAAGGATTGAAGAGAATGACTGAGGAGGAAAGAAAACTATTAACTGAATAGTTTGGAGGAATAATGCAAAAGATAAAAGAAAAGATATTGGAAAGTAAAAAGATAATTATAACTGCTCATGTAAATCCTGATGGAGATGCTATTGGAGCTGGATTAGCTCTTTTAGGTGGAATAGAGAAACTAAATAAAGATTGTAGTGTAAGATTTGTTCTACAAGATAAGATACCTGATAGAGTAAAATTTTTAAAATTAAGTGATAGGGTAGAACTATATGATAGTGAAAAAGAGTATGATTTTGATCTAGCTATATGCGTAGATAGTGCAACTATTGAGAGAACTGGAGTGATGAAAGATCTAATAAAAGATAGCTATATAATCAATATAGATCATCACATTAGCAATCCTGAATATGCAAATTTAAACTATGTTTTAAATATATCTTCAACAAGTGAGATTATTTATAGATTTTTAAAATTCTGTAATATAGATATTGATGTAAATATTGGAGAAGCACTATATGTTGGACTTGTAAATGATACTGGAAACTTTCAACATGACAATGTAACTGTAAAAACATTTGAAATGGCTGGAGATCTTGTAAATATTGGAGTTAATAACTCTAAAATTATCAAAGAGTTTTGGAATAGACAGAGTCTTGCTGCTATGAAACTTCTTGGACAAGCTATGTATGAAATGGAATTTTATCCAGAAAAAGAGTTAGCTTACTTCTTCCTTTCAAATGAAAATATGTTAAAAGTTGGAGGAAGAAAAGAGGATACTGAAAATATAGTTGAAAAGTTAATCTCTTATGAAAAGGCTGATATCTCTCTTTTCTTGAGAGAGGATAAGCCTGGAATAATTAAAGGAAGTATGAGAAGTAAAACTGATAAAGATGTAAATGTAGTTGCTGCTTTATTTGGTGGAGGAGGGCACAAAAAAGCTGCTGGATTCTCAAGTGAACTTCCACCAGAAGAGATTTTAAAAATAGTGATAGAAAATCTTTAGGGAGTGTTAAAGATGATAAATAAAAAAATTGCGATTCTAGCTACTGCACTATTTGCTTTTGCTGGTTGTGGTAAAACAACTATAGAAAGTAGCATAAGAAAAGATGATAAGATAACTGCTCTTAGAGAGTATGACAGTTACAAAGAAAACAAACTTCCAAAAAGTAGAGTGGTTATAGGTAAAGTTAAAAATTACACAAGATTTGGAACTCCTAGAACTGATTCTACAACAAAGGATATCTTAGTATCTGAGTTCTCTAACAGTGGTAGATTTACTGTATTAGAGAGAGAAGATTTAGATACAGTTATGGAGGAACTTGCTTTTTCAGATTCATTGGGGCAAAAATCTCTTTTAGCTAAACAAAAATTCTTAGATACAGATTATATTGTAGTTGGAAGTGTTACTAAATATGCACTTAACACAACAGGTAATAAATCTATTATCTCTAAGAGTAAGGAGCAAAGGGCTGAAGTTGTAATTGAATTAAAAGTTATAGATGTAACTAATGGAAAAGTTTGGACCGAAACTGGAGAGGGAAGCTCAAGAGTTGAGTTTAGTACAATATTGGGAACAGGGACTTATGGTTCATATAATAGCTTAGAAGAGGAAGCTTTTAGAGCTGCTGTAATTCAAGGAGTTGAAAAGATAGTTAGAAGAGTTGATTCAACACCTTGGAGTGCTGCTGTTGTTAAAAAATCTGGAAGCAATATTATTATAAACTCTGGAGTAAATAGCAATTTAAAAATTGGAACAGAGATGGAAGTATATAAACTAGGAGCACCTATTGAATATAGAGGGGAGATTCTAGGGTATGAAGAGAAATTAGTAGGTAGAGCAATAGTTACTGGATATATTGGAGAGGATGCCTCTACTTTAAGATACAGTGGAGAAAACTTTACAACTCCAGCTATTGTAAAGATAAGAAAATAAAAAGTTGAAAAAAATCAAATAAAATAGTATTCTTATTATATAGTTGTTCTAATTAAAGGGTAAAGGAGAGAGTAGCATGGAGAAAGAATATGATATCGTTTTTATAAAGCCTTCAAAATTTGAGGACTGTACAAAATGTGTAGAGTATATAAAACAGGAAAAAATAGTACATATCAATCTATTTGATCTAAAAGAGGAGGAGTCACAAAGAATCCTTGACTACATCAGTGGAGCTGTGTTTATTAAAGAGGGACAGATAGTAAATCCTGGTGAAAAGGTTTTCTGTACAATACCTAAAAATAAAAGTTTTTACTTTGATGACAGAGATAGAAGAAGAGGTACATTAGATTCAAGATACGATGAAGAGGAAGAAATAATCCCTTCTTATAAAACAAAATAATGTTTTTTATTGGAGCTGTTGTAAATTAATTTACTCAGCTCTTTTTCTATTTAACTATTATCTATAAACTAAATAATCTTTTATAAGATTTAATTAGTTGAATAGATAAAAAAATAGCCTTCTATGATTAAATTTACCATAGAAAGCTATTTTTAAATTTCAATTATTCTTGTACTGGTTTTTTAATAAATCCTAAGATTAGTGCTGTAACTACTGAACCTATAACGATTGATAGTAGATACATCATTGGATTTGTAACTACTGGGAATACAAAGATTCCTCCATGAGGTGCTGGTAATTGCACTTTGAAGAACATTGAAAGTCCTCCAGCTATTGCAGCTCCTATTGCACTTGCTGGTATAACTCTTACAGGGTCAGCTGCTGCAAATGGAATTGCTCCCTCTGTAATAAATGAAAGCCCCATGATATAGCAAGTTTTTCCTGCATCTATCTCATCTTTTGTAAATTTATTTTTAAAGAAAGTTGTTGCTAAAGCTATTCCTAAAGGTGGAACCATTCCTCCCGCCATTACAGCAGCATGAGGTGCATAATCTCCAGCAGTTATCATCATAATTCCAAATGTAAACGCTGCTTTATTAATTGGACCTCCCATGTCAGTTGCCATCATAGCTGCAAGAACAATTCCAAGAAGAACTAAATTTCCTGTTCCTAGAGATTTTAAAAATTCTGTCACTCCATTATTAAGTGCAGCAATAGGATCAACTATAAATCCATACATCAAAGCACCTGTTATAAAGATTCCAAATAATGGATATAGAAGAACTGGTTTTAAACCTTCAAAACTTTGTGGAAGTTTATTGAAAACTTTTTTCAATAAAACAACTGTATAACCACCAAGGAATCCTCCAATAAGTCCTCCTAAGAATCCTCCACCATTATTAAGAGAAATAAGTCCTCCAACCATTGCAGGTGCAAACCCTGGTCTATCTGCAATACTCATTCCTATGAACCCTGCCATAACAGGAACCATTAAGAAAAATGCGTTTCCTCCTCCAATATCATTTAAAAGTTTAGCTATTGGACTGTAATTAGGATCACTAGGGTTAGAAGCAGTGATACCAAACATAAATGAAAGTGCTATAAGTATTCCTCCACCAACAACGAATGGAAGCATATTTGATACCCCTGACATAAGGTGTTTATAAAATCCTGTTTTTTCCTTTTTATTTGAACCTTCTGAAGATTTTCCATCAGCTTTATATATAGGTGCTGTTTGATTAAGAGCATTTTTTATAAGTCCCTCAGGATTTTTTATTCCCTCTTTTACAGGAACTATCTCAACATTTTTCCCATCAAATCTTGCCATCTCAACATTTTTATCAGCAGCAACTATAATTCCCTTTGCATTTTTTATCTCTTCATCAGTAAGCATATTTTTTACCCCTGTTGAACCATTAGTTTCTACCTTTATACTTACTCCTAACTCTTTTGCTTTCTTTATTAAAGCATCAGCTGCCATATATGTATGAGCTATTCCAGTTGGACAAGCTGTTACTGCTAAAACTTCTGGAAGATCACTATTTTCAACTTTGGCTGTAACTTTTTCCTTTTCCTCTTCTCCTGCTTCATTTTCTAATGATAATATCTCTATTACCTCTTGTGGATTTTTCACTTCTAATAATCTTTCTCTAATATCATCATCTAAAAGCATTGTTGTTAATTTTGAAAGAATCTCTATATGAGTATCTGATGCATTTGCTGGAGCTGCTATCATAAAAAACAATTTTGAAGGCTCTCCATCTAAAGATTCATAATCAACTCCATTTTTAGAAAGTCCAAAAGCTATACTAGGAATTTTTACAGCTAATGTTTTTGCATGAGGTATTGCAATCCCCTCTTCTAATCCTGTTGAACTTTGAGCTTCTCTTTTTAAAATCTCTTTTTTATACTCCTCTTTATCATTTAGTTTTCCAGCTACATTAAGCATTTCAACTAATTCATCAATTATTTCACTCTTTGTAGTTCCTTTTAAATTTAAGTTTATACAATTTTCAGAAAAAAGATTACTGTTTTTCATTTCTAATCCCCCTACCCTATTTTTTCTATTATAATCTCTTTTAATAAATTTTCCATTGTTTCAAATGTTGTTAACCCTTCTGAAAATGCTGTAGCACTTCCTGATGCTATTCCAAATTTATATGCTTCTTCCAATTTTTTTCCCTCTATAAGCCCATATGTAATTCCTGCTACCATTGAATCTCCTGCACCAACAGAGCTTATTAATTTTCCTTTAGGAGCATTTCCCTTATATACTCCCTTTTCACTTATCAGTATTGATCCTTCTTTACCCATTGAAATAATTACATTTTCGCTTCCCATAGCCCTTAACTTTTTCCCAGCTTCTACAATCTCTTCTGTTGTTTCTAATCTCTTTTGAAAAAACTCTGACAGTTCGTCAATATTTGGTTTTGTTAAAAATACACCCTTATCTAATGCCTTTGTAAATGGTTCTCCCCTTGTATCTAATATTACCTTTGTTCCCTTTGGTAACTTTTCTATTATTTCGCTATATATTCCCTTATCTATTGTATTTGGAACACTTCCTGATAATATTAAAATATCATCTTCTTTAATGCTCTTTATCTCTTCTAATAATTTCTCTATATTCTCTTTACTTATCTTAGGTGATTTTCCAGCTATTTCACTTTCACTTTTCTCTGTCTTCAATTTTAGATTTATTCTTGTTTTCTCCTCTAGCTCTATAAATCTTTCAACTATGTTGCAAGCCTTCATATCATCTTTTATAAAACTCCCTGTAAACCCACCGACAAATCCAAGAGCTATACTATTTTTTCCAAAGTTTTTTAAAACTTTAGAAACATTTATTCCCTTTCCTCCTGCTAAAGTGTATCCCTCTTCTGCTGTATTTAAGCTTCCTTCAACAAACTCTTTCATTACAACATAGTAATCAATTGCAGGATTTAAAGTTAATGTATAGATCATCTTCTCTCCTCCTTTCCATTTATAATTTTTTCTAATTCTTTTGGAATATTTCCATCTGTTATCAATGTTCCATCTTCTAAAGTTGCAAAATTCATAAAACTATTTTCTTTAAATTTTGAACTATCACAAAGGAAATACACTTTTTTACTTCTTTTAATTGCTTCACTTTTTACTATTACCTCTTCAGGATCTGGAGTTGAATATCCATCAGCTGTTATACCATTAGCACCTATAAAAGCTATATCAAAGTTATAATTTTTTAAAGAGATTACTGCTGTTGCCCCAACTGTTGCTCCAGTTTTTAATTTTACCTTTCCACCTATTATATAGGCTTCCACTCCTGCTTTAGTTAACTCCTCTATATGTGTAAATCCATTTGTTACTACTTTTATATCCTCTTTTTCTTTTAGATATTTTATTACACTTTCTGTTGTACTTCCAGCATCTAGGTAGATAATATCTCCATTTTTTATCAATGCAGCAGCTTTTTTAGCTATAATATCCTTTTCTTCAGAATAAACCATTTTTTTATAAACAATATCTTCCTCTTTATTCTCTACTAATACTGCTCCACCATGTACTCTTTTTATTTTTCCCTTTTCTTCTAAAAAGTTCAAATCTCTTCTAACTGTTGCTTCTGATACTTTTAATTCCTCTATCAATTCATTTAACTTTATGTTTTTTTTATTTTTTATAAGTTCTAATATAGTATTATACCTCTGAATATTTAACATTTTCTTTACCTCCTCTCCTCTTAAATTTATAATATCACTTTTCTTTTAAAAAATCAATCATTTTCTTTCAAAAACTTTAATTTTCTTGCAAGATATTTTTTTAATTTCTATAAACTCACCTTTCTTCTAATTATCCTATATTTTTCTACCTTTTATTTTTTCTTCAAAATGTCAAAAAATAAAAAGAATTGACCTAAAACTTTTTAAGCCAACTCTTTTTATTAATCTTTTTTATCAATTATCTCTTTTGCTAATTTAATCAATCTTTCTCTTTCATTTAAACTAGAATCTTCCAACACTCTTTCAAATAATAGCTTTAAAACTATCCCAATCTCTTTTCCTTGAGATACTCCAAGCTCAATAATATCTTTTCCTCTGATTTTTAAATCCTTTATACTCACAGCTTCATCTTTTTCTATAATCTCATTGTATAATCTTTTTAATTCATTTAATGATCTAAAGTCATGTGGAGGTGTATGAGCGATTCGATCAAATTCCATCAATTTAAATAGTTTTAAAACTTCATCTTTTCCCATCTCATTAATAAGCTTTTTCACATATTTTCTTCCACTATTCTTAAAAGTATTTAGATGATAAAGAACAAGATTTTTTATATTATTACTTAACTTTGTAGAGTATTTCATTCTCTTTAAAATGCTCTCTGCTATCTTGGCACTTTCAATCTCGTGGTTATAAAAATGTCCTTTTCCTTCACTATCTAAAGTAAAAGTTTGAGGTTTTCCAATATCATGTAAAAGAGCTGCTATTCTCAACTCTAAATCTTCATCACATAGAGAAACAACCTTTTTTATATGTTCATCTACTGTTAAATAGTGATGCTGATTTTTTTGATTAAATCCTATTGTGGCACTCCATTCTGGAATAATATATTCTAACACTCCACTTTTTTCTAAAATTGATAAAGCTCTCTCTATATCTTTAGAAAGGATTATCTTATTAAACTCATCTCTTATCCTCTCCATTGAAATTTTATCTAAGAGATAGAGATAATCTCTTAATTTTTCTACTTCAAAAGCACTTTCTAAATTCTTTGTAGTTAAAAATCTAATAAATCTCATTATTCTCAAAGGATCTTCTTTAATTCTTTCAATGGGATCTCCTACAAATCTAAGAACTTTATTATTTAAATCTTCCTCTGCTCCATCAACATATCTAAAAATTGCTCCATCATAAGCTATTGCATTAATAGTAAAATCTCTTCTTTTTAAGTCCTCTATTATATTGTTAGTAAACTCTATCTCCTGATTTTTTCTATTCTCTGGTGTACCAATATCTTTTCTATATTTTGCTATCTCATAAGCTTTTCCATTATAGATTATTTGAATAATTCCAAAATATTTTCCTATCTCTTTAGGTGAAAAATCTTTAAATATCTCTAAAAGCTTATTATAATCTAAATTTGTAACAAAATCACAATCACTTGGCTCAATCCCTAAAAGCGAGTCTCTTACATATCCTCCGACTATATATCCCTCTCCATATTCTTGAAGCTTCTCTAATATATTTTTTTCATCTTTAGATAAATTTATATTTTTCATATTTTTATCCTCAATTAAAATTTTAATTTTTATCCCTATATTTTATCTTACAAATTCCTTGAGTCATTGTTCCCATAGGACAATATACACACCAAGTTCTCGGTCTAAAAATAAGCATACTAACAAAGCCGATAATACTTGATGTAAGCATAATGCTATACATTCCAAAAGCAAATTGAGCTATCCAAGGAGAAAGATTAATATTTTTATAGGCAAATCCCCATGGAACTTTAAAACTCCATAAAATTGTGACTATCTCTTGCAACTCCTTTTCTCCTGAAAATACTTTAAAAGTTGTAATAAGCATCAAAGTAAACATTGTCATAAAGAATGTAAGAAATCCATATCTAAACCATGTTGATGATAAAAATAGAGGTGGCTTTCTATTTTTAGAAAGTTTTAGATCTTTTCCAAGAAGATTAAATAGTTGCCCCTTTCCACAGAAATGGTTACAAAATAGTTTATCCCCTCCAAAAAGAGCTATAATAAGAGGTACAGCAAACTCAATAACTCCTAACCAAGCAAAGAAGATATTAAAAACTCCTAAAATAAGATATAAAATAGAATATATCCATAAATAATCATACCAACGTTTCTTTCTAATCATTTTTTACCCTTTCAACTCTCTCAATTATTCCAGCAGGACAGGCATTTGCACACAACCCACAACCAACACATAAATTTATATCTACGACAGATTTTATACCATTTTTCACTTTTATTGCCTCTCTTGGACACACATTTTCACATGCTCCACAAGCTACACAGTTTTCTCCAACTTTAACTATAAATTTACTTAACATACTCCTCCTAAATTTTTAAAAGTTAATTTATCTCCTCAAAAAAATCACTATCTATCTTTTTGATCTCATACACACTTTCGACAGACACTCCAATGTTATATTCTATCATTAATTTTGCTAACTCCATACCATCTATTAAAACAATTTTTGTAGTATGTTGTTTTTGAGAATATTCTCTAGCTCCATCAGAAAATTTTGCAGTTGTTATAAACAACCCTTTAGTTGCTCCTTGCCCTGCCAATGCTCCTACAAATTTTTGTACCTCTGGTCTGCTTATTGTAGAATCTTTATCCCATTTTTTAGCCTGAATATATATTGAATCAAATCCTAATTTATCTTGATTGATTATTCCATCAATTCCCTCATCATTAGTTTTTTTAGTTACCTTTCCAGAGTTTTTAAAAGTTCCATATCCTATCTTCTGTAATAATTTAACAACTAGATTTTCAAAGAAATATGGTGTTTGTCTTATTACTTCTTCTAAAATTTCTTCTTGTAAAATTTTATTTATCTCAGTAAAAGATTTTTCAAATATATCTTGTGGAGTTTCCTCTTCAACTATTTCAATTTTTTTATTTTCTTGAATTTTCTTAGGATTTATAAATTCATTAAACTCAGGATAGGTTCTAAGAGTTTCATTATCAATTTTTTCTGGATTAGTTGCTAAAAGATCTAATCCTCTTTGAGTTATTTTAATTACTCCTCTTTGAGTTTTTTCTATTAGTTTAGCCTTTTTTAAATAAAAAACAGTCCAACTTAAAGCAGTGTTATATATATTTCCTCCACTTTCTGAAGTTTTTTTCCTTTCTTCAATAGATATATTTAATTTATTAGCTATTATTTCTTTGTACTCTTTTGTTATATATTCTTTTTGATCCTTTATTGCTTCTAGTACTTCTTTATACATTTTATTATACTTAGGTATCATTTTCTTTTCTCCTCAATGTAATAATATTTTTTTGTATATAGTCTAATCAAAATTTTTTAATAAAAAGTTATAATATCTTCCATTTTATCTAAAGAAGATCCAGATGCAAAAATAATAGTATCCCCATAAGTAAATGAAATTTTATAGAAACTGTTTTTACCATTATGTCTAACTTTAAATATAATATTATCTCTTGTATAGCTGTATACATCTTTATCAGATAGAATAACTCCATCAGTTACCCAAAGTGTCCATTTACTTCCTTCAACTCCATATAAACACATATCTGTTCTTTCAATACCTATATATGTATTGGGTTTTTCATCTATTTTCCACTGTCCTTCAAAAGATTTAAAAACATCATTTAAATTAGGATCTAGCTCATTTAAACTCTCTTTAATTTCAGATGAAATGGTAAATGGTTCATTTTTAACATTAGCTAAGTATTTAGCCAATACATATACCCTTACTCTTGTCATCTCTGCTGCTCTTGAATTACATACTAATGATTGTATACTTCCACCAGAAACCATATCTCCAGCTGATTTAACATTCTCATCCTTTCTTTTTATCCATGCTCTTTGTTGCTTAAGCACCTTTTTCTTCATTTCAGGATTTAACTCTTTACTAAGCCTTTTCCATAAAGAATTAAGTTCATCATCCCAAAGCTGATATAGATCTCCTGAGTAAAGATTCCTTTCCAATTGAGTTTCAGCATTAAAAATATCACTTTCATACTCATAAGCTTTCCCTTGTATTCTTGTAATCTCATCTTGAATAGTTTCAGCTTTTACATTAGAAATATTACAAAGTAAAATAAATATAATAGATAATAACATTGTGATTTTTTTCATAATTTTCACCCTCTCTTATTATATTTTCACTACTTAACTAAAATATCTTTTATAATATATAATTATTTAATCTTTATAATATTATTTTAACACATTTTTATCTGACAGCAATATAAATATTTTTTAATTTTTTTATTTAAAGATACTTTTTAGTAAAGTTATTAATTTTTTTATTTAGTTAAAAGGAAATTATATTTATTTTAGAATACCTCTTATAGATGAGTATTAAAAGATCAGGATTTGTGATATTAATAATCATCTATCAAATTAAATGGAGGTTTTATAATGGAAAAAGAAAGAAGAGTACGTGCACCAAGAATTGATAAGACAGCAATTAGCCCTTATGAAAACTACTGTGATGGATATGGAGCTCCAGGGGCTCAAGGAAATGGTTATGTTTCAGTTTTAAAAGTATCAGTTGGAACAGTTGAAAAAACCGATGATTTTCTACTAGATGGAATAGTTTCATATGATAGAGCTGAAATAAATGATGCTTATGTTGGACAAATTAATATGTTGACAGCCTCATCATTTTGTGGAATAGCAGGACAAGTATGGGGGCATGATTTAGCAGCTCACAATGATATTATAGATAAAAAAATTAAACCAGTTTTAGAAATAGATCAATATGATGGTTCAAAACTACATGTATATGATGCTAAGCCACTATTAGAAGCAGGTATCGAACTATTTGGTACAGAAAAAGAGAGAAGATTTACTCTACTTCCAGGAGCTCATACAATTTGTGCAAATAAAGGGGTAACAGCATATAGACCAAAAGAAGATAGACCTTTAAAAGAGGGAGAAGCTTATGGAGTATGGTGTTTCATAGCTCTATCACTATCAGCAAATAGAGATAATTGTGCAGATCTATTTATAGAAGATGCTGGACTATGGACAAAAAATGATAGTGCTGAAGATTTGAAAGCATTCTTAGAAGAACATAGAAAATCTGTAGCATGGTCAGTTGTAAGTTGTGGACAAGATTCACATGTTTTATTTGAAAGAACTTATGTAGGCTTTGCTTATACTATAATGAAACCTGGAGAAATTGGAACTTCATTAACTTGTGCCCCATATGTAAGTTTAGCTAGAAATGCTGTTCCTTCAACAGGATTTAATTCATTAAATAAAATCTCATTAAAAGAATGGTTAAAAGATAGAGCTTTAACTTCATTAGTTGAAAAAATAAGTAAATAAAATAGAAAAAAGAGACTGCTACAAGCTAATAGTTTTTCTCTATCAACTTGTGCAGTCCTCTCTATAAATTATCTGTTTTTATTTAATCTTTCTCTTTGTGCTGCTTCAAATTTCTCTTTATCATTATAGAATACAGCAATTTCATCTTCAGGTTTTACTTCTTGTTTTAAAATAAATCTTGTTTTATAATCTTTAAATAGTTTAAAGAATGTTCCACTTAAAGCAAGCATTACAGCTATATTTACAAATGTAGGAACTGCTGTAGTAAAGTCTGCAAATAACCATACTGTTGATCCTGGCATTCCAACTGTAGTAGCCATAAGAACCATTACAAATCCAGGTACTGGATAGAATATTTTATAGAATTTTAAGATTCCATCTTTTAGTCTCGGAGATGTTTTCATAAGATGTCTTAAAATAATTTCATAGTAAGCATACCAACCAGATGAAGTTGTTACTCCAAATAGGAATATTCCAATTGCAATTACATATTTACTTACTGGTCCCATTCCAGCTTCAAAAGCACTAAGAGTTAAAGTAGCTCCTGTTGCTCCACTATTCCATACACCAGTAATAACAATTACAAGACAAGTTAATGTACAAACTACCATAGTATCAACAAATACTTCAAATGCTCCCCAAAGTCCTTGTTTGATTGGATGGTCAGTTTGAGCTGAAGCGTGAATCATAGGAGAACTTCCCCAACCAGCTTCGTTACTAAATACTGATCTTGCCATACCTTGTCTCATTACAAGTCTAAATGATGCTCCTGCAAATCCTCCTACTGCTGCTGTTCCATTGAAAGCTCCCTTAAATATTAACCCAATAGTTGCTGGAAGATGTTCAATATTTACTGCAATGATAAATAATGCTGCACCTACATAGAATAAACACATAAATGGAACAAGTTTTCCAGCTAATTTTCCTAACCCTTTAATTCCACCAATGATAAGAATGTAGTTACAAAGAATATAGAAAATACTTGCATAAATTATTTTAACACCAAAAGCAGCACTTACAGCTTCTGATACAGTATAGTTTTGAACTGTAATAAAGAATGTAGAGAAGATTCCTCCACCAAATATTACTGCTGGTATAATCCACCATTTATGTCCTTTTTCTTCCCCAAGACCTTTTTCCATATAATAAGTAGGTCCACCATAAAGTTCCCCTTTTTCATCTCTTTCTCTGTAATAAACCCCTAGAGCAACTTCTGCCATCTTTAAGATCATTCCAACAAATGCTGCAATCCACAACCAGAATAGAGCCCCTGGTCCTCCTACTGCCATTGCTGTAGCAACTCCTCCAATGTTTCCAACTCCTACTGAACCTCCAATAGCTGTAGAAACTGCCTCAAATGGAGTGATTAATCCTTCTCCACCCTCTTCTCCCTTATTTCCTTTCTTTATTATTTTCATAATAGTTTCAGAAAATATATGTTTTAAATGTACAACTTGGAAGAATCCAGTTTTAAAAGTGAAATAGAATCCTGTTCCCAAAATGATAACAATTATTGGTAATCCCCAAAGGAAGTTTACCAAAGCCTCAAAAAACTTTAACATTTTTTTACCCCCTATGCTTTTTTATATAAAATCTCTCCACCTACAACTGTAGTTACAATGTTTGTAGAAAGTATTTCATCCTTTTTAATTTTAAATATATCCCTATCTAAAACTACAAAGTCCGCCAATTTCCCAACTTCTAAACTACCCTTAATATCTTCATCAAAAGAAGCATATGCACTTTCAATTGTATAACATCTTATTGCCTCTTCCACTGTAAGCTTTTCTTCTGGAAGCCAACCACCAGCTGGATATCCACTTATATCCTCTCTATTTACAGCACAATGAATTGCTTTTATTACATCTGCACTATCAACTGGAGAATCTGAACCGAAACAAAGTTTTATTCCTTCATTTAACATTGTTTTCCAAGCATATGATTTTGCAGCTCTCTCTTTTCCAACCCTATCTTCTACAATATGTAGATCATAATCTAAAAATATTGGTTGAATATAAGTGATTATTCCCATCTCTTTTATTCTTTTTATAAGATCTAAATTTGTTATTTGACAGTGAACAATTCCATCTCTTCTTTTAGCTGATTCAGGAAGTTTCTCATAACTATCTAATACCATTTTTATAGCCCCATCACCTATTGCATGAACAGCGATTTGATACCCTAAAGAATCTGCATATTTAGTTAATTTATCAAATTCTTCTTGTGTATATGTAACTACCCCTTTATTGCTCTCTTCTCCTTCATAAGGCTCTAACATCAATGCAGTTTTTCCACCTAAAGAACCATCAAGTAAAAGTTTAATTGGTCCTATCTTAAAAAGCTCATCCCCTTTATTTGGTGTAAGTCCACTTTCATAAAGTTCCTTTACTCTTTCAACTGTATCCATAAAACATTGCTCATAAACTCTTACTTTTAATTTTCCCTCTTTTTTTAACTCATCATAAGCTTTTACTATTTTCATAAAATCTTTATCTGGGAAAGATGAAAAATCATCTGTTTGAACTGAAGTAATACCCATAGCTAAAAATTTATCTGTTGTGTCTAAAATTATCTCTTTTAATTCCTCTACTGATAATGGATCTATATGTGAATAGATTAATTCTAGTGCATTTTCAGTAAAAAGCCCCTTATCATAATCTATCTCTCCACCAAAACATTTAGTATCTCTTGTTATTCCACAAACTTCCATAGCTTTACTATTTACTACAAGAACATGCCCACAAGTTCTTGTATAACATACTGGTATAGTTGTAGAAATTTTATCTAAATCTTTCTTTTCAGGTATTCCATTTCCCTCTAAAAATAGATCTTGATTCCAACCTCTACCTAATATCCATCCCCCATAAGGTTGTGCTTTTTTCCCTAATTCAATCAATTCAGCTATTGTTTTACAGTGATGAAGTTTTACTTTTTTCTCTGTATAACCATAGTTCATAAAGTGTACATGACTATCATTAAATCCTGGAACTATTGTTTTCCCTTCAAAATCTACTATCTCTTCAGCCTTTTCTCCATACTTTTTTAGTACTTCATTTGTTGAGCCAGTAAAAATGATTTTTTCATTCTCTACTACTAAAGCTTCATAAACTGTATTCTCTGAATTAAAAGAATGAAATTTTCCATTCTTAAATATTTTCAATTACTTCACCTCACAATGTTTTACAAAAGTTTCAAATATCTTTTTCATCTCTTGATTTCCTCTAGCTGTCATCATTTCAGGATGCCATTGAATACCATAAAGGAATTTATGAGATTTCATTTGAAAAGCTTCTACTACTCCATCATTTGCTGTTGCTATAACTGTTAATCCATCTCCTAATTTATCAACAATTTGATGATGGAAAGAGTTTGTAGCTACCTTTTCTCCATAAAGTTCAGCTAGCATATTTTCCTTATCAACTATATTTACAATATGTGTTGCTAATTCTGGATATAAATCTTGTCTATGTTTCAAATAATCCTTCCCAAAATATCTCATATCTTGAAATAGAGTTCCGTTGAAATATGTGTTTATAAGTTGATGTCCTCTACAAATTCCAAGAATAGGTTTCCCTGTTTTTAAAAACTCCTCTAATATCATCATTTCACACTCATCTCTCTCTGGTGAAATAACTCCTATTCCCTCTTTAAAATCTTGTCCATATAGGAATGGATTTAAGTCAGCACCTCCTGATAAAAGAAGTCCATCCACTAACTCTAATTGAGCTTTTATTATCTCTCTATCACTTGTAACTGGAATAACTAATGGAATTCCCCCTCCTGCTACAACTGCTTTAGTGTAATCTATACTTACAGTAGTTCTATGATAATTTCTTAATCCCTCTTCCTTTTCATGAGCTGATGTAATTCCTATTATCGGTTTTCTTATCATAAAAGTTCCCCCCTTATTTTAATATTTTAGTATCTATGTAATAATTATTTTTCTATTTGAAGTTTTCTACTACAATATACTACTTTTTTGTAGTTAAGTCAACAATTATTTTTATTTTGTATGATTTATTTTAATTCAATTAATTTTTAAAAAGAACAATATAGTTATTTTTCAGCATATTTAAAAGTTTTTTATCATTAGAAATTAAAAATAAAGGACTTTTTTAATATAGTTATTAAATATTTATAATTAATATTTTTAATCTTTTATATTATATTTTAGTAATAAAAAAAGAGCTATGTAAACCAAATTTGATCTACACAGCTCATTACTACTATCTATTAAAAATACAACTTACTCCATTTTCCCCTTTACATCTATTGCAAGAGATACATTTAGCTCTTGCTCTATCTCCACTTTCCCATCTATTAGGTAGGTTAGGTTCACGAATAAGTGGACGAGCAAAGGCAAAATACTCAATACTACTATTATTTAAAATCTCCTCTACACTATCAATATCTCTATTTCCTCCAACAAGTATAACAGGAATATTATTGTCCTCAGCAACTATATTAGCAAAGGCTTTAAAATAGCTTTCCTCCTCTGGTGATGTAACTTTTCTAATAGCATTTCCTCCACTTATTTCAATAAAGTCCATTCCCATCATAGCCATTCTTTCACATATCCATGAGCTTTCACCAAAGTTAAATCCACCATCTACAAAATCATCACAGTTGATCTTCATACCAACTATAAAGTCATCACCAACAGCTTCTCTTACTGAAAGATAAGTATCTATTAGAAGTCTTCCTCTTCCATCAACATCTCCTCCATACTCATCTTCTCTTTTATTAAATAATGGATTTAAAAATTGACTAATCAAATATCCATGAGCAGCATGAATTTCAACACCATCAAAACCACTCTCTTTAGCTCTTGCACTTGCATCTTTAAAAAGTTGTACTACCTCATCTATCTTCTCTTTTGACATCTCTACAGCTTCAACTCCTGTAATTGGGTTTACATGAGCAGAAGGTCCGTAAATACTTTTCCCTAAATTACTATTATTTCTACCTTGTGATCCTCCAGCTACAAGTTGTATAAATATCTTAGCTCCATAAGAGTGAACCATATCTGTAAGCTTTTTATACTCTTCTATAAAAGAGTCATCATATATTCCCAACATATTAGGAGCTGGAATATCATCTGGATTCACAGTAACAAAACTTGTTATAATTACCCCTGTTCCCCCCTTTGCTAACTCCTCATATGTTCTGAAAAGCTCATCAGTCATATGCTCATTTTTTGCAAGCCCCTCCCAAACAGCACTTCTGAAAATTCTGTTTTTAATAGGAAGATTTACAAAGTTTGTTTTGTCAAAAATAGTTTTCATAGAAGCCACCCCTCAAAATACGTTTAATGTTCTGAACACAAAAGAAATAAATATTATGCTATAGTTAGTATCTCCTAGAAATCAATAATATATTAAATTTTTTAGAAAATAGATAAGTAGCATATGAATCTTAAAATATATTTTTAACTCCATATTTTATTAAATTTATAGTATAAAATATAGTTTTGTTAGAAAAATATCTTCTCTCAAGTTTATAACTGTTTTCATTATTTCTTTTAATGATTCTGCCACTATATCATTTATAGCAATTATTTTATTCCTTGTCAATATTTTACTAAAATTTAATATCCACTTATATTGATTTTGACTGTTATTATAAAACAAATATAAATAAAAAAGCTGTGAAAATTGAAAGCCTAAAACCACCAATCTTCAACAGCTTTTATTTTATGAAATATGAAACAATCTTTTTAAAAAACCTTCTTTTACAGCTTTTTTCTCTTCCACTACTTTAGGTTCTTCAGTAATTATTTGATAAACATTTTTCTCAGCTTCTCTAATAAACTCCTCTTGTGAATTTATCTTTCTTTCACTTTCTGAGCTAGAAACTATCTTGTATTCTCCATTAGCCTCCAATACTCTAGCTTTTTGATTATCTTCTAAAATAGTTTCTATATGAGAATTTATTCTCTCTTTTATATCTTTATCAAAAATTGGACAAGCAACCTCTACACGATGCTCTGTATTTCTTGTCATCATATCTCCAGAAGCTATATAAAGAACTTGCTCCTCACCTACTCCAAAACTATATATTCTTGAGTGTTCTAAGAATCTTCCAACAACACTTACAACCTTTATATTTCTAGTTTTTCCCTCTGTTTGTGGTACAAGGCAACAGATTCCCCTTACAATAAGTGTTATTTTTACTCCTAAATCAGAAGCTTCTGCCAATGCAAGAATAAGATCTTTATCAGTAAAAGAGTTACATTTTATAACTATTTTACCCTCTTTTCCTCTTTTTGCCTTTTCAATCTCATTATCTATATTCTTCAAAATATTTTGTTTAAAACTAGATGGAGCTACCCAAAGTTTTTTGTATACTCCCATAAGATTTCCCAGAGCCATATTTTTAAAGAAGATATCTGCATCTCTTCCAATCTCTATATCAGAAGTCATAAAAGAGTAATCAGTATACATTTTTGAAGTTTTTTCATTATAGTTTCCTGTTCCAACTTGAGTAATATGTTTAATCTCTCCATCTTTTCTATAAGTTATCATACAGATTTTTGAGTGAACTTTAAACCCATCTGTTCCATAAATTATGTGGCAACCTGCTTCTTCCAATTTTTGAGCCCATTCAATATTATTCGTTTCATCAAATCTAGCTCTAAGCTCCATTAAAACTGTAACATCTTTTCCATTTTCCACAGCATTTATCAGATATTCAGCTAACTTAGAATCCTTTGAAATTCTATATAGAGTGATCTTTATAGATTGTACATCTTCTCTTTCTGATGCCTCTTTTATCAAATTTAGAAAAGGTTTCATACTTTCAAAAGGATAGAAAAGTAGTAAATCTTTTTTCTCTATAAAATCTATCACACTATGTTTTTTATCTGCTATTGGATGAACAACTGGTGAAAAAGCACTATAAGAAAGTTTTGTTGTTACATTTGGTGGTAAAAAACTGCTAATATTAAATAGGTAACTTAAATTTATTGGACAATTAAAAGTAAATACTTGTTCCTCTGAAAGATTTAATCTTTGCAACAGTGAATCTAAAAATTTCTCACTAATTCTAGATTGAATCTCCATTCTAAGAGGTTCTAATTTATTACGAGTTTTTACAATCTGCTTCATATATTGTCTATAATCAAGGTTTTCGTCGTAGTTTTCCACATCAGTCTCAATATCCATATTTCTTGTAACACTCATAATAGAACTCTCTTTTAATTCATACATAGAGAAAATATTTTTTACAAAGTGTAAAATTACCTCTTCTAAAAGTACATATCTTCCAAGTTCCCTATCTATAAGAATAACTCTCTCCATATTATTTGGAACTGGAACCATTCCAAGTACCTCTTTTTTCTTATTAGATAGATATACTATAACATTTAACTGCTTATTAGGAATAAAGGGAAACGGGTGCCAAGCATCTATAATCAATGGAGACAACATAGGAAATATATTATTGAAAAAGTATTTCTCCAAATATGATAACTCTTTTTTAGATAGATCTTTTATCCTCTCTTTTTTTAGATTTTCCTTTTCAAGAAGAGTCATAAGCTTTTCAAAAACCTTATCTCTCTTTTGATAAAGTCTATTTGATATCTCATAAATTTTTTCAAGTTGCTCTCTAGCATTCATACCAGTTTTACCATCTACATAATCTGGAACATATTTTATATAATCATTCATTGTTCCAACTCTTACCATAAAAAATTCATCAAGATTACTGGTAAATATTGCTAGAAATTTTAATCTTTCAAGAAGTGGATTATCTTCACTAACAGCTTCTTCAAGTACTCTCTCATTAAATTTTAGCCAAGAGATCTCTCTATTTTCAATATAATCAAGCTTCATTATTTTCTACCTTCTCTTCATCTTTTTTGATAACTCTATCAATAAAATATCCTTCTCTTACACCATTTTTACTGATTATAACTTTCTCTACTCCAAAAGTATCGACAATCTCTCTTAAAATTACTGCTCCTCCAGCAAAAGAGAATATTCTTTCAGGAATCAATCTATATAATTCCTTTGTTTCCTCACAAGTTCCACCATTTTTTAAAATATCTACAATATTATAAAGCTCCTCAACAAAGAAAGATTTATCTTCTAATGGGAGATTTTTTGTTTCTTTTATAATATTCATACAAGCTCTTGATGAACCTCCAATACCGTAAAGATACTTATAATTCTGTTCATATTCCCAATCCAACTCTTTTAGAGCTTCCTTTATAATTTTTCTCATCTTCTTTATCTCTTTTTCCTCTGGAACTATATGTTTTACTACTTTATTTTGAAGATTAAGAGCTCCAATAGGAATACTTGTTAATTTCTCTATCTCTCCATTATTAAATAGAACAATCTCTGTACTTCCTCCACCAATATCAACTAAAATTCCTCTTTCAATATTCATTCCAGATTTTGCTCCAATAAAATCAAGCCTTGCTTCCTCTTCTCCTACAATAATTTCAGGTTTTATCCCTGTTGTTTTTTCAATCTCTTTTAATACTTCCTCTGTATTTGAGATATTTCTTAAAGAAGCTGTTGCAAAAGCTGAATAATTTTTTATTTCAAAGCTTTCTAAACTCATCTTTAATTTTTGAAGTGTACGACATAATTTTGTTATTCCTAGAGCTGAAAGTTGCCCTTTTTTTACATAACCTGTAAGCCCTACTATAACTTTTTTATTTGTTACAAGCTTTACTATATTTTTTTCCTCATTATATTTAAAAATAGAAAGTCTTATGGTATTTGCCCCAATGTCAATTACTCCATATTCCATCTTAATCTCCCTCCTTGAATTGTATTCAGCTCAAATTATATATTTCTAATGTTAAAGCAAATATAATTCAATGTAAAGGTTGTGTAAAGTTTTACTTAAAAAAATAAGATGCAACTACACATTTGCATAGTTGCATCTTTATCAATTATATAAGTTTTCTTTTAAATTAAATTCCCTTCAATTATTTTAAGTGCTGTACCACCAATTAAAACTTTTATCTCCCCATTTTCAATTTGAATCTTTCCTCTTATCTCACTTTTTCTTCCCATTTGCTCCCCTTGAATAACAGAGATCTCCTCTCTATCCTTTACTATTCCAAGAGAGTAAAGATAATAAGTTAAAGCTCCATTAGAGGTTCCAGTTGCAGCTTCTTCATCTATATCCACAATAGGTGCTAAATTTCTAGCATATAATTGCTTATTTTCATCTAAATAAAATGGGTGTAATGAGATAATTCCCAACTCTCTACTTAACTCTTTTATTAAATTCATATTTCCATCTATATTATCTAAAGCCTCTTTACTTTTTAAAGGTATCATCAAATCCCATACCCCTGTATAAGCTTTTACTATATCAATCTCCTCTCTAAAATCATCTCTAGAAATATTCAGAGATTTAGCCAATTTCTCTCTATCTAAAATAAAATCTTTAGACAATTTTGGTGAAGCTTGATACATCATAATATTTTTAACCTTTTTATTCTCCATTGTTATAATAATTGGTAAAATTCCAAGATTTGTTTCTATATCAATCTTGTTTTCTCCCTCATTAACATTGATCATACCACTCTCCACAAGAGCTGTTCCATAGGCAATGGTAGCATGTCCACACAGATCAATCTCCTCTTTAGGAGTAAAAAATCTCACTTTAATCTTAGAATCATCTTTAAAAATAAAAACTGTTTCAGGATATCCCAATTCTCTAGCTATCAGTTGCATCTGATCTTCCTCTAACCCCTTACCATCTAATACAACTCCTGCTGGATTTCCCTTAAATTTCTCATTAGTAAAAGAATCATATATCCAAAGTTTTCTTTCCATATCCCCGCTCCTATAAGATTATTTTATCAATGTATTTTCTATTACTCTCATAAAGTTTTCATATGCTATTTTTCTAATATCTTCCTCTTTATACCCTCTTTTTCTAAGTTCAGAAATTACATCTTGAGCTTTTGAAGCATCTTCTAATCCAAGAGGATTCATATCTCTACCATCTCTATCATCATGTAGATATTCGCAGAAATCAAAACCTATTCCAACATGTTTTACCCCTACTAAATCCACCATATGATCAATATGATCTACATATTTTGAAAGAGTTTGCTCCTCTTTATTGGCACTTACAAAGCCTTTAAAAGCTACTGCCCCTACAAGTCCCCCTGTTTCAGCAATTGCTTTTATCTGCTCATCTCTTAGGTTTCTCACATGGTCACATAAGCTTCTTGCATTTGAGTGTGAAGCTATAATAGGCTTACTACTTGCCTCATAGATTCCCCAAAAGCTTTTTTCATTAGCATGGGAAACATCAACAACCATTCCCAATCTATTCAATTTTTTTACTGCCTCTATTCCAAGTGGAGTGATCCCTCTATTTTCATCTCCTCTAGCCCCTGTGGCTAAAGCATTTTGCTCATTCCAAGTAAGAGAGGCGTGTCTAAATCCAAGAGCATAGAAAGTATCCAACCAATCAAGATTCTCTTTTATAGCTCTTAATCCCTCTATTCCCATAAGAACATTCATTTTTTCACTTACAAGCCCTCTGTTAAAATCCCCTTGATTCTTTATAATATTAAATAGATCTTGATTCTCTCTCAATTCGTGCATTGCAGAATTTACCATAAACATCATCTCTTTTTCATCATCTACAACAACACTTTCATCATCAAGATAAGCTACAAAAATTCCTCCCATGATTTTTCCAGCATTAAATCTATCATAGTGATAGTTTTTCACTATATTTTCTAACCCCTTTTTTCTTTTAGATGCCACATCAAACCAAATATCAGCATGTCCATCAAATATCTTCATTACACTCACTCCCCTTTATATTAATTAAAAGAATATTATCTCTGCTTCTGCTTCATACCAAGGTCCTTCCTCATCCTCTCCCTCAGTTATGAAAAACTCTATCTGTACATCTTCCAAAGTCATTCCAACTGAGTGAAGCTCCTTGTCCTCATAAAACTCTATCTTTTTAAATTTTGTATTTTCCAACCTTTCAGCTATATCCTCTCTCATCTCAGCAAGTTCAAGAAGATCCTCCTCTAATGTATATCCCATTTTCTCAAACTCTCTAGCTATTGTTCCTATTCTCTTTGTTAATTTTTCAGATAACATATCTCCTCCATACAAACCATTTTATATTAAAATTTAAATAATTTTTTTACTCTTTTCACCCTTTTTATAATCTCAAGGGCAAATTTTATTTTTTTTATCTCAAAAGGAATCTTATCTAATGCCCTTTCCATTTGAACCTCTATCTCCTGCTCTGTCAACTTTTTTTTCAAACTTATCCCCCTTTTTCTTTATCTAGTATAATTATACCCTATTCCCTAAAAGTTTCAAATAAGATTTTTCTGTTTTTTTCTTACATTTTTTAATAACAAATAGAAATTCAAAATTTTTTATGTTATAATTTTAATGATGATTATCTAAAAGATAGATGATTTAAAATTAATTTTATTTTCTAAAGGAAATTTATTTTTATAAAGTAAAAATAGATAGTATAATTAATCAATAGTTGGAGGTTGTATTTTGGACTTAACATTTTTTAAAGGAATTATTACTGGCTTAATTCTTTCGCTTCCTTTTGGTCCAGTTGGAATATATTGCATGGAAAAAACATTGGTAGAGGGTCAAAAAGAGGGGTATATATCCTCTCTAGGAATGGTGACCATAGATGTTGTTTATGGCTTAACAGCTCTACTCTTTCTTAATCAAGTGGAAGATATAGTAAAGCAATATGAATGTTACCTTGAAACAGGTATAGCTATATTCCTTTTAGTTGTAGGACTAAAAAAAATGTCAAATAAGATGAAACTAAAAAAAGTTGAGGCTGATCCTGTTGGGCTAATTCAAAACTATTTTACAACTTTCTTTATAGCTCTTGCTAATATCTCAAGTATTTTTACCATTATGGTTATCTTTACAACTTTAAGACTTTTTGATTCTGATAGTGAGTATATACCTTTTATGGTAAGTAGTGGTATTTTTATAGGTGGAGCTTTAGAATGGTTTTCAACTACATATCTTCTTTCTCACTGGAGAAGAACTATTACTGAGGAAAATTTAATAAAAATTTCAAGAATATCAGGTTTAATAATCTTTATTTTTGGAATAATCACACTATTTCATTCATTAAATCAAATCATTTTTAGATAAGAATCAAATTTAATATTAAAGGTGGTTTTATATGAATAACATTAACAACGAGTTTTCAAAATACCTTGAATATGATGAAAACAACAAAAATACTACAATAGCTGTGGCTATGAGTGGTGGTGTAGATAGCTCAACTGTGGCATATCTATTAAAAAAACAGGGGTACAATGTAATCGGTATCACTATGAGAACATGCAAACCTGAAGATGAAGATGCTAAAAAAGTTTGTGATGATTTAGGGATTCCTTTCTATCTTCTTGATGTAACAAAGGATTTTAAAGAAAAGGTAATTGATTATTTTGTAGATGAATATCTGCATGGAAAAACTCCAAATCCATGTATGATATGTAATAGATATATTAAGCTTGGTAAACTTATTGATTTTGCTCGTTCTAAAGGAGCAGATTTCATGGCTACTGGGCATTATACTCAATTGAAAGATGGGGTTCTTTCTATGGGTGACGATATGGGAAAAGATCAAGTTTATTTCCTTTCTCAAATGAATAAAGAGAATCTAAAATATCTAAAATTCCCAATAGGAGATTTAGAAAAATCAAAAGTTAGAGAGTTAGCTGAGCTTTTAGGAGTGAGAGTTTATGCTAAAAAGGATTCTCAAGAGATCTGTTTTGTTGAAGATGGTAAATTAAAAGAGTTCTTAATGGCAGCTACTAAGGGAAAAGCAGGTAAGCCAGGAAATATAGTTGATACAGATGGAAAAGTTTTAGGAAAACATAAGGGGCTATCTTTCTATACAATTGGACAGAGAAAGGGGTTAGGAATAGCAGTTGAGAAACCTCTTTATGTTGTAGAGCTAGACTCAAAAAGAAACTGTGTTGTAGTTGGTAGCAATGAGATGCTATTTAAAGATAGTTTAAAAGCTGAAAAAATCAATCTTATCTCTGTGGATAAAATAGAGGATTTAGATAATTTAGAATGTTGGGCAAAAACACGTTCAAGAGATCAACTTCATAGATGTAGATTATCTCTTTTAAATGATGGTAATATTGAAGTTCATTTTATTGAAGAAAAAGTTAGAGCTGTCACTCCTGGACAAGGGGTTGTTTTCTATGATAAAGATAGAAAAGTAATAGCTAGTGGATTTATTTTATAATAAAAATTTTGACTCCAGTATTTGATTGCTGGAGTTTTTTTGTAACAATTTAAAGTATTTACCCAGCTATTCAAATTCTACAAAAATTATCTAGTTTAAAGTTTAATTTCCATGATACTAAATTATCTTTTAAAGTTCAGTTTTCAAAACTTATATTTTTAATATCAACTAGCCTCCATACTAGCGAATAAAGAATCCCTATTGCTCATTCCGTTGAAATGATCTGCACCCTGTCAAGTACTCAACTTAATTATCAACATTTTTTTCTTTAAATTTTCTATATTCTATTGGGCTTCTATTCCCTAAATTTTTTTGAAGTCTCTCTTCATTGTAAAATTTTATATACTCTGAAATATCTTTTTCTAATTCTGACAAAGTTTTATATTTCTTTAGATAGTATTTTTCTACTTTTATATTTCCAAACAATCCTTCCATTGGACCATTATCTATACACTTTCCTACTCTTGACATACTATGTGTTATATTTAATTTTTCTAGAGCAGATCTATATTCTAAAGATCTAAATTGACTTCCTCTATCACTATGTAGTATTCTCTTAGTATTTAAGTTACTATCAAAACTATTATTTAAAACTTCTAACACTAATTTTGTATCAGCTTTATTTGAAAAAGAATATGATAGAATTGATCTATCATATAGATCTAAAGTAGCACAGAGGTATATTTTTTTATCTTTACCATATTTAAACTCTGTTATATCAGTTAATACTTTTTGTTGGGGATTTTCCGCCGAAAAATTCCTATTTAATATATTCTCAGATTGGTATTCAGCGAAAGTTTTAATATATTTTTTCTTTTTTCTTCTTATTATAGAAGAAATATTTAGTTCATCTTTCATCAATCTATAGATTCTTTTAACATTATAGTTTTTATTCATTTGACGGTTAACATTCATAGTTATTCTACGAAAACCGTAAATCTTATTTACAGAATAATATATTTCTAAAATTTTTTCTTTAATAATTTCATTTTCTTTTTCTCTATTTGAAGGAGTTCTGTGTAACCACTTGTAATATGACCTTCTATTAATTTTCCAAACTTCACAAAGAAATTTTATAGAATATTTGTATTCAAAAGCAACTTCCTTAATAGCCAAAAATTTAAGTTTTAGATCACTCCCCCTTCCAATTCTTTCAACTTTTTTATTAATAGCAACTCAGCCTCAAGTCTTCTATTTTTTTCTTCTAATTCTTTATTTTTTCTTTTTAAAATTTCCTCTTGAGACAGGTCGCTTTGATCCTTTCTAACTCCTCTTTTATCATCTAAGGCATTATCGCCATGAATTTTATACTTTCTAGCCCAATCTCTAAGCTGTCCTTCAGTAATATTATTATTTGTAGCTATTTCTTTAGCAGACTTTTCTTTATTAATATATTGTAAAACTAATTGAATTTTTTTATCTTTTGATATTTTCTCTCTAGCCATAAACTCACCTACTTTAATATTCCATTTAGGAGTATTATACCATTTTAACCAAGTTCTTAAAACAGCATCACCAGAAAGATTATATATTTTAACAATTTGTAACATAGAGAAGTTTCCAGTTAAATAGTCTTCTACAGCATGAATTAAGGTATGAGAAGAATATTTAGTGGGTTTTTTAATTTCTTTAAGTCCTTCTAAACCTTTATTATCATATTTAATAGTCCACCTATGAATAGCAGTTCTTTCAATATTATACAATCTACAAAACTCAGCAAGAGACATTTTAAGTTCTCTAAATTTTAAGACAAAAAACATTTTTTGTTCAGGAGTAAATTTAACTCTATTAGACATACATTACCAACTTTCTTATATTTTTTAATTTGTTGATAATATATATGTGTCCTTTATGGGTATCATATCAGACTTAAACGGTGCTCTTTCTCTTGAGCCAAATGTTTTAAAAGGAAAGATGTTAATTAATATTGACTCTGAAGATGAGGGTGTAATTACTGTTGGTTCTGCTGGTGGAGTTGAAATTGATATTCTTCTTCCAATAAAAAAAGAAACTCTAACAGATGTTAATCTATACACTCTTTCTCTTGAAAAATTACAAGGTGGACACTCTGGAGTTGAAATTAATCAAAAAAGAGGAAATGCAAATAAGATTTTAGCTGAAGTTCTTCACAATTTAAAAACTTTAACTAATTATAGCCTTGTAGAAGTTTTTGGTGGAAGTAAAGACAATGCTATTCCTAGATCAGGAAAAGTTGTTTTAGCTTCTTCAAAAGATATTAAAGATATAACAACTAAAGTTGTTGATGAAGTAAAAGCGAAATATGTATCTTTTGAATCTGAAATGAGTTTTACTTTAGAAGCTACAACTGCTAAAGAAGTTTCTGTTCTTTCTAAGAAAACTCTTGATAGTTATATAAAAACTATTGAAGAGATTCCTACTGGGGTTAACACTTGGATGAAAGAGTATCCTGAGATTGTTGAATCTTCAGATAACTTAGCAATAGTTAAAACATTAGATGAAAATATCAATATTATTGTATCATTAAGAAGTTCTGATCCTGAAGTTCTTAATGAATTAAAAGATAAAATTGCTTCTATCTTAAAAGAAAATAATGCTTCATTTGAATTTTCAGCTGGTTACCCAGAATGGAAATTTAGAGCTGAATCTAAATTGAGAGAAAAGGCTTTAGAAGTTTACAAAAAACTTTACAATAAAGATATGAAAGTTGAAGTTATTCATGCTGGACTTGAGTGTGGAGCTATCTCACAAAACTATCCTGATATTGATTTTATCAGTGTTGGACCAAATTTAAGAGATGTACATACTCCTAGTGAATATCTTGAAATAGACTCTACAGAGAGAGTTTATAACTATGTTGTTGAACTTATCAACTCATTAAGCTAATCTATTGAGCTACACTTTATAGCTATAAGGTGTAGCTTTTTTTATTATATTTTCAATAATTTATCTAGCTAAGCTAGGCTCTCTAGCACATTGCTAGGTTTTGACAAAGTACCTTTGTAGTTAGCGATTATTAGTCAAGTTAAGTTATCAAAACTTATATTTTAAATATCAGCTAAATTCCATGTCAAAGAATAAAGAGAGAGTAATACTCATCTGACTAAAATTCCGAAACTCGACTTCGTCTCAAACACGTCGGAATTTTTAGCGTCAGATTTCGTGACTCTCTCTAATATTCTTCTCCAAATTCCATTTTAGCTGATATTTGATAAAGTGATGATTAAAAAAATATATTATCCCTAACATCAAGTTGACGTAATTTGGAAGTGAATATTAGAAGCCCTCAGTGAAATGAAGTTAAGAAAATGCAACGTGTTTGAGCGAAGCGAGTTTTGCATTTTCAACGGAATGAGCCGTAGGGATTCTTTATTCACTGACATGGAGTCAAATTGATGTTAAAAATTATAAGTTTTGTAAACGTAAATTAGAATGATAAATTATAGTTTATTTTATAACTCTATTACCAATACTCCTTTGGTATTTTTTAAAGTTTCAAAGGCTGTTAAATCTGTTCTCACCTTATAAGTTACCCTCTCATTAAACCCCTTATCTAAATACTCTCCTTCCATACTATCAATAAGCATCTCAATATCACCTATCTTCTCATATGGAAAATCAATCATATATGTTTTTCTCTCTACATATTCAGCTATTCCAGCCTCTTGTATTGCCAACTTAGCTGTTTTAGCATAGTTTCTCACTAAACCTCCAGCTCCTAGCTTTATTCCTCCAAAATATCTAGTGGCAACAACTGCTAAATTTGTTACCTCCATATAAGTTATAATATCTCCCATAGGCTTTCCAGCAGTACCACTTGGCTCTCCATCATCATCAGTTTTAAAATACTCCTGCCCATTATCTATAACCTTATAAGCAGTACAATTGTGAGTTGCATCTTTATGTTTCTCTCTAATAGATGCAATAAAATCTTCTGCCTCTTGCTTACTTCCCACAGGCTTTACATAACCTATAAATTTTGATTTTCTCTCTTCAAATTCAATTACACACTCTTTTTCTACACTTTTCATCTTTCCCACCTAAAAAACTAATCCTATCAATATTTTAACTAAAAACTCAGCTAACGATCCAATTACACTATCAAGAATACCTACCATATTTAAAATAAGAATTATAAATATTCCATATTGATCTAAAGAGAAAAGAGTATTTCTTAACTCTCTTCCAGCCATTGATGCCACTACTCTTGATCCATCTAGTGGGGGAATTGGCAATATATTAAATACAGCAAGTAAAATATTCAATCTAATCAAATATATACACAATGATGCAAACACTCTATTATGAATAAATGGAGTAAGATATTTTAATAATATCAATCCTATCAATGCTAAAATAATATTTGAAGCTACCCCTGCTATAGCTACTAAAAATTCTCCTGTCCTTCCATTTTTTAATCTCCAATAGTTTATAGGAACAGGCTTTGCCCAACCAAAAACAAAGGGAGAACCTAAGAAAATTAGAATTATTGGGAATATTGTTCCCAAAGGATCTAAATGATGAAGTGGATTAAAGCTTAACCTTCCATAATCTCTAGCTGTTGTATCTCCACAAAAATATGCTGCTAACCCATGAGATATCTCATGTACCAGTAGAGAAAAAATTAAAACTGCTATATTTAACAACATTATCGGTCTAAAAATTACTCCACTAAGTATATTAAATATAAAGTATCCAAATATTATTGCTAAAATTATCTTTGTAGAATTTCCCATACCTCTATTGAGATATTTTAGTTCTTCTATAAATCTTCTCATCTTTTTTACCTTCCATTTTAAATTTATTATAAAATATTATTCCAAATATTATAACATAAAAAAGTAAAAATATTGTGTTATCTTTGTTACCACTATATTTTATAGTCAACATAGGGATATTTGAAAACATTTCAACTATTTTTATTAAAAATTTAAAAATTATATTTACAATGGGGTATATAACTACTCCCAATCCAAAATTTTCAAATAACAATCCTATAAAAGCTAAAGTTATATACAAACTTCCCAATGGTACAATTATCAGATTACTAAAAATAGAAAATAGTTGTATAGTTCCAAACTCTCTTATCAATATGGGAAGTAAAAAAATCTGTATTGTTCCTATTAAGACAATATTTTTTACTATTTTTGACTTTCCTTTGTAAAATTTTATTATAAAAGGATAGATAAAAATAATTGCTGCTACTGCTAAATATGAAAGCTTAAAGGAAACTTCATAGATAGAAACAGGATTTAAAAATAAGCTTACAATAAAACTTACTGCTAAAGATTTTTCTATATCAATATTTTCATAAAGTATCTTCCCAAAAAGAAATATTACTCCCATTATATAGGCTCTTATAAGAGAGGGCGAATGTTTTATCCCTAGAAAATATAGTGTCACCCCTATTAAAATAACCCAATACCTCTTATCTCTAGAAATTGAAAATTTACTATTTATAAAACTTATCACTCCTATTATTATCCCTATATGCAATCCTGAAAGAGCAAAAAGATGGGAAACTCCAACATAATTAAATTTCTCTCTTAGCTCTTTTGGTATCTCCCTACTCTCTCCTAAAATAATAGCTCGATAAACTCTTTTAAAATACCTATCTCCCTTTTCTATAAAACTTTCTACTCTATTTTTAAAATATTTTTCTAAAAAACTATCCTCTAATTTTTCTACCTCTAATCTATTTATACTAATGATATCTATATTCTCTTTTTTCTCAAGCTCTTTAAACTCTCCTAAAACATTGTATTTTCCATCAGCTAACTCTGACAGATAGATAAAAGTTAAGTTTTTTAAATTTTTATTATCTATTTTTAAAACTTTTCCTATTCCTCTATTAAGTTCAACTTTCAATCTAATATTTTCTAAATAATCAAAATCTCCACTATGAACTCCAAAAACTAATCTTATTACAAAAAGAATAGGTATGATATAAATTAAAATAGATTTTTTCTTAGTAAAAAAATATACAATTCCTAAGCTAAAAAGAGTTATTGAGATAACTATCCAACTAGAAAAAAATTGAAACAACAACAAAATTCCTAATATTTCTCCAAGTAAAATATAAGTTATCTCCATAATCCCTCCATAGTTTAAAACTTACTCTTCATACTTATAATAAAAGACAAATGATATAATAAAAGAGATTGCTGAAACTATAGCTGTAAAGTAAATTCCACTCTTTTCTACTCCTTTAGGTGTTCCTGTAATTGCTGATAAAATATCTCCACTTCCAGAAACTAATATTATTGGCAGTATTAAAATTGAGATAAGAAATGCCATTTTCAAAAAGAACCCTTGTATACCAAAGCAGATTCCCTCTATACGTTGTCCAGCATTATCACTCATCTTACTACCTATCTCACTTAACATAGCAGGCGGAAAGATAAACCCTGCCCCTGCAATAGGTATTCCTATCAATGCAAATAATACAAAACCAAACTTAGCAGGAATAATTTTCCCTAAGAAAAATAGAGCTAAAGTAAATATTATCAGCATAGACAAACATCCTAACATTATCTTTCTATAACCATATTTTCTTGAAAGAAGATTTGTAGGGTAAAAACATAGGGCTGACATTCCAAAAAGAAGAGCTGAAGCAATTGTAATAGCTCCCTTTCCATATCCCATTATATCCTCAACAAAGTAGTTCATCACCGCTCTCAAATTATTAAACCCTATAAAGAAAAATAGTAACCCCATAAGATACATTATAAATTGTTTGTTCTTAAATACTATTCCCATAGTTTCTTTAAAACTTGCATTTGAATTTTTTCCTAAAGAGTACTTTTTCTCTGGAACGAAAAGTACAGTTATAATTCCCCCAATAGCTGCAATTACACAAAGAGTTATTATCATTCCCCTAATTCCTAAAAGTGTATCTCCCTTTCCAATTGCCTTTATCAATACCCCAGGAATTATCATAGCCAATGCTGTATAAACTAATCTAAATATTGATTGCCAAGTTGATAGATTTAATCTCTCCTCTTGAGTTTGTCCAATCTCTGGAATCAAAGAGTTATATGGTGCTCCTACCACAGTATAAAATGTAAAAAATAGTGATCCCACTAAAGCTAAATATATAAATGCTCCTCTCTCATTGTTCATTGGAGGATAGAAAAAGGCTATTGTACACAATGCTAAAGGAATAGTTCCCACAGCTATAAATGGTATTCTTCTTCCCCATCTTGTATTGACTCTATCAGATAGAAACCCAACTAATGGATCTGTTATCATATCCACAAGTCTTGAAATAACTAAAGCTAATGATATTAACAGTGGTGCCATAACTGGTTTCAAACCTGAGCTTTCAGGTGGCAAGTAAAAATAAAGTATCCATTGAGCAAAAATTTGATCAACTATTGCATAACTAACTCCCAGTCCATAAAAAATCTGTATACTTAAAGGTATCCTCTTCTCCATTTTCTCTCCTCTTAATCTTTTATTATTATCGGTATCTTTCTATCTTCATAAAAATTCTGCATCTTGTAAATCGTAGATGCCCTCTCATTAAATTCAATTAACTCTCTAACTTCCATAGAAAAATTATCTTGAATATTTTTTAGAGAGGTTATTATTTTTTTGTTCTCATATTTTTTCAAATAGTTTAGATACTCTCTTCCTTTTTTATTAAATCCCATCACTCTAACATATGGAATCTCTTTTTTTACTATCTCAGTAATCTCAACAGTAATTCCTAATAATATATGTAGTAACACCCTTTGAGTTCTTCCATGAGTAAAACGTCTACTTTCAATAGCTTTGTAAAAAGACTCAAAATCACTACTTTTAATAGCTCCCTCATACAATCTATTCTCATATCCCTTTTCCATATCTTGAATATTTTTAAGACTATCTCTATTTCTAATTATCTCATATCTTAACAGTGGATAAAAATCTTTAAGTTCCACTATTTTACCGTTATTAAACTCCTCTATTAAAATACTGAAACTCTCTTTTGGAAGAAATTTCTCAATATTTTCTCCACCTTTCAAAAATTTTCTTATAGCCGTTGCACTTGCTATATTATCCTCTGCATCTGTACTATGATATCCAACTTTCTCTCTCAATATTGTTACTGGCTCACTCTCACTATTCCAATAATTTATCCCCTTTATATACTCAATTCCAAGAATATCATTGGATAAACTGTTTTGCTCTTTTCCACTTACCTCTTTTAAAGCTTTTGAATGAGCATTTGGATATGATTCACCACTTTTTAAAAACTCTTTTATCTTTTCTTTAAAAATTTCACTTTCTTCTAAAAATGCTATCTTTTTCAATTCCTCTATATTTGAAGTTTCAGAACCAAAAATTATCTCTTTACATTGAAGTTCATCTAATATCCCTACAGCTCCTCTAGCAAAGATTTCTGCACTTTGGCACGAATAAAAGCAGGGTAACTCAACCACTATATCTATTCCGTTTTTTAGAGCTATTTCAGCTCGTTTCCAACGATTTATAATAGCAGGTTCTCCCCGTTGAACAAAATCTCCACTCATCACAGCAATTTTTACACTTTCACTATCTCTCTCATTAATTTTATCTAAATGTAATTTATGTCCATTATGAAAGGGATTATACTCTACTATAACTCCTACTGCTTTCATTTTCTCTCCTTTCCATACATATTAACATAATATCAGTTGTTTTCCCTCAAATCAATAAATTTTATTTGATTTTTCTATTTTTTAGATTATAATTATATAAAACTGAATTTTTAAGGAGGGAACCCATGCTTTTAGCAATAGACATTGGAAATACTCATATAGTTACTGGAATCTTAGATAATAATGGAGAGGTACTTTTAACTTTTAGAGTAGCTTCTAATGATAAACTTACAGAAGATGAATATTTCTCTTATTTAAGAAATATCTCTGAATTTAATAAAATTGATATTAAAAATATTGAGGGAATAATAGTAGCTTCTGTTGTGCCAAACCTTATTACAATTTTCCAATTTTTAGGAAAAAAATATTTTCACATTGATCCTATGATTGTAGGACCTGATATAAAAATACCTTTTACTTTTGCTCCTAATCTTAATCCAACTGGATTTGGTGCTGATAGAATAATTGATATTGTTCAATCGTTAAATGATTATCCAGATAAAAATCTAGTTATTTTTGACTTTGGAAGTGCTACAACTTATGAGGTGTTAGAGAAAACTGTTTATGTTGGAGGGGGAATTCTTCCAGGGATAGAGATGTCTATTAATGCACTTTTTGCTAATACTGCAAAACTACCTAAAGTTAAATTTAGTACTCCTGAATCTGTACTTGGTAAAAATACAAATGAGCAGATTCAAGCTGGAATTTTCTATGGTTATGCTGGACAAATTAAACACATTATTAAGAAAATTAAAGAGGTTATTGACAATCCATTTGTTGTTGCAACTGGTGGTTTAGGTAAAATCTTATCTGCTGAGATAGAGGAGATTGATGTTTACTCTCCAGACCTAAGTATCAAAGGGCTTTATACTCTTTATCTGCATAATAAAAAATAATCTAAAAAAGCTGAGTAAAATATTTTTATCATTACTCAGCTTTTTATTAATAAATACTATTTATTTTTGATTTAAAAATTCCTCTTCAATAAAAGACCTTTTAAAATAATAAGATATAAAAAATGAAAAGGCACTTAATATTATTATTTTATTTGTTTTATCTATTAACTCATATTGTTTATCAAAAATTAATTTTTGGCTAAATCTGTTAAGATTATCATAAGATGGCAAATTAAAATTCTCATCTATTAGCAAACTTCCTTTTATCCAATTATATCTACTTAATATTCTCCAAATATCAAAAGTATAATTTGCATATACAGACAAATGACTAATATTTCTAATAACATTAGAAGCATGAGCCTTATATTCACGATACTTATTTACTTCGTAATAACAATCATTTTGGTTATATTGTTCATCTAAATTATTGATATCTCTTAACGCTTCAACCATAGGATAGCTGATAAATAGCTTTCCATTTTCATATTCATTATCAAAAAAATCTAACATTTCCTTTAATGCTTCTTTTGAATAATTACTACTATGGATATCATGATCAAAAAATAGAAAAACCGATGAGATATCTCTTCTATTTATCCCATCTAATATTTCTCTATTTTTTTCAGACATTTCTCTTAATATTTCAACTGGTTCAAAAAATTCTCCATATCTCTTTTTCCTTTGATAAAAATTATATATACTTGTTCCAAATATAACTTTAATTATAACTTGTTTATTAAATAATACTTTTTTCAGATTATCTATGATGAGAGATTCTGCCTTTGCTCCCTCTGCTATAACTAAAATAACTTCCATTATTCTTCAAATCCTTTAGCTCTATATATTTTTTCTAAATTGTGACCATATCTCAATTCTTTATCAGTTAATTCAAATACTGGTTTTATTATTTCATTGTCAAAAATAATAAAATAACAATCAGGTCTAAGTAATTCATTATTCAATAGAGAAGTATTATGTGTTGTTAATATTGCTTGTACCTTCAATTCTTTAATTTTATTTACAATCTTTTCTGAAAGTTCAAAATGATAAAATGCATCAAATTCATCCATAAAAAGAAAACTAACTTTATCTAAACTTTTATACCAATAAAAAAATAAAGCTAAACTATATGTTCCTGTAGAAGCTATATCAGCAAAATCAATATCATTTTCACCTATTTTAAAGGCTATAGTTTTACTTCCATTGTAGTTTTTTTCTGTTAATTTACATTTTACTCCCTCTTCATTTAAAAATTCTTCAAATTCTTGTAAATGATTATTTTCAACTATATCTTCAAGAATATCCTTACTTCCATTTTTAAATCCTATATATATATTGCTATCTAAGCATCTAAAAAATAACATATTATTAACAAATTCCATCATCTTTTGAAATGCTATATTTTCTGGATTATTTTCTAATTTAGAATTTTTATATATATACTTTAAAACAGAAATATTCATACCATTAAAATCCTTATCAAGATTTTCTGTTCCTTTTAATGTAGTTTCTATTAATCCTCTTTTTTCAAAATTATAATATATAGCTCTTATTCCATTTATAATTAATTCTTCTTCCAATATCTCTTCTAAAGATTTTTTTGAGTAACTATAAATAACTTCTATACTATCAAATTCAAATATATATTTAAAATAAGCTATTTTATCTTCACTTTCAGCATTTATATAATTGCTATATAAAATTTTTCCATTATTTTTGTCACTTAGATTAGAAACTATATCAAAAATAGCATATCCAACATTTGATTTTCCAGAAGCATTTTTCCCATATATTATTCCTTTATTAACTAAACTATTTCTTATAGCACAAGTATTAAAATCATATGACTTTACATTTGATAAATCTATACAAATTCCATTTTTAAATCCTTTAAATCCTTTTGTATATATCTTTTTTAGCATACTCATTCTTCCCTTCTAATATTGTTAGTTACATTATATCTATTTTCAAAAATAAAGTAAATAGATGTGAACTACTCCCACCTATAGAGGTGGGAGCTTCGTAATTACTCATCAGAGTAATTCTAAAGAAGTTTGATAGTTAAGCTATCCTTATTCTTGCAGGTGTGTCCACTACACCTCTACTGTATAGGACTTCTAAGTCCACTACATTACTTTTTCTTAGAATATTTAATGCTCC
>ENA-OWPF01000494-OWPF01000494.1-human-gut-metagenome-genome-assembly--contig:-NODE-494-length-44190-cov-3.316619_pt1 | contig 44190 bp, 37 predicted proteins | sample MGYA00248261_ERZ651840 | MGnify/ENA primary metagenome ERZ651840 (study PRJEB26924, sample SAMEA4378268) | human gut metagenome | biome: human gut; feature: human-associated habitat; material: faeces... | reverse complement strand
CGGGCGCGGCATCCGCTGATCGACCGGAAGAAGGTCGTCCCCGTCTCGCTGCGGCTCGGCTCGGATTTCGACACGCTCATCATCACCGGCCCGAACACCGGCGGCAAGACCGTCACGCTCAAGACCATCGGTCTGCTCGCGGCCATGACGCAGTGCGGCCTGCACATCCCGTGTGCCGACGGCAGCACCATGCCGGTGTTCCACGAGATCATGGCCGACATCGGCGATGAGCAGAGCATCGAGCAGTCGCTGTCCACGTTCTCGGCGCACATGACGAACACCGTGCGCATGCTCAAGGAGTGCGACGACCGGTCGCTGCTGCTGTTCGACGAGCTCGGCGCCGGCACGGACCCGGCCGAGGGCGCGGCGCTGGCCATCGCCATCATCGAGCACGCGCGCAAGTGCGGCGCGCTCATCGCCGCCACGACGCATTATACCGAGCTCAAGGTCTACGCCACGACGCAGCCCGGCGTCATGAACGCCTCGTGTGAGTTTGACGTGGACTCCCTGCGCCCGACGTACCACCTGCTCATCGGCATCCCCGGCAAGTCCAACGCCTTTGCCATCTCCGAGCGGCTGGGCCTGCCGCAGGAGATCATCGACGACGCGCGCAGCCGTGTCAGCACCGAGAGCGCGAGCATGGAGGCCACCATCGAGAAGCTTGAGCAGGTGCGCCAGCTCATGGAGCGCGACCGCGCCGAGGCGGCGCGCCAGCTGCGCGAAGCGGAGGAAAACCGCCGCAAGTCCGAGCGCCTGAAGGCGGAGCTCTCCGTCCGGCTGGAAAAGGCGGACGAGAAGGCCCGCCGCGACGCCGAGCGCATCATCGGCGACGCGCGCCGCACGGCGGACGAGGTGATGCGCGAGCTCGACGCGCTGCGCAAAATGGAGAAAATGGACACCGACCACCACCGCGCCAACGACGCGCGCGCCGCCCTGCGCCGCAAGCTGAACGTGGCCGAGGACGCGGCCGCCGCCGCGGCGCACCCGCAGGTGCAGGAGAAAAAAGTCTCCGCCCGCCCGGTGCGCGTGGGCGACACCGTGCAGCTGCGCAAGATGGGCGACATCAAGGCGACCGTCACGGCCATCTCCGCCGACCGGACGCTGACCCTGCGCGCGGGCATCATGAACGTGACGGCCAAGGAACAGGACGTGTACCTGCTCGAAAACGAGAAGCCCGAGGCGCAGAAGTTTGCCGCCGCGCACGCAGCCAGCCTGCGCAATGTGGCCGCCGAGTCGGAGATCGACCTGCGCGGCATGGACACGATGGAGGCCGTCGCCGCGACCGAGCGTTTCCTCGACAACGCCGTCATGGCCAAGCTCGAGAAGGTCACCATCATCCACGGCAAGGGCACCGGCGCGCTGCGCGCAGCCGTGCAGCAGTCGCTGCGCAAAAACAAGGCCGTCAAGTCCTACCGGCTCGGCCGTTACGGCGAGGGCGAGAGCGGCGTGACCGTTGTCGAACTGAAATAAAAACAGAAAAACCCGGCGAAAAAACGCTGTGCAAAGCAACAAAAAAACGAAAATCGGTTGACGATGCCGGGCGTTTTTGATAAGATGATACAAGCATAATAGTGCATAAGGAGTGGAGAAAATGATCACGAAAGAAGCAGTCATCAACAACCTGGAGGGACTCCATGCACGGCCCGCGGTCTTTTTTATCCAGAAGGCAAACGAGTTCAAGAGCAGCATCTGGATTGAGAAAGACGAGAGACGCGTTAACGCCAAGAGCCTTCTCGGCGTCCTGTCACTTGGCATCGTGAAGGGCTCGACGATCACCCTCGTGGCCGACGGCGCCGACGAGCAGGAAGCGATCGATACCCTGACCGCACTGATCAATTCCGATTTTTCCGAGTGATCCCAACAACATGAAACCGAAACAGGGGCGTGTCATCAGCACGCCCCTGTTTTCCTGACCGCAGATTTTTTTCGGCATCGCAGGAGCAGACTATGGAAAAACTCCGACCCGAGCAACTGCGCGAAAAGGCCAATATGCTCCCACTGCTGCCGGGCGTGTACATCATGCTCGACGAGCACGGCGAGGTCATCTATATCGGCAAGGCGAAAGCGCTCAAAAACCGCGTCACGAGCTATTTTCGCGGCGAGCACCTGCCGAAGGTGGCGGCCATGGTCGCGCACGTTGCGGATTTCAATGTCATCGTCGTGCAGTCCGAGTTCGAAGCGCTCGTGCTCGAAAATTCGCTCATCAAGCTGCACAAACCCAAATACAACATCCTGCTCAAGGACGACAAGGGCTATCCCTTCGTGCGTCTGGACGTGACGCAGCCGTACCCGACGTTCTCGCTCGTCAATCATACGGAGAAGGACGGCGCGAAGTACTTCGGCCCCTACGGCGGCCGGAGCATGACGGCCGAGATCATTGACACCGTATGCAAGACGCTGCGCCTGCCGACGTGCACGCGCCGCTTTCCGCGCGACATCGGCCGCGCCCGCCCGTGCCTGAATTACCACATGGGCGCCTGCGCGGGCTACTGCCTGAAGGACGTCACGCGCGCGGAGTACCTCAAGGCCATCCGCGAGGCCGAGATGATCCTCGACGGCCGCACGGCGGAGCTCACGGCCGAGCTGACCGAGCAGATGCAGGCCGCGGCCGATGCGCTGCGGTTTGAATACGCGGCGTCGCTGCGCGACCGGCTGCGCGCCATCCAGGGCCTGCAGAACCACCAGCACGTCATCGCCACGGCCTACTCCGACACGGACGCCGTCGGCTTTCAGCGCGGGGCCAAGTGCTGCTTTACCGTGCTGCACTTTACGGACGGCAACCTCACCGGCAAGGACAAGTCGTTTCTCGACGAGCCGATGGAGCCGGACGGCGAGGCGCTTGCCGCGCTCGTGCAGCAGTATTATGAGGGGCGCGGCGCCTATCCGCGGCAGGTGCTGCTGCCGTGCGCGCTCGAGGGGCAGGAAGCGCTCGAGCGCCTGCTCACCGAGGCGGCGGGGCACAAGGTCGCGCTCGCCGTGCCGCAGCGCGGCGACAAGTGCCGCCTGACGGAGATGGCGGCGAACAACGCGCGCGAGGAGATCCTCATTGCGACGACCGCGGCGCAGCGCAGCCTCAAAACGCTCGAATGGCTTCAGCGTGCGCTGGAGCTCGACGCGCCGCCCGAGCGCATCGAGGCATTTGACATCTCGAACCTCGGCGATACCGGCATCGTTGCCGGCATGACCGTGTTTCAGCACGGCCGGCCGCGCAAGTCGGACTACCGGAAGTTCCGCATCCGCACGACGGACGGGCAGAACGACTACGGCGCCATGCACGAGGCGGTCACGCGCCGCTTTCAGCACTATGTGGACGGCGATCCGGGCTTTTGCCCGCTGCCGGATCTGCTGCTCATCGACGGCGGTGCGGAGCACGCGACGGTCGCACAGACGGTGCTCGACGGCTTTGGCCTGATCGTGCCGGTGTTCGGCATGGTCAAGGACGACCGCCACCGCACGCGCGCGCTCATCACGCCCGGCGGGCATGAGATCGGCATTTCCGCCAACCCCGCGGTGTTTGCCTTCATCGGCACGATCCAGGAGGAGACGCACCGCTTTTCCATCGACTATCAGCGCCGGCTGCGGCGCGAGAGCCTCTCGTCCGAGCTCGATCAGATCCCCGGCGTGGGCGAGAAGCGGCGCAACGCGCTGCTCAAGGCGTTCCGCAGCATCAAGGCCATCCGCGCGGCTTCGTATGAGGAGCTGTGCGCGGCCGTTCCGGCGGGTGCTGCCCGCGCGGTCTACGACCACTATCACCCGAAAGGAGAACCGCCATGCGTGTGATCACAGGTACGGCCCGCGGCCGCAGGCTGCGCGAGCCGGAGGGGATGGCCACCCGTCCCACGACCGATAATGTCAAGGAATCCATGTTCAACCTCATCCAGTTCGACATCGAGGGCCGGCGCGTGCTCGACCTCTTTGCCGGCACGGGCCAGCTCGGCATCGAGGCGCTCAGCCGCGGCGCGCGCAGCGCCGTGTTCGTCGACGAGAGCCGCGCTGCCGTGCAGCTCGTGCGCGCCAATCTCGCACTCTGCCGCCTGCAGGGCGACGTGGTGCAGGGCGAGTCGCTCGGCTACCTGCGCACGTGCGGAAAATTTGACCTGATCTTCCTCGATCCGCCGTATGATACGGGATTGCTTGACAAAGCACTTGAAAATGTTGTACAGTTTGACATATTAGCTGAGGGTGGTATAATCGTGTGTGAGAGCCGCCGCGAAAAGGTGCTCCCGCAGCTTCGAGCGCCGTATCATCTGCTCACGGAGCGCAATTACGGCAAGATCAAGCTCACGCTCTACGGAAAGGGAATCCACGCATGAAAACAGCGATTTACCCCGGCAGCTTTGACCCCATTACCCTCGGCCACCTGAACATCATCCGCCGCGCATCCGGCATTTTCGACCGCGTCGTCGTGTGCATCATGCCCAACGCCGGCAAGCTGCACCCCATGTTTACCCGCGAGGAGCGCGTGGCGCTCGCGCGCCGCGTCGTCAGCCGCTTCCCCAATGTGGAGGTGGACACGTTCGACGGCCTGCTCGCCGAATACGCCAAGACCTTCCCGGAGGGTGCGGTGATCGTCAAGGGCCTGCGCGCGAACACGGACTTTGAAAACGAGTTTCAGATGGCGCTCATCAACAAGAAGATCAATCCCGAGCTGGACACCATGTTCCTGACGGCCAGTCAGAAATATACGTTCCTCAGCTCGTCGGTCGTCAAGGAGCTCGCGGGCTACGGCGCGGATTTGACGCCGTTCGTCCCGTGCGAGATCATTGACGATGTGCACGAACGCGCGACGCGCGGCGAATAAACCCGTTTCAGATCGACTTTTTTACCGGCACTGCCGGAACACGCTTTGGGAGGAAACAAAATGGACAACGAAGTCATGGAACTCATTGACCAGCTTTATACCATGGTGTCGGAGGCATGGGGCGTGCCGCTCGGCAACGAAAAGTGCATCGTCGAGCGCGACCAGGTCCTCGAGATCCTCGATGAGATCAAGACCGCCATGCCGGTGGAGCTTTCCGAGGCAAAGCGTCTGGTCTCCGCCCGCGACGAATTCATCAACAACGCCAAGCGCGAGGCCGAAGGCATCCGCAATCAGGCGGAGGAGCGCGCCCGCGCGCTCGTGGACGATCAGGAGATCGTGCGCATCGCCAAGGCCCGCAGCAACGAAATGCTCGCCTCCACGCAGGCCAAGGCCGACGCGCTGCGCCGTGCCTCGAGCCAGTTCTGCGATGAGGCGCTGCGCCGCACGGAGGAGGCCATCTCCGCCGCGCTCGGCAGCGTGCAGCAGGCGCACGCTGCGTTCCAGAACGTTGCCGGCAGCACGGCTGCGCCCGCCGCTGCCCCTGCAGCCAGACAGCCGGAGATCCGCTTCGAGGGCGAGGAAGCCCCCGAGGAGGAAACCAACTGACCTGCTTTTCCTGCACATCCGCACCGCCGCCGGTATGTCCGGCGGCGGTGGTGCGTTTTGCCGAAATTTTTCCCCGCCGGGCGCGCTTTGGGCGCTTCCGGCGGGGACTTTTTCACGCTTCGGCGGCACATCTTGTGCCGCCGTTTTCCTTTTTTCGGCGGGGAACGCAAATGCTTGTGGCCGGAAAAACCACAGTCGGCTTGACAGAATTGTCGGAAATTGCAAGAAAAAGGCGGGAATTTCTCCTTGCAATTTTTCCATCCTGCCACTATAATGAGGATTGCACGTGGGGCGAAGTGGTTTAAAAAGCATCAAAAGCCCACGCATGGGGCGCGAAAGTGCACGATTTCGGAGAAGGGGGGATGCAGCATGACCGGTATCTATCAGCATACGCTTGACGCCAAAGGCCGTCTGTTCATCCCGGCCAAGCTCCGTGAAGAACTGGGCGACACGTTCTATGTGACGGTCTCGCCCGAAAAGTGCCTGTCGGCCTACAGTCAGGAAAACTGGAAGGCGATCTCCGAGAAGGCGGCGGCCATGACCAATCTGCAGCAGCGCAAGGTGCGCCCGCTGTTCGCGTATGCGGCCCGCTGCGATCTCGACGGACAGGGACGTATCCTCCTGCCGCAGCACCTGCGTGAATTCGCCGGCCTGACCAAGAGCGTCACCGTGGTCGGCAGCAACAACCATGCGGAGTTCTGGGATAGCGCGCGCTGGGATGAGATCTGCCCGCTCGAGGCGCTGCCGGAGAACATCGCCGCCGTGATGGAGGAGCTGGATTTCTGATGGACGCCGGACATATCCCCGTGCTGCTGCACGAATGCATCGACAACCTGAACATCCGCCCCGACGGCATTTACGTGGACGGCACGCTCGGCATGGGCGGCCACTCCGAGCAGATCGCCGGCCGCCTGACGATCGGAACGCTCATCGGCATCGACCGCGACGAGACAGCGATTGCGCGCGCCGGCGCGCGGCTGGCCCCGTTCGGGGAACGCGTGCAGCTCGTGCACGGCAACTTCCGCGACACGGCCGCCATTCTCGACCGCCTCGGCATCGACGCCGTGGACGGCATGCTCTTTGACCTCGGCGTTTCCTCACCGCAGCTCGACGAGACGCAGCGCGGCTTTTCGTATATGCACGACGCGCCGCTCGATATGCGCATGGACGCGACCAGCGGCCTGAGCGCGTGGAACGTCGTCAACGAGTGGCCGGAGAATGAGCTCAAACGCATTTTGTATGAATACGGCGAGGAGCGCTATGCGCCTCGCATTGCCGGGGCGATCGTACGCGCCCGGGCGCAGCGGCCGATCTCGACCACGCTGGAGCTGGTCGATGTGATCCGCTCGGCCATGCCGGGCGCGGCGCTGCGCGAAAAGCAGCATCCCGCCAAGCGCAGCTTTCAGGCGATCCGCATCGCCGTGAACGACGAGCTGGCGGCGGTGCGCGAGATGATGGACACCGCGCCGGACAAGCTCCGCGTCGGCGGGCGGCTGTGCGTCATCAGCTTTCATTCCCTCGAGGACCGGATCGTCAAGACCGGCATCGCCCGGCGGGAGCACGGCTGCACCTGCCCGCGCGAGGCACCGGTGTGCACCTGCGGCTTTGTGCAGACGCTGCGCAGCGTCTCCCGCAAGCCGATCCTGCCCGGCGAGGAAGAATTGGAGTGTAACCCGCGCGCCCGCAGCGCGAAGCTGCGCGTTGCCGAGCGCGTCTGAGAAAGGAGCCGATCATGGCATCTCCTGCTTCGAAAAAACGCAATACCGCGCCCATGGACGGCAACGCGGCGTATGACCTGCACAGCACGGCTGCCGAAGAATACCGGTACAGTGCGCCGGTCGAGATGCCGCACGCTCCCCGGACGACGGAGGCCGTCGTCCCGGAGTCCGTTCCCACCCCCAAGCAGGCGATCGCCCCGCTGGCCGTGCTCGGCTTTGCCATTGCCGCCGTGCTGATCGTCGTGTCGCTGGTCGCGCGCGTGCAGCTCTCGCAGGCGTCGGCGGAGGTCTCGGCGCTGGAGAATCAGTATACCCAGCTGCAGGAGCAGCAAACGCGCCTGCGCATTGATTACGAGAGCGCGTTCAACCTCACGGAGATCGAGGATTACGCCATCCACGAGCTCGGCATGCAGAAGCCGCGCAGCGATCAGCTCTATTATATCAGCGGCGACGCCACGGACACGGCGGTGGTCCTTGACCAGAACGCGGCTGAACCGCTGAGCCTTGCCGACCGCCTCGGCGATTTCTTCTCTTCCATTTTGGAATATTTTCGATAAGCCAGCCTGTATGATAGTACTATCCCCGCAGGAACAAGGAGACAGACATGGCGAATGAAACTTCCGGGCGCCGGGACAACCGCGTGCCTTTTCGTGCAAGTACCAAAACACCGAATATCATGATGCTCCGCCGCACACGCTTCCTTTTGATTGTGTGCGGCATCCTTGCATTTGCTGTCCTTGGCATCAAGCTGTTCAATGTCATGATCGTACACCATGACGAGTACGAAAAAATGGCGATCGACCAGCAGGTGCGCACGACGGAGATCACGGCCTCGCGCGGCGCGATCTACGATACGAACGGCAAGATCCTGGCCATGAACGCCTCGGCCGATACGATCTTCATCAGCCCGGCCGAGATCGTCAAGAACAAAGAAGATCCGCAGCTGATCGCGCGCGAACTTTCCGAGATCCTCGACGTCGATTATGATAAGATCCTGGCCATGACGAAGAATACCGACCGCTGGTATGAGGTCGTCAAGCGCAAGGTCGAGCCGGAAGTGTCGGAAAAAGTGCGCGCGTTCAAGAAGGAGAACAACCTCACCGGCGTGAAGATCGAGCCGGACACGAAGCGCTATTACCCCTACGGCAATCTGGCCGCGCACGTCATCGGCTTCGTCGGGCAGGACAACAACGGCCTCTACGGCCTGGAGCAGCGCTATGACAGCTATCTGACCGGCAGCGCCGGGCGCATCATCCGCGCGACGGATAACCGCGGCACGGATATGCTCTTTGTCAACTACGAGGACTACTACGATGAGACAAAGGGCGACGACATGAACCTGACCATCGACGCCACGATCCAGTATTACCTCGAAAAGCACCTGCAGCAGGCGGTCGAGGACTACGACGTGCAAAATGGCGCCGCGGCCATCGCCATGGACCCCAACAGCGGCGCCATTCTCGGCATGGTCTCGCTCGGCAACTTTGACCTGAACGACTATCAGAAGGTCAGCGACAAGGATCAGGAGGGCATCGACGCCGAAACGAATCCCGACAAGAAGGCCGAGATGCTCTCCGCCGCGCAGACGAAGCAGTGGCGCAACAAGGCCCTGTCGGACACCTACGAGCCCGGCTCGACGTTCAAGATCATCACGCTGGCCATGGCGCTCGAAGAGGGCGTGGTCAATGAAAATTCGTCGTTTTACTGCGGCGGCAGCACGAACGTACTCGGCCGTACCGATCCGCTCAAGTGCTGGAAAACGACCGGCCACGGCAGTCAGAACCTGACGCAGGCCATCCAGCACTCGTGCAACGTGGCGCTCGTGCAGATCGGCCAGCTCATCGGCGCACGCACCTTCTACAAGTACGCCGAGGCGTTCGGCTTCCTGAATTTGACCAGCAACGTGGACAGCAACCTCACCGCCAAGACCGGCATCGACATGTCCGGCGAGAGCGGCAGCATCTGGTGGAGCCAGAACACGTTCTACGACCCGGAGAACCTCTCCCAGCTCGCGGCGGCCTCCTTCGGCCAGACGTTTACGATCACGCCGCTGCAGCTCATCACGGCAGTCAGCGCCTGCGTCAACGGCGGCTATCTCATGAAGCCGTACGTCGTCAAGAGCATTGTCAACAGCGACGGGGAAGCGGTCGTGTCCAATTCGCCGACCGTGGTGCGCCAGGTCGTGAGCGAGCAGACGAGCGCCACCGTGCGCCAGATCCTCGAGCAGGTCGTCGGCGACCCCGTCGACGGCACCGGCAAAAACGCCTACGTCGCCGGCTACCGCATCGGCGGCAAGACCGGCACGTCGGAAAAGGTCGCGCAGGACGCGGCCGGCGGCGCGAAGGAGTACATCGTCTCGTTCATCGGCTTTGCGCCGGCGGATGACCCGCAGATCGTCATCCTCGTGCTGCTCGACACGCCGAGCAACAGCACCGGCATCTATATCAGCGGCGGCCAGATGGCCGCGCCCGTCGTCGGCAAAATGATGGCGGACATCCTGCCGTACCTCGGCGTGGAGCCGTCGTACTCCGAGACGGAAAAGACGCATATGGATAAGACCGTACCGAACGTGACGGGCCTGTCCGTTGAGCAGGCGAAGGCCGCGCTCGCGGAGGTGGGCCTGCAGGTGCGCATCTACGGCGATGGCAGCACAATCACGGCGCAGCTTCCGGGCAGCGGCGCGGTCGTGGCCAACGGCAGCACCATCCTGCTCTACGCCGGCAAAGAGCCCTCGGCCGACAAGGAGACGATGCCGGATCTGTCCAATCTCAGCTATCAGACAGCCCGCGACCGCATGGCCGCACTGGGGCTGTATATCAAGACCAGCAGTTCGATCACGGATACCGCGGCGCAGGTCATCTCCGGCCAGAGCGTCGCCGCCGGCACCCAGATCGATCACGGTACGGTCGTGGAGGTCACGCTCGTGACCAGCGATTCGGGCATGCTGGGCCGATACTGACGAACAACGGAGGTACGTTTATGAAACTCAAGCGACTGCTGTCCGTTCTGGACGTGTGCGAATGCACCGCCGATCCGGAACTGGACATCCGGGATATCAGCTTTGACTCGCGCACCACGCAGCCCGGCGACCTGTTCGCCGCCGTCTGCGGGTATGAGTCCGACGGGCACCGGTTCATCGGCGCGGCCGCCGAGCGCGGTGTGGCCGTCGTGCTCTGCCAGCGAAAGCCAGAGGTCGAGATACCGTATATCCTCGTGGCCGACAGCCGCCTTGCGCTCTCGCGCATCTGCTGCGAATTTTTCGATAACCCGTCGCGCGAGCTGACCATGATCGGCGTGACCGGCACGAACGGCAAGACCACCGTCACCACGCTCATCAAGCACATGCTTGAGCAGTGCCTGCACACGAAGGTCGGTCTCATCGGCACGAACGCGAACGTCATCGGCGACGAGGTGCTGCACACCGAGCACACCACGCCCGACGCCTATGAGCTGCAAAAGCTCCTGCGCCGGATGGTCGACGCCGGCTGCACGCACGCGGTCATGGAGGTGTCGTCCCACTCGCTGGTGCTGCACCGCGTGGAGGGCATCCGCTTCCGGGTGGGCATCTTCACGAACCTGTCGCAGGATCATCTGGACTTTCACAAGACCATGGAGGCGTATGCCGCGGCCAAGGCGCAGCTGTTTGCGCAGAGTGACGTCGGCATCGTCAACGCGGACGACGATTGGGCGCACGTCATGCTCGAGCACGCCAAATGCCCGATGCATACCTATTCCGCCAAACGCAACGACGCCGACCTTGTGGCCAAGGACATCCGCCTGAGCGCGTCGGGCGTGCGCTTTGTCGCCATGCACGGCGATGCGATCGCGCGTATGCGCCTCGGCATCCCCGGCATGTTCTCGGTCTACAACGCGCTGAGCGTCATTGCCTGCGCCTGCGCGCTCGGCGTTTCGCTCGACGACTGCGCCGCCGCGCTCGACACGGCAAAGCCCGTCAAGGGCCGCGCCGAGGTGCTCGAGACCGACGGGGATTACGCCATCCTCATCGACTACGCCGTCACGCCCGATGCCATCGACAACATCCTCACGACGGTGCGCGAGTTCGCACCCGCGCGGCTCGTGTTCCTCTTTGGCTGCGGCGGCGACCGGGACCGCGGCAAGCGTCCGAAGATGGGCCGCATCGCGGGCCAGAAGGCGGATTTCGTCATCGTCACGAGCGACAATCCGCGCACGGAAGACCCGGAGGCGATCATCGCCGATATCCTTCCCGGTCTCAAGGAGACGCACACGCCCTATGTCGTGCGGCCCGACCGGCGCGAGGCCATCGCCTACGCGATCGAGAATCACTGCCCCGGCGATGTCATCATCCTCTGCGGCAAGGGCCATGAGGATTACCAGATCATCGGCAAGACGAAAGTGCACATGGACGAGCGCGAGATCGTCGCCGAAATACTCGAGAAGAGGAAGAGAGAGAAATGACACTGAAGCTGATACTGGCGTTCGTCATCGCGTTTGCGGTGTCGGCCGTCGTTGGATTTTTCCTGGTCCCGTATCTCAGACGCATCAAGGCGGGCCAGAGCATCAAGGAAAACGGCCCCACGTGGCACATGTCCAAGCAGGGCACGCCCACCATGGGCGGGCTGATGTTCATCGCCGCGATCGCGGTCGTGTGCCTGTCGGTCGGCTTTGAGTGCATGGCCGAGGGCGAATACGGCCACCTGTTTTGTCTGGCGTTCGCGCTCGTGTTCGGCGCGATCGGTTTTCTGGACGACTATGAAAAGCTCCGGAAAAAGCAGAATCTCGGCCTGACGGCCGGAAAGAAGCTGCTGCTGCAGCTGGCGGCGGCCGTGGCGTTCATTTTCCTCATGCGCCGCTTCGGCTATGTCGCGCTCGACAGCCTGTACATCCCGTTCTGGAACAAGACGGTGCCGGTCTCCGAGCCGCTGTATGTCATCTTCGCGGCCTTCGTCATCGTCGGCACGGTCAACTCCGTGAACCTCACCGACGGTGTGGACGGCCTCGCCGCGAGCACGACGATGCCGGTGTGCATCTTCTTCGCCGTCATCTCCATGCTCTGGGGCGAGCGGTTTTTGTCCCTCGGCGTGTTTGCCTCCGGCCTTGCCGGCGGCCTGCTGGGCTTTTTGATCTATAACTTCCACCCGGCGAAGGTGTTCATGGGCGACACGGGTTCGCTCTTTCTCGGCGGCGCGGTCGCGGCGCTGGCCTTTGCCTACGACATGCCGCTCATCCTTGTGACGCTCGGCATCATGTACATCATCGAGGCGCTGTCGGATATCATCCAAGTCGGCTACTTCAAGCTCACGCACGGCAAGCGCGTGTTCAAAATGTCCCCGTTCCACCACCATCTCGAGATGGGCGGCTGGACGGGCCACAAGTGGAAGGAAACGCAGATTGTGGCGCTGTTTGCCGGCGTGACGGTGCTGTTTGCAGTTTTGTCGTTCATCGGCGTGTTCCACCGCTTCGGCGTGTGAGGCGCGCGCCGCGGTGCAGGGAGGTGCTTATATGAATATTTCCGATCTGAGACTTCCCGCGCGCCAGGCGAAAGCGTCCGCCGGGCCGCAGCGCGGCAGCTTCGACCTGCCGTTTTTCGTGCTCACGCTGCTGCTGCTGACGATCGGCGTCATCATGGTGCTCTCGTCGAGCTTCGCCCGCGCGTATGCGCAGGGCAAGTCGCCGACGTATTACTTCGTGCGCCAGGCGGCCTTTGCCGTGGCCGGCGTTGTGGCCATGATCTTGCTGTCCAAGGTGCGCATGGCGACCTACCGCCGTCTGTCGCTGCTGGTGCTGGGCGTGAGCATCTTCCTGCTTGCCGTCGTCTGGATCCCGCACATCGGCACTCGCGTCAACGGTGCGCGCCGGTGGCTGAGTCTCGGCTTCACGACGTTTCAGCCGTCGGAGATCGCAAAGATCGCGGTCGTGCTGTTTTTCTCCAGCATGATCTGCACCTATAAAGAGCAGATGCAGACATTCCGCTACGGTGTCGTGCCGTTCATGGTCGTCACGGTCATCATCGTCGGCCTGCTGATGCTTGAGCCGCATCTGTCGGCGTCCATCATCATCATGGCGCTTGCGATCGTGATGATGTTTGTCGGCGGCATCAAGCTCTCGTACCTGCTTGTCGGCATGGGCAGCGCGGGCGCGCTGCTGCTCATCGCAAGCAAATTCGTGCCCTATGTGCACAAGCGCATCGTGTCCTGGCGCGACCCGTTTGCCGATACGAGCGCGGCCGGCTATCAAATCGTGCAGTCGCTGTATTCCATCGGCTCGGGCGGCTTTCTCGGGCTCGGCCTCGGCCAGAGCCGGCAGAAGTACCTCTATCTGCCCGAGGAGCACAATGACTATATCTTTTCCATCGTCTGCGAGGAGCTCGGCTATGTCGGCGCCATTGCGATCCTGATCCTGTTTGCGCTGCTCATCTGCCGCGGCTACTGGATCGCCGCGCACTCGCCCGACCGCTACAGCTTCCTCGTCGGCATCGGCATCACGACGCTGCTGTCGATCCAGGTGTTTTTGAACATCGCAGTCGTCACGAACCTCATCCCCTGCACGGGCATCTCGCTGCCGTTTTTCAGCTACGGCGGCACGGCGCTGCTCATGCAGCTCGGGGAGATGGGCATCATCCTGAGCATCTCGCGCGACATTCCGACGAAAAAGGCGCGCTAGTTTCTGACTTTGAAGTGTATATCCGGCAGCCCGCGGCGGTCTTCGGCGCGGACTGCCCGATTTCCGTTTTTGATCCTGGGAGGCATTGCTATGAATTTTCTCTTTACCTGCGGCGGCACCGCAGGCCACATCAACCCCGCGCTCGCGGTCGCTGGCATCCTGCGCGACCGGATGCCCGACTGCGGCATCCTCTTCGTCGGCGCCAACGGCAAGATGGAGACCGACCTCGTCCCGCGCGCGGGCTACGACATCGTGACCATTGAGGTCACGAACATCCACCGCAGCCTCAAGCCGTCGGAGATCGCGTACAACTTCCGCTCGCTGCACAACGCGCGGCAGGCGACGAAGGACGCGCGCAAGATCATCGAGGACTTTCAGCCTGACGTCGCCATCGGCACCGGCGGCTATGTCTGCTACCCCGTGCTCAAAGCGGCGGCGCAGCTCGGTATCCCCACCGTCGTGCATGAATCCAACGCCGTGCCCGGCCTGACGACGAAGATGCTTGCCGGCGCGGTCGACCGCATCCTCGTCGGCTTCGAGGAGAGCAAGCAGCACTACAGCGAGCAGGAAAAGGTCGTCGTCACCGGCACGCCGGTGCGCGGCGCGTTCACGGCCTGCTCCAAGGCGGAGGCCAAGCGCCAGCTCGGGCTCGACCCGGACAGGCCGCTGGTCGTGTCGGTCTGGGGCTCGCTCGGCGCGTCGTACATGAACGAGGTCATGACGGCGTTCATCACGCGCGCCGCCGTCACGGACGCGCCGTTTGCGCTCATCCACTCGGCCGGGCGCAACGGCTATGAGAAGATGCACGCGGCCCTGCTCGAAAAGTGCCCGGCCGATCTCGCTGCGCACGGCATGGACGTGCGGCCGTATATTTATGACATGCCGCTCGTCATGGACGCGGCCGATCTCGTGCTCTGCCGCGCGGGCGCGTCCACGCTCGCGGAGCTCTCGTGCATCGGCAAGCCCGCGATCCTCATCCCGTCGCCGAACGTCACGAACAACCATCAGGAGCGCAACGCGCGCGTGCTCGAGCACGCCGGCGGGGCGAAGGTGCTGCTCGAGGGCGCGTTCACGGCAGACGATCTGTATAACCTCGTCAGCGACCTGCTCGCCGACCCCGCGCAGCTTGCGCAGATGGCGCAGAACATGAAATCCGCCGGCGTTTCCGACGCCGCCGAGCGCATTGCCGATCTGGTGCTGAAACTGGCCGACCGGCACGCAAAATGACAATCTCGCGTTTCTCTGCATAGGATGGCATGAATTTGCTGTGCGGAGGAAAGATTATGAGCATATGGCACATTTACGGCGGAAACAGACTGACCGGGAGCACCCAGGTGCAGGGCGCCAAGAATGCGGTGCTGCCGATCATGGCGGCATCCGTGCTCGCCGGCAGTGAGACGGTTCTGCACAACGTGCCCGACCTGAAGGACGTGACGATCACGCTGCGCATCCTGCGCCATCTCGGCTGCACGGCGGAGCGCGACGGGGACACGGTGCACATTGATTCCCGCGGCATGAACCGCGACTTCATCCCGCACGATCTCATGCGGGAGCTGCGCTCCTCGGTCATTTTTCTCGGCGCGATCCTCACGCGCTTCGGAACGGCGAGCCTGTCCATGCCGGGCGGGTGCGAGCTCGGCCCGCGGCCGGTGAACCTGCACCTCGACGCGCTGCGCGCGCTCGGCGCGGAGGTCACGGAGCGCGGCGGAGACATCGTCTGCTGCGCGCACGATCTGAAGGGGCGGCGCATCCTGCTGCCGTTTCCGAGCGTCGGCGCGACGGAAAACGCCATGCTGGCCGCCTGCGCGGCGGCGGGGGAGACGGTCATCTGCAACGCCGCGCGCGAGCCGGAGATCCTCGACCTGCAGTGCTACCTGCGCAAGCTGGGCGCGCGCATTTCCGGCGCCGGCACGTCAACGGTCACGGTCAGCGGCTTCCGGCCGCAGCCGTTTGTGGAGCACACGATCATGCCGGACCGCATCGTCGCGGCGACGATTTTGTGTGCCGGAGCCGCCTGCGGCGGCGATGTGGAACTGCAGGGCGTCGATCCGGACCATTTTTTGACCGTTCTGGACTCGCTTTCCGAGGCAGGGTGTGCTATAATAAAAACGGCGTCCACCGTGCGCCTGACATCGACCGGGCGGCTCACCGCGCCGCGGCCGGTCGTCACGCAACCGTATCCGGGCTTTCCCACGGATGCGCAGCCGCCGCTCATGGCTGCCTGCCTGAAGGCGAAGGGCACCACGGTGTTCACCGAAAACATCTTCACCAACCGTTATCGTCATGCCGAGGAGTTCCGGCGTCTGGGCGCAGCCGTCAGCATCGAGGGGCGCGTGGCCTATGTCACCGGCGTCGACCGGCTCACCGGCGCGCCGCTCACATCGAGCGACCTGCGCGGCGGCGCGGCCATGATCGTGGCCGGCCTCTCCGCCGAGGGCGAGACCGAGATCCTCGACAACGGCTATATCAACCGCGGCTACGACCGCTTCGATGCGTGCCTGTCGGCGCTTGGGGCCGATGTGCGCTGCGTGGCGCCGCGGTGAAAGGAATCACCTGTCTATGAAACAATCGAAGCAGCCCGGGCCGCGCCGCGCGCGCCGGCCCCGCCGCCCGTCCGGCGGCCGGGGCAGGTCGCTGCTGCAGCCGCTGATCTTTCTGCTGATCTGCGCGGCGCTCGTCCTGGGCATGAGCGTATTTTTCCGTGTTGCAAAGATCGAGGTCGTGGGCAACTCCATCTACACGGCCGAGGAGGTCGTCGAGGCCTCCGGCATCGGCACGGGCGACAATCTGTTTTTCATCAACCGTTTCTCGGCCGCCAGCCGCATCTTCAGCAAGCTCCCGTATGTGGACAAAGCGAAGGTCACGCGCGCGCTGCCCAACCGCGTCACCATCACGATCCAGGAGAGCAGCGCCATGGCCTATGTTCAGGCGGATGGCGGTTACTGGGTTTTGGATCAGAACTGCAAGCTGCTCAAATCCGTCACGGAGAGCGAGCTGACCGGCCTTGCCCGGGTCGACGGCATTACGCCGGTCGAGCCGAAGGTCGGCGAGGTGCTCAACGCCGGTGAGGCCGATGCACCGAAAGTCACGTATCTGGCGGCGATCCTCGGCCAGCTGCTCACGCGCGACATGGCGTCCAAGGTCACGGTCATCGACCTGTCGGATGCGTCCAACCCCGGCTTCACCTATGACGGACGATTCACGGTGCGCCTCGGCGCGAATGAAAATGTCGAGTACAAATTCGGTATGCTGCAAAGCGCGGTCTCCCAGCTCACGGCCAGCGATGCCGGCACCATCGACCTGTCGATCGACAAACGCGCACATTTCAGCCCCGGCTGATTGTTCACAAAAAAAGATTGACCTGATAAGGAAAACGATATAAAATGGGAAAGAATAAGAACAAACAGAAGCGCAACCCGCCAAAAAACGGCTTCCAGAGCGCGCATGCGCCGGCCGCCGATACAAATAGAAACAACAGGGAGGAACCGAATATGTCCTTTGCTACCGAGTCCGGTCCGGAAAATGTCGTCACCATCAAGGTCGTTGGCGTCGGCGGGGCCGGCAACAACGTCGTAAACCGCATGGTTAAGTCCGGCACTCAGGGAATTGAGTACGTGGCTGTCAATACAGATAAGCAGGCTCTGGCCGTTTCGAGCGCGGATCAGAAGATCCAGATCGGCGAGAAGCTGACCCATGGTCAGGGCGCCGGCAGCGATCCTGACGTCGGCAAGCGCAGCGCCGAGGAGAGCCGCAACAACATCGCCAAGAGCCTGGAGAATGCGGACATGGTCTTCATCACCGCCGGCATGGGCGGCGGCACCGGCACGGGCGCAGCGCCCACGATCGCGGACATCGCCCGCGAGGCCGGCATCCTGACCGTCGGCGTCGTCACCAAGCCCTTCAAGTTCGAGGGCAAGCGCCGCATGGATCAGGCCATGGTCGGCATCAACGAGCTGCTGGGCAAGGTCGACTCCCTGCTCATCATCCCGAACGACCGGCTGAAGTTCGCCACCGACCAGAAGGTCACGCTGGCCAACGCCTTCGAGATCGCGGACGATGTCCTGCGTCAGGCCGTCGTGAGCATCTCGGACCTCATTAAGAACACCGGCTTCATCAACCTCGACTTTGCGGACGTCACCTGCGTCATGAAGGACGCCGGCTTCGCCCACATGGGCGTCGGCCGCGCCGCCGGCAAGAACAAGGCCGAGGAAGCCGCGCGCATGGCGATTTCGTCCCCGCTGCTGGAGACCAGCATCAACGGCGCGCACGGCGTGCTCATCAACGTCACGGGCTCGATGGACATCGGCCTCGACGAGGTCGAGCAGGCGGCGTCCCTTGTGCAGGAGGCCGTGCATCCCGATGCGCTCACCATCTTCGGCGCGACGTTCGACGAGACGCTCGATGACGAGATCCGCGTCACCGTCATTGCCACGGGCTTCGACAAGGCGCCCGGCGCGATCGACTTCAACAAGGAGAAGGCTGCGCCTGCCGCGGGCGTGCCCGAGGGCGGCCTTGCTCCGCTCGACTTTGACAAGGATAAGGCCGAGGAGGAAGCCAAGCACGAGGACGAGCCCGACCCGTTCGACGATATTTTCAAAATTTTCAATCAGCGCTGAGAAAGATCTTCCAGAATTCCGCAGACTTTGGTCTGCGGAATTTTTTTTGCCCGCAGCGCGGCGCGTGTTCTGAATCGACGATGCCAACGCATCAAAATTTTGCACCTTTTAATTTTGCCCGAAGCGCAGAAAGTAAATGCGCCGCTCGAAAAAAAGAAAAAATGACCGGCAAAGCAAGGCGTTGAGCGGCGCCGGGCGCGCACGGCGCGGCCACGCTTTGCGAGATTTCAAAAGGGGTGAGAGAATGAATGGAACGCATCGCACAGGAAGATGCGCCGCGCTTTTGCTGGGATTTTTTGCCGCGGCGGTCATCACCGCCGTTCCCGCGCGGGCCGCGGCGGAGCCGGTGCATGAGTTGGTCCCTGTGGGACAGCCCATCGGCGTGAAGCTCTTTTCTGACGGCGTGCTCGTCATCGGCCTCTCGGACAGCGAGAGCGCCGCGAAGCAGTGCGGCCTGAAGGAGGGGGATATCATCACGGCGCTCGATGGCAAGAGTCTGGACACCATCGAGCAGCTACAGGCCTGCCTGAACGCGAATGGCGCATCGGAGACGGAGCTGACCGTGAAGCGCGGCAGCCGCACGCTCACGCTGGAGGCGTTGCCGCAGCAGGATGCGAGCGGCGCGTACCGCCTCGGCGCATGGGTGCGCGACAGCATGGCGGGCATCGGCACGATGACCTTCTACGATCCCAAAAGCGGCGTATTCGGTGCGCTGGGCCATGGTGTGACCGACGTGGACACAGGGAGGCTGCTGCCGCTCGACCGCGGCAGCATCATGGACGCATCCGTCAAAGCGGTGAAAAAGGGCGAACGCGCCGCGCCCGGCGAGCTCAAGGGCGATTTTGACCTGACGCGCGACTGCGGCACGCTCTATGCCAACACCGAGAGCGGCATTTTCGGTACGCTTGCGCCGCAGGACGCGGAAAAGCGCAGCGGCAAAGCCTATCCCATCGCCAAAAGAGACGAAGTGAAAACGGGACCGGCGACGATCCTTGCGACCGTGAACGGAAACGAGACGAGGGAGTACGCCATCGAGATCGAGAAGGTGTATGCGGCCTCGGGCACGTCGCGGAATATGCTGCTGCGCGTCACGGATGAGGCGCTCCTGGCGCAGACCGGCGGCGTGGTGCAGGGGATGAGCGGCAGCGTAATTGTGCAAAATGACAGGATCGTCGGCGCGGTGACCCATGTCCTGCTGGATGATCCGAGCAGGGGTTACGGGATCTTTATCGGGAATATGCTCGATGCGGCGGGCCTTTCTTATGAGGCATAGCGTAAAGAAAAAATCAAAAAGACGTCGAAATGCGTAAAAATGACCAAATAATGCTGAGAAAGTCTGAATTTCCTGTTACCTTTCGACAAAGTTCTCTTGAAAATGATGTCCAAATATGGTAGCTTAGTGCCATAGCAGAACGAAGACGTCATATTTTGCTGTTCAGCCGCGCTTGGCGGCAAATTTGTGGAAAAGGACGGGAATGACATGGAAAACAAGATGACAGTCGTGTTGGCGGATGCGAATGACGAGTTTCGCCTGTCGTTGCAGCAGACGCTGGAAGCCAGCGGGGAGTTTGACGTAGTTGGAAGCGTGCCGGACGGCGTATCGGCACTTGCCCTTTTGACGGAGAACAGACCGAAGCTGCTTGTAATGGACCTGTTGCTGCCGGAGCTGGACGGCTTTGGCCTGCTCGAGCAGGCCGCAAAGGAAAAATTACAGATGAAGACCATCGTGGTGTCGGCACTGTACCGCGATCAGGTCGTATCGCAGGCGATGAACAAGGGCGTTTCGTTCTTCATGCCAAAGCCCTGTGAGCTCAGCTCGCTGCTCGAGCGGATGCGTCAGGCCGTGAACGACGGCTCCGAGGGCGCGGAGGATGAATTCCGCTCGCTCGAGCGCGAGGTGACGGCGGTCATCCACGAGGTAGGCGTCCCTGCGCACATCAAGGGCTACCAGTATGTGCGCGAGGCCATCGTCATCGCCGTTCAGGATATGGATGTCATCAACGCGGTGACGAAGGTGCTCTATCCCGAGGTCGCGCGCCGCTACAGCACCACGCCCTCGCGCGTGGAGCGCGCAGTGCGCCATGCGATCGAGGTCGCGTGGGACCGCGGCGACCTGGAAACGCTCCAGCGCTACTTCGGATACACGGTTTCCAACACGAAGGGAAAGCCGACCAACAGCGAGTTTATCGCCATGATCGCCGACCGCATCCGTTTACAACGTAAGATCAGGAAGGCGTGATGCGAAGAGAAAGCGCCCCACAGAAGCTTCTGTGGGGCGCGTATTTTTTATTACTTGTGTTCCTTCTTTTTCATGCGGCGCTCGATGTGGCGCAGTCCGAGCAGGCACAGCCATGAGGCGGCGCCGAGGAGCAGCGAACCGAGCGCATAACCCTGTTTCTTTTTCATGATAGCTCCTTTGCAAGAATTACGACGTGCTTTCACGCAGAATGACATCGACGGTAGAACGCTTTCCGTTCCGCTCATAGGTGAGGGTGAGCGTTTCGCCTGCGTCGTGACGGCGGCGGATGCGCAGCAGGTCAGCGGACTTGGTGAGCGCCTCGCCGTCGGCCTTGAGCAGCAGGTCGCCCTCCCGAAGGCCGGCTTCGTCGCCGGGGCCGCCGGGCGTCACGTCCATGATGAGCAGCGCGGTCTCGCCGCTGTCCAGCGTGACGGGAACGGTCTGCACCGAGACGCCGATCATCACCTCGCCGTGAATTTCACCGTAGGCGATGAGGTCGTTGATCATGTAGGCCGTGGAAGCGATGGGGATGGCGAAGCCGAGCCCTTCGACGCTCGTGGTCGAGGACGAGCCCATCTTCATCGTGTTGATGCCCACGACCTGCCCGTACACGTTGATGAGCGGTCCGCCGGAGTTGCCGTTGTTGAGCGCGGCGTTCGTCTGGATGAGCGTCATCGTCACGCCGTCGACGTACACGTCGCGGTTGATGGCCGAGACGATGCCGTCGGTCAGCGTGCCGCGCAGCTCCACGCCGAGCGGGTTGCCGATGGCGTAGACGGGGTCGCCGACGGTCAGTGCGTCGGAATCGCCGAACTCCGCGGCGGGAAGGTCCTTTGCGCTGATCTTGATGACGGCGAGGTCCTTTTCCTCGTCGAGGCCCAGGAGCCGCGCGCGGTGATTTTCACCCGTGTCGAGCACCACGTAGCACTCCGAGCCGCCCGCGATGACGTGGGCATTGGTCAGGATATAGCCGTCCTCGGTGAAGATGACGCCCGTGCCGACCATGGCGCTGCCGTCGCTCATGCCGGTGAGCACCGTGACGGTGGAGGGGTTGACCTTTTGATAGATCTCCTGGATGCTCAGCTCCTTGCCGTGCGTTTCGCTGTAGCGGAGCTTGACCTTGTCGGTGTTGGGCAGGCGCTTGATGGTCGTTTCGCCGTGGTCGTCGCTGTTGTCGTAGTAGTTCGGCTCGCCGCGGTGCTCAAACCGGCCGTCATCGTAGGAGGTGTATCGGTCGAAGACGCCGCCGTACCACAGCGCGGTGATCGCGCCGCTGAGCACGATGAGGCCGAGCATACAGAAGAGGAATATCTTCAGTCCCTTTCTGCGGCGTGACGGGGAAGGGGGCGCGTTCTTTCTTCCGGGCAGCGGCGTCGGCTGCACGTAGCGCTCCACGATGGGTGTGACAGGCGCTTCGTAGCGCAGCACGACCTCCTGCGGCGCGTTTGTCTGCGCCATATTCTCGTTGGGATGGTCCATAAGCTGAGTTCTCCTGTGGGACGTTACTGCGGGGTCAGGCCGCCCGCCAGCGTGATGGTGAAGGTGAAGGTCGTGAGACCGTTTTCGCTGGTCACGGCGATATGCTCCTTGTGCTGCTCCAGAATGGTCTTGACCACGTAAAGGCCAAGGCCGACGCCGTCTTTATCCTCCGAACGGGATTTGTCGCTCTTGTGGAAGCGCTCAAAGAGCAGCGGGATCTCTTCGGCGGGGATGGTGTCGCCCTCGTTGCGGACCGACACGAGCGCCTTGCCGTTCAGCGTGGTCACGCCGAGGTAGAGCGCCGAGCCCGCGCGGGCGAACTTTGTCGCGTTTTCGAGCAGGTTGTAGATGACCTGCGTGATGAGATCGTTGTCGCCAAGGACCATGATGCTGCCGTCGGGAATGTCGGCATCCACATCGAGCCCGCGGTCGGTGATCTTCTTTTCCATCGAGATGAGCACGCGGCGCATACTCTCGCACACGTCGAAGGGCGCCTTTGTGCGCGTCAGATCGCGCGATTGAAGCTGCGAGACCTCGAGCATCCGGCGCACAAGGCGGGACAGCCGCCGCGCCTCGTCCGAGATGATGCGCAGGTATTCCTTTTCCTGCTCGGGCGGGATGGTGCCGTCTAAAATGCCGTCGGTATAGCCGGCGATGGTCGTCATGGGGGTCTTCAGCTCGTGGGAGACGTTTGCGATGAATTCGCGGCGCTGGCGCTCCGTTTCCTGCAGGGAGTCGGCCATGCTGTTGAACGCCTCGGTAAGCTCGGAGATTTCCGTCACGCCCTCGTAGTTGTGCATCCTCACGTCAAAGTTGCCGTCGGCAAAGCGGCGCGTTGCCTCCGCCATCTCGTGGATGGGGCGCGACTGGCGCATACTGACCCACGCGCTCACGACGAACGAGAGCAGCAGCACCGTCACCGCCGTCATGAAGAAGAGGCCGATGAACGTGCGCCACATCGTCGTCAGCGCCCGCGCGCCAGTCACGGCCAGCACAAAGCCGACCAGCGCGCCGTTCGATTCGATGGGCACGCCGACAACAAAATGGGTCTCCTCATAAATGCCGCCGAGCGTGGTGCGCGTGGTGTATGCGTCGCCGCTCATCGCGCCGTCGATCACCTCCTGCGGCATCGTCAGCACGCGGTTGGCAAGCGTCGGATCGGTCGTAAGAAGCAGATCGCCGTCGGTGTTGCAGATGAGAAACTGTGCATCCGTCACGTTGGAGGCGAAATTTGCAAGTTCGCGCAGACCTGTGAGCGAGCCGCTCTCGATATACGAGGAGACCATGTGCGAGACGATGGTCGCCTTGCTCTGCATCTGTTCGCTGCGCTCATCGACGGCATAGGAATACGTCAGCGCGAAGAACGCGCTGCCGAGGAGCGCCAGCGTCAGCATCACGACGCTGGCCGTGAGCATAAAATTCTGCCAGTAGATCGTCAGGCAGCGCTTTTTGATCTTCAGCGACCAGCCTTTCTTGGGCTTTTTTTCTTTCTTTTCTTCTGCCATGGGGATATCACTTTACTTCAAACTTGTAGCCGACGCCCCAGACGGTCTTGAGCGCCCACTGATCGCTGACATTTTCGACCTTTTCGCGAAGGCGCTTGACGTGCACGTCCACCGTGCGCGAGTCGCCGAAGTAGTCGAAGCCCCACACCTCGTCGAGCAGTTGGTTGCGCGTGTAAACGCGGTTGGGCGTGGCGGCGAGATGGTAGAGCAGCTCCAGCTCTTTGGGCGGCGTGTCGATCTTCTTGCCGTCGACGATGAGCTCGTAGGAGTCCAGGTCGATGACGAGCTTGTCGAACGTGAGGCGCTTGTGCGTGTCGTCGGGGATCTCGCTGCGGCGGAGCACGGCGTTGATGCGCGCGAGCAGCTCCTTCATCTCAAAGGGCTTGACGACATAGTCGTCCGCGCCCATCTCCAGACCGTGGATGCGGTCGTTGACCTCGCCCTTGGCGGTGAGCATGATGATCGGGCACTTCGACGTTTCGCGGATCTTCGCGCATACGCCCCAGCCGTCGAGCACGGGGAGCATCACGTCGAGCAGCACAAGGTCGGGCTCCTGCGCTTTGAATTCCTCGACCGCCTTGCCGCCGTCGGCGGCGATGCGGACGTCGAAGCCCTCCTTGTCGAGATACATTTTGATCAGGTTGGAGATATTATTGTCATCTTCCACGACAAGAATATTGCGTGCCATGCCGCTACCCTTTTCGCACAAGTGTGCGCCTTTCTTCTGTGATTCGTTGCTTACCGTTATTATACGCGATACCGCGCGCTTTTCCTGAACTTTTTGTTAAGATGCGCTCCCGCGGGCGGAAAGCTCGTTGAGCGCTGTGATGGGCAGTCCGTTCGCGTGCAGGCGGGTGAGGAGCGGGGTCCAGTCCTCCTGCACGGACGTATCGTCGCCGAGCAGCACCGTGCAGCCGCGCGTCGCGCGCTGCATCGCGCTGACCGCGCGCGAGACAGAAGGGAGCCCTGCGCTGTAGTCAAGGTCAAAGACGATGGGGCAGTAGCCCGCGTTCTGCACGGCGCGCACCGTTTCGCCCGCGGCGTTTTCCAGCAGGACGAGACGGGTCTTGCGGTTGCAGGCGGTCCAGAGCGCGTCGTTCGCGCGCTCGATGGCGGCGACGGTGCGCCCGCCGCCCGCCGAGGCGTCGACCTTCAGCGCGACGGCGCTGCCGACAACGCTGAGACGGCGCAGCAGATCGCCCGACTCGGCGAGCTCCTTTTCCGTGAAGAGGAAGGTCGCCCTTGCGCCGATATTCTCCAGCGCGGATAAAAGCTCGAGCGAAAGCGCCTCGTCCGTCACGGAAAGGGCGAGGTAGACGGGATCTGCGTCGTTGTCCGCGTTGGGCTGTGGCGTATCGTCCGGCGCGAGCTCGTCCGTGTGCGCCTTGATGTATTCATTGTAGCGCTGTGCCATGGGAGCCGCGGCCGCATCGATGAACTTTGCGTCCGACAGCACGACCGAGTCGCTCTTGATGCGCACAAGGTAGCCATAGGAGATGCGCGTGTAGCTGTAGTCGAGCGCGAAAAACCGCGTCAGCAGGTCGACGGGCAGAAAGACCACGTCGCCGCGCACGATGGCCGCGCCGCTGTACGACCGTTCGTTCTGGTCGCTCACTGCGCCGCTCGCAAGATCGAACGTGAGCGCGCTGCCCTGGCGATACACAACGGCGGTCTGCTTGTCGCGGCTGCGGGAATAAAAGATACCGAGGTCCGAGCCGGAGATGGCGGTGCTGGAAAAATACAGCCGCCCGCCAGACCAGAAGGGCATTGTGTCGTCGCTCAGGCTCAGCAGCTGGTCGTTGACGGCGGTGAAATAGACCGTCGTGTCGGCAAGCGTCGTTTCGGGAACGAGCGAGCAGAGCATCAAAACCGTCAGCAGCAGGCACAAAAGCCGCTTGTACCTCATCACCGTCACCTCCGTTTGCTTTATCCTGTTATTATATCAATTTTCCGCACGGTTTGCAATATCCTGCGCGTCATGCGGCGTCATAATAGCCGACGGCCGCGCCCGAGAAATAGTGCTGCACGATCTCCTCGGCGGAGTATCCCTCCTTGGCAAGCGCGTTCGCCCCGTATTGGCTCATGCCGACGCCGTGGCCGTAGCCCGTGACATGGAAGGTGAAGGTGTTGTCCTTGTACTCCACCGTGAACGACGGCGAGCGCAGCGAGAGCGCGGTGCGCAGGTCGTTGCCGCGCATTTTGATGCCGCCGACCGTCACGGAGGCGACATAGTCCGAGTCGTTGCGCACGATGTCGCGCACCCATGTGCCCGCATCGCCGGAGAGATCGGCGTCCGGATAGGACTGGAGGATGAGCGAGCGGAACTCCCCGGCGGTGAAGGAAGCGGTCGAATAGTAATTCGGCACGAGCTCCTCGTTTTCGGGGCTCGAGACGCTTTGGAGATACGGCAGGTCGCTCATCCACACGTCGCCCGCGCCCTGCGTGCTGCCGTCGGCGGAGGAGAAGAACACCGCGAGGATGGGAGCGCCGTCGTAGAGCAGGACCTCGCCGTCCGTTTCGCTCACGGCGCGCGCGAGCTTTTCCTCGTAGTAGACGGCCATGCTGCCCCAGTTCGACGCGGCTTGCTCAGCGCTCAGGTACGCTTTGCAGCAGGTGTGGTCGTCGCAGGCGTCGGCGTTCGGGTGATTCGCGCTGCCGCCGCCGCGGATGCGGTAGAGCGTGTAGGTGCGCGCGGCGATGGCCTGCGCCTTGAGCGCCTCCTCCTCGAATGAGGCGGGCATCTCCGCGCGCAGCACACCGAGCAGATACGTGCCCATGTCCATCTCCTGCACCTCACCCCGGACCTGGACGCGCAGCGTTTTCGCGCTGTCGCGTTCGCCGGGAGCGACTGTTTCGCCGGCCGGCGCGGGCGAGGGGGCGTCGTCCGAGGGAGCGGGGCCGTCGTCGAAGCGCCCGGCCGCTGCCCAGGCGAGGATCCAGATGAAGCCGATGAGCAGGACGGTGATGCGAAGCAAATGTTTCAAAGCGGGTTCCTCCTTGCGGCGGCTGCGCCGCAGTCGTTGATCTCTTTTAGCAGTGTATGTGAGTCTTGTCCGCAAAATGATGCATGGACAAACGGAGTGAGCTGTGCTATCATATAAAAATATGAATTGATTCGGATCTTCCTGCGCGCGGACTCCGCGCGGCGGATGACAGAAACAGAAAGGATCTGATACTTGTGAAGATCGTACATTGGATCATGGTGGCGCTCTTCTCTGCGGCGGCGGTGCTGCTGCGGCTCGGCCTGCTGGCCCATGGCTTTGACGAGAGCGGCCTTCCAGTCGCGATGAACGCCCAAACGCTGGCGCTGCCGGTGCTGCTCGCCGCCGCCGTGGTGGTGACGGTCCTGCTCGCACGGAGGCTTCCCGCCCAGCGCGAGCTCTGCGCGGGGATGGACCTCTACCTTGACTTTGAGCGCTCCACGTTTGCCGTGATGCTGATGGTGGTCGGCAGCTTCGCGCTCGTCGGCTCGGCCGTGTGCGCGCTGGTCTTCTCCCAACGCACGACGCTCACGATGCTCATGTCGGCCTTTGTCGCGGCGGGGGCGGTGTGCCTGCTTTACGCGACGACGGCGCTGCGCCGCCGCGCGAGCTTTCCGGGCGTTGTGCTGCTGGTGCCGGTGTGCGCGCTGGTGCTCACGCTCATCCTCTTCTACCGCGACCATGCGGCGGACCCCATTCTGCGCCATTACTATGTCGAAACGCTGGCGCTCGCGGCGCTGACGGTGCTGCTGCTCGAATTTGCGGCCTTCGCCTTCCGCAACGGTGCGCCGCGGCTGCTGGTGCCCGTGTGCGAGATGAGCGTCATCCTCTGCGCCGCGGCCATCGCCGCCCGTCCCGCGCTGGAGGATATCCTGTTCTACGCGGGCGGCATCTGCATCGCGCTCGGCATCGGTGCGGCGGCGGACTTTGACCCCTGAGAGAAGAAAAGAAAATACATAAAACGAAAAAGGACGCCTCACGGCGTCCCTTTTCTTATAAGATGGAAGATTGGATGAAAAGAAGCTATTGTCTCTTGCAAGTATTAAGATAAAGGACGCTTGTTAACAAAGTTCGGGGGTAATTGTTACAAAAGTATTAAATCTGATAAATCCTCGCAAACCCTTGCAATTGCTGAAAAATTCGGTATTTGCAATGCTTTGCGGGTTGCGCGGGGATGTGCGGCGATGTGTCAGAATGTCTCGCAGGATGACCCAAAAAAGACACAGTAAAAAGTTATGTAAACCTTTCAAATGACACACGAAAGCGAAATCACTTTATTGCATTCGCGCCTTCCACGCAAAGGCTTCCCGCCGGGATGCGGCGGGGGAGCTCATGTGTCATGCGGTCTACCAACCCTTGATATAGTTGGTGAGGTACTTGAGCGGATCGACGATCTTGCCGTTTTCGGTGATCTCAAAGTGCAGGTGCGGGCCGCTGCTCACGCCGGTCGTGCCGGTGATGCCGACGACCTGACCCTGCGCGACCTTATCGCCCACGCTGACCGAGCGGGACGACAGATGCTGATAGGTGGTCGTGTTGCCGCTGCCGTGGCTGACGACGACATAGTTGCCGCGGTATTTATTGTAGGACGAAATGATGACCGTGCCCGCCTTGGCAGCGACGGCCTGCGTCGTGTATCCGACGCGGCCGATGTCGATGCCCGCGTGGTTGGTCGAAGCGCCCGCGATGCCCGTATAGCGCGCGCCGAGGGGAGAGGTGACGTATTTGCTCGAGCACGGCCAGATATAGCCGCCGGAGGTCGCGGTGGTGTTGCCGCTTTGCGCGGCCAGCTCGCGGGAAAGACGCACGATCTCGGCCTGCTGGCTCTCCATCGCCGCTTCCTTTTCCGAAAGCACCTGCTTATACTGCGCTTCGTTGGCCTTGAGGTCGGCGAGGACCTTTTCCGCCGCCGCGCGCTGGGTGCTCAGCTCGCTCTTTTTGGCAACGAGCGTCTCCTTGGCGCTCTGCTGCTCGGCGAGCGACGATTCGAGCGAGGCCTTCTTCTGTTCGATCTGCTCGCGCAGGGCGCGCAGATCGTCGATGACCTTCTGGTCGCTGTCCATGATCTCACTGATGAAGTCCATGGCGCTGAGCAAGTCGGAAAAGCTCGCCGAGTCGAACAGCACCGACCAGTAGGAGATGGTGCCGCGCTCTTCCATCGCGCGCACGCGCTGGCAGAACTTTTCGTACTGGCGCGCCTCTTCCTCTTCGTTTTCGCGGATCTCCTGCTCGGTCTGCTCGATGAGCGTTTCGTACTCGCCGATGAGCTTTTCAACGCCTGAGATCTCCGATTGGAGAAGGTTGATCTGCTTGTCGATGTTCTCTTTCTGCGCAAGCGCGGCGCTCTTGTCGCTCTGGATGGACTTGAGCTCCTTTTCAAGCTGCGACTTTTCCGAGTTCATGCCGCTGAGCTCGTCTTTGAGCTTGTCGATATCCGCCTGCGTGACGGCGGAGGCGTCCTGCACCATGGAAAAGGGCGTCAGCTCGCAGAGCGTGAGCGAGCAGACGACGGCAAGGACCAGAAGCACGCGCAAAATACTTTTTTTCATGCCTGCCTCCTTTACACGTGCAGGAACTTGCGGATGGCCGTCAGGCTGCCGCCCACGCCGATGAGGATACCGGCAGCGGCAAAGATGGCGGCGACAGGCTGCCAGATGGTCGTAAAATCCACGATGGTCAGAAGCTGCAATCTATCGGACATGGCAAGGCTCTTTGCGACGGATTCATACAGCAGCCACTGCAGGCCAAAGCCCAGCACCGCGCTGAGAAGGCCGATCATAAAGCCCTCGTACACAAACGGCCAGCGGATAAAGCCATTGGTCGCGCCGACCATCTTCATAATGGCGATCTCGTCGCGGCGGTCAAAGGTCGTGAGCTTGATGGTGTTGGAGATGATGAAGACCGACACGAGCAGCAGGATCGCGATGAGCGCGATGCACACAACGCCCGCAACGTTTCGCAGCGTGATCAGGCCGCCGGAGATATCCTCGTCCACGCGCACCTTGGCAACGCCCGGCACATTGTCGAGCAGGTCCTGCGCGGTCTTCCCGGCATCGTTTAAGTCGTAGACAAATACGGCGTAGCGATCGCGCAGGATCTCGGGGTCAAGATTCTGAAAAAGCTCATCGCCCTCATAGCGTTCTTCGAAGGATTCGATCGCCTCTTCCTTGCTGATGAAGACGCATTCCTTCACATTGTCGCGCTGCTCGATGGCACGGCCGATGGCCTTGGTCTGCGCCTCGTCGCAGCTTTCGTCCACAAAGGCAAGGATCTCGTATTCGCTCTCAAGCTTTTGCAGCTGCACCTGCGCGTTGTACGCCACGAGAGAGAACGTGCCCATGACCACAAGGCAGGCGACCGTGATGCCAACCGCCGCGAACGACATGAAGCCGTGCGAAAACATATTCCGCACGCCCTCGCCGAAAAAGTAAGTAAAGTCGTGTTTGCGCATAGTGTTACCTCGCATTATAGCCGACGCCGTCGCCGTCACTCGTGATGAGCCCCTGATCGAGCGTGACGACGCGCTTTTTGAACTGGTTGACAAGATCCTTCTCGTGCGTGACAACGACCATCGTCGTGCCGAGCTGATTGATGCGCTCGAGCAGGCGCATGATCTCCAGCGAACGCGCGGGGTCCAGGTTGCCCGTCGGCTCGTCGGCGATGATGGTGCTGGGGTTGTTGATGAGTGCGCGGGCGATGGCCACGCGCTGCTGCTCGCCGCCGGAGATCTCGTTGGGGTAGCGGTCGGTCTTTTCCTCAAGCCCGACAAGCTCCAGCACATAGGGAATGCGCTTTTTGATCTCGCGCGGCGACGGCGCGCATGGCGAAGCTCAGATTCTCGTAGACCGTCTTCTTCTCGATCAGGCGGAAGTCCTGAAAGATGATGCCGATGCTGCGGCGCAGCAGCGGGATCTGCCGCTCGGCAATGTTCGTCAGGCTGAAGCCGTTGACGGCGATCTGCCCCTCGGTCGGCGTGATCTCGCCGGTGAGCAGCTTGATGATCGTCGACTTGCCGCTGCCGCTGGGGCCGACAAGGAAGACAAACTCGCCGTCCTCAATGCGCAGGGAGATGCCCCGCAGCGCGGCGGTGCCGCTTTCGTATTCTTTTTCAACGTTGCTCAGCCGTATCATGCTTCGTCCCTCATTTTCGGCAGGTTCGGACCCGATCCCGCATATTTCTTATTTTATTATAGCGCGGCAAGGTCGGGATGGCAACAGGTAATTATGTAAACTTTCAACTTTTTTGCCGTTGACGGTCCGCTGAGCACAGCCCGCCGCGAGCGCAGAGCGCTGCGAAGGACACGCAGGGCTTTCTTTTTTGCGCGCGCTCCTGTATAATCGGCTTACCGGCGCTTCCGCCGCGGGCGCGACCGTGATTGTCACGTTCCTCTATCGCGCGTTTTCGTGATTCGACCATAAAAAAAGAGGTATCGGCCGGAAGGCCGATACCTCTTTTTTCTCTTTGTGCGGCGCGCTGCGGGCAGGTCCGCAGCGCGCGATGTTTCGTTTACGCCTCGATGCCGCGGGAGGCGAGATACTTTTTGACCATGAGCGCGACCTTGAAGGTGATGGCATCGTCGAACTCGCGCAGGTCGAGACCCGTGAGCTTCTTGATCTTCTCGAGACGGTAGACGAGCGTGTTTCTGTGGACGAACAGCTTGCGCGCCGTTTCGGAGAGGATGAGGTTGTTTTCGAAGAACTTGTTGATCGTGAAGAGCGTCTCCTTGTCGAGTGCGTCGATGGGATTCTTCTTGAAGACCTCCTGCAGGAACATCTCGCACAGCGTCGTCGGCAGTTGGTAGATCAGGCGGCCGATGCCGAGATTTTCGTAGCTGATGATATATTTTTCGGTGTCGAAGACCTTGCCGACCTCGATCGCCATCTGCGCTTCCTTATAGGACTTGGCCAGATCACGCAGGTGCGTGGCCACCGTGCCGATACCCACGACCACGGTGCTCTCGCCGTTCGCGCGCAGCGTTTCCTCGATGAGCGCGGCGGTCTTTTCCAGGTCGGGCAGCTCGGCGTTCTCGCCAAGCTGCTGCACGAGCACGATATCGTCCTCGCCCGCATTCTTATCGACCACGTTATTCTGCGCCAAGAAAATCATCCACGGCGCGATGGTGGTACCGATCGTTGCGACCACGAGCGACACGTAGCTGGGATCGTTCTGAATATTGGGGACGACCAAGTCGACCGCGACCTCACCCCAGTTGGGACCGGCCATAAACGCGGCGACAATATAGGTCACGAAGACGCAGCTTACCAGCAGCAGAATCTTCTCGATGCGCTGGAAGCTACCCGACATGGTAAGCATCCACACCAGCAGCGCCACCAACGGCACCGAGATGCTCGCCGGCACGCCAAAGAGGGCAAGGCCGCTGGCGATACCCGCAAACTCCGAAATGGTCACAGCTGTGTTGGCGATCAACAGCGCCGCCATAGCAAGTACACTCTTGCGCACGCCAAAGCGCTCGCGAATGAGCGACGCCAGGCCCTTGCCCGTGACGCAGCCGCAGCGCGCCGCGGTCTCCTGCGTCACGATAAGCAGCACGGTCATGACGGGAAGCATCCAGAGCATCTTATAGCCATAGCTGGCGCCCGCACTGGAATACGTTGCAATGCCGCCGGCGTCATTGCCCGAAAGCGCCGCCAGCAGGCCGGGACCCATAGCGCCAAAGATGGCGGCGATGGTCAGCTTTTGCTTGGCGCTCGCCTTTTGTTTCGTGTTTTCCACGAGACCACCTAACCCATGACTGACATGGTGAGCAGCACCGCGGCGATGCAGTACGCCACACACGAGATCATGACGGCGATGACGTTCATGGCGGTACCCGACGTGTTGAGGTCGTGCTCATCGCGCCAGAACAGCACCATCAGATAAATCACGGCGCTCATGTTGCCCACCAGGCAGATGATGGCAGCAATGTTAAAGCAGCCGGTAAAGAGCTGCTCCTCAAACATAGGGGCATCGGGGAACGCGGCGGTGCGCACCAGCTGCGCGCACAGGTAAGTAACAAGCGAAAGGATCAGGCCCATACCCGTGCTCTGGAAGAAGAACCCCAGATACGGCTTGGGCTCATCGTCATGGCCGTCGTACTCCAGGAAGTAGTTCTTGACGAACGACACCATGCGCGAGGCAGCCAGCAGCACGAGCGGCATGGCGCACATGGGGAACACCACCAGATACGCGGAGCCCAGCGCCGTTCCCAGCACCGTCGCCATGATGCACGAGGCAATGCCCCACACGACGACCCAGTACTGGCGATGCACAAACCAGCTGAGCACGTTCGTCGAGTCGTCCGATGCGCTATCGCCCGAACCGACACCGGCGATCTGCAGGTCCTCCTGGTGCTCCTCGGCAATAACGTCCATGGCGTCGTCGAAGGTCACGATACCCAGGATGTGGCGGTTCTCGTCACAGACGGGGATAGCTACCAGGTCATACTTGGTCATCTCGTCCGTCACGTCTTCCTGGTCCTCGTCGGGCGACACGTAGACCAGATCGCGATAGGCAAGCTGGCCTAGCGTGGCGTCGCGGTCGGCCACGATCAGCGTGCGCAGCGAAAGCACGCCCGTCAGCATGCCGCTCGGATCCTCGGTATAGACGTAATAGACACTCTCAAAATCCTCGTCGAGTTTGCGAATTGCCTCGATGGCATCGCCGACCGTCGCCGTGGCGGGCAGCGAGACAAACTCCGAGGTCATGATGCGGCCAGCGGTGTCCTCTTCGAAGCCCAACAGCTTGCGGATCGCCTTCTCCTCCTTGACGCCCATCAGGCGCAGGAGCTTCTCGGCCTTCTCATAATCGAGCTCGTCGATCAGGTCGGCAGCGTCGTCCGGGTCCATCATGGCCAGCATCGACGATGCGTCGGTATCGGACAGGCCCTCGAGCATCTCGGTCATGAGCTCGTCATCATCGAACTCCGAGATGGCCTCGGCAGCCTGTGCGGTATCGAGCTGCGCAAACACCTGCGCGCGCAGGCGCGGGTCGAGCTGCTCGATGATGTCAGCGATGTCGGCAGGATGCAGCTCGCCAAGCGTCTTGTGCGACACCGAGAGCTGGATGTTCTTAGTCGAGCGATCGAGCAGGTCCATGTAAGACCAGGCGATAATGTCCTCGCTGAGCGGCTTGCCCAAGTGCTTCATAAAGCCCTCGACGATATGCTCGAGCGCGGGACTGATTGCACGCAGCAGACCGCGGGCGCCGACCTCGGCACCCAGCAGACGCAGCTGATTTTCGCCCGACATGGAGAACTTGATGTCGTTGACACGCACGACCTTCATGCCTTGCGTATCGACGATCTGCTTATTGAGAACATCGCGCGCCAGCAGGAGCTCGGTCGGCTGCAGGTACGAGAAGCGAATGTTGGTGGCAGACGTATTGAGATACACGCCCGTCTCGTCGATACGGTCGACCCATTTGCGCCAGCTGATCATAAACGGCGTCTTGCCGGGACCACGGAACGCGAGCGACGTCACGTGCGGAAAAACTTCGCCGGTTGCAATGCCAAAATCGTTCACAACGCCGAGCTTTTCGCCGTCGACGTCCAAGACCGGCAATTTGAGCATCTCACTCAGATAATTCAATGGTGCTCCCCATCATTATTCCTGCGGACCGCGTGACCATACCGGCACGCAATCCGTGGACTTTTAGATATGTATACGCATGCGCGGGCGGCACGCCGCTCAGCGCTCACACCCCGTGCACGCGCAGAAAGCACCTGCATGGGGTCATCGACTGTATGGTCGAGGTTTGGATTTCACCTGTAACCTTTCTCTTGACCCTCATTAACCGCAGTAACTATAGCATCAGCATCGCGCTGCGGCACCGAATTTATGCGCTGCACATTGCAGGCATACCAAACGCTGACGCATCCGTGACATAGCCATTGGACGTTCTTCAATGACTAGTCGTCGGGGACACTCTTTGCGAGCGACAGAAAAGGACTGTCCCAAACTGCCGGCAGAAAAGGAACGTCCCCAAGTGCCGGCCTTTGGGGACAGTCCCCAATGACTACTCTGTGGTGTCGTCGTCCTCGGCAAGTTGGGGGAACACAGCGTTTTTGGGCATGGAAACCTTGGTGAGCGAGGTGAGCTTTTTGCTCAGCGACGTGTCCGTCTTGACCAGATCGCTGAGTGTCACGATCTTGTAGCCGTCGGCAATAAGCCCGTCGATTATCTGCGGCAGCGCTTCGAGCGTCTGCTCGGCGCATTCGTCTCTATCGGTGAGCAGCACGATATTGCCTGGCGTCACCGAATCGAGCACCGTCGAGACCTGCTCGTCGGCACCGTTGAGCAGCCAGTCGCCCGAATCGATATTCCACGAGACCACGGCGGAGACCAGGTCCATCACATCAATCCAGTTTTGCTCGTCAAAGGCAGCATAGGGAGCGCGCAGCAGCATCGTCTTCACGCCGGTCGCCGACTTAATCGCCTCGGTGCCCTTCGTGATCTGCTTGCGCACCGTCTCGCGATCCTCGCCCTTGAGCGAATCATCGCTGTAGCTGTTGGAGCCAATCTCGCACCCGGCATCGGCAATCGCCTTGGCCGTGGCAGGCGAGGCCTCGGCCGCATCGCCCGAAAGGAAGAACGTCGCGGTGACGCCCTTTTCCTTGAGCACCTGCAAGATCTGCTTGGTCGCGCCGCTCGGACCCTCGTCAAATGTCAGGGCCACGTACTTTTCGTTGCCCTTGGGCGCCACGCTTGCGCACTCGACTACGCAGTCGGTGGCGGGCACGACCTCGCCACGGTCCTGCGTCTTGCCCGACTGCTCGCCGACCCACACCTCGGAGCGGCCCTGGATGCCCCACGTCTTGACGTACTCAATGGCACCCGTGCCCTCGACCTTGAGCTTGGGCTCGATAACCGTAGCCTGAACCTCGTGCTTCTCGTAGGTGTTACGGCCGTCCTTGACCGTCACCTTCTCGCCGCCCTCAAGTTCGCGGCTATCCCATTTGCCCTGCTTCACGCGCTTGCCGTCGACCTTCACCGACAGCTTTTCGCCCCCATGGCGCTTGAGCACGCTGTCATCGACGGCCAACAGGTCGCCTGCGTCGTAGGTGTCAGCCAACTCCTGGTCGTCGATAAGATTCTGCAACGTAGAGCCCACGCGCACCGCGGTCTTTTTCCCGTTGAGCTCCACGTCCACGCTGCGGTTAACGTAGCCCACGACGGCAGCGATAAACAGCACGAGCGCGCAACCCACGGCGATGAGCGCATAGGGCAGGCGGGACGGTCGGCGCGGTGAGCGCCCGTTGCCGATGCGCGCGCTGCGATCGCTAAACCCACGGCTATGGTTGAGGTACATCGCGCCGGGCTTACGGCGACGTCGACGCTGACCGCTGGGCAGCTGCCCCAGGTCGCGGCGCGCCGTCGGACGCGCACCCGAGCGCCCGTTTAAGTTAGATCCGTTTTGGCGCATGTGCCCTCCCCCATAAACACAGCGAGCCGGAGCAACAGGTCTCCGGCTCGCCTCCCATCATTTGGTACGTCGCTATTTGCTAGCTTTTGACGAGCCCCCGCTCGCCTTTTGATATTCGTCCTTAAACGCCTTGAACATACCGCGCGTCTTGCCGAGCTGCTTGCCCAGTGCGCGGCTGCCCTTGTCCACGGCGACCGATCCCTTGTCATCGAGCACCTTGGCGCCCTTCTTGACCTTGTCACCCACCACGACGCTGGCCTCAGCGGCCTTGGCAGCCGCACCGCCCGAATACCCGAGCGACTTGACCTCGTCCGAGACGACCATCGCGCCGTTCTCGTAGCCCCGCAGCATCGTCGGCGGCACCTGCGTGTCACCAACCAAAACACTCGAAGCAGCACCGGCGGTCACATAGAATGCCTGCACGATGCCCGAGCGTGGCTTGAACTCAACGTCCGAGCAATAGCCCACGACGTCGCCCGATTCCGTGCGCACGTCCATACCGACCCAGATGATGCAATCGTCCAGGTTGATGTCGAGGCGCTTGGCGGCGGCGGCATCGTACGTGTCCTTGACGTCATCGACCGCAATGGCGCCCTCGTAGACACCAATGGCGTCGAGCGCTACGAATCGGTCGGGACGCTCGATCATGCCCGCGATATCGGACTGGCGGACCATAAAGCCGACCACGCGCGTACCGCCCGGGGTAAAAACCGGAAAGTGAATCTTTCCGAGCTTTTTAGGGCTGCGCGGCGTGCCGTCCTTTTTGATGCGCTTGTCCTCGGTAGGCTTGCGATAGATCTTGGCGCCGACAAAATCCCCGGCGCGCATTATGCCTCGGTCGAGGGCTCCGCAGCCTCGGTATCAGCCTCGACGGCGTTCTCGACCACGACGTCGGCGGCAGGCGTCACGTTGCCGCCCGAAATGGCGTCGTTGAGCTGCTCGCGCAGCTGGTCCATGCGCTCGCGGGCCAGGTCGACCTTGGCGCGCAGGTCGTCGGTCTTGGCGTCGACCATCGGGCCAAAATCGTTGACCGCAGCACGGGCCTCCTCGGCGCTGTGCTCGTAGGTGTCGCGCATATTGTCCCAGGCGTCGTTGGCGATATCGGCAGCCATGGCGCGGGTCTCGGCGCCCGAGCGCGGGGCCAGAGCAACGCCGATAATAGCGCCGGCAGCGGCACCAAAAAGTGCGCCGGAGACAAAGCTGAAAGTCTTACCCATGATCATTCCTCTCCTGCGGGCACGTCGGTGCCCACCGTTTGAATGCTGTCCATTATACCCGCAGCGCATCACTTGCCGCTCCGCTCATCTGCGTACGGCAAAGGCGCAGGTCCGTGATGGTAATAAACGCGTAGGCCTACTCCTGAGGCATAGCCGGCATGGCCACCGTGGCACCCGGGTCCTCGCCGGCGCCGTCTACGAGCGGCAGGCCGCCCTCATGCGCAGGTCCCGCCGGAACCGTCGCCGCACCGCCAAAGACGGCAGCGGAAGCCTCGTGGTTTTCGGCAACCGCACCCTCGGTATCAATCGCCACCTGGGGCTCGTCGTCAAAGTTGGGGACGCCCTGGGGCTCGGTGGGAACGGGCTCGGCGGTCGCATCGGCAACAGGCTCGGCGTCGACCGGCACATCGCCCTCGTCAGCGCCCTCGTCCTCGGCAGCATCTTCGCCGTTCGCGGCGGCGACGGCCTCGTGAGGATCCTTGCCCTCGGCCTCGGCGCGCATGCCCAGCACCAGGTTGCGCAGGCCCGCGACCGTACCGTCCACATCGGGAGCCGGCTGGTCGGCGTGCAGATAGGCCCAGTCCATCATAAAGGTGGCCGAAGACAGCGCGCCAATGGCCAGCGCGTCGTCGGGACACGAAAGCTCAACCTCAAAGACGCGCTCGTCGTGCTCGCTTACGCGCGTGCGACCGCACGAGATGCTGCCGGCAAGACCGGTCTCGTTCATGAGCTCGACCGTCACGTGCTCCAGCAGGTGGCAAAGCTCGGTCTGACCCATGCAATCCTGGAACTCGCGACCGGAATCGCCCAGGCACAGGTGCTTGGCAATCGCCGGCACCAGGTAATACACGCGCGCCGTGGCCTCGATATCCTCCGAGGTCATCAGCGGCATGCCGGGGTTCACCAGCACATGCGCGCAGATCTTGTCCTCGCTGACGGTGACCTTAAGGATGTTGAACAGGCCTGCCATAACTCTCCCCTACTCTTCCTTGCCCTACTCGTCGCCGTCGTGCGGGTCCGCAGAACCCGCACCCGACGTCGTCGGCTCGTCTACCGAAGACTCGGAATCCTTCTTATCGGTTTCGGCCGGAGCGATCACGCGAATGAGCGAGATGCGCTGGCCACGCATCGACTGCACCTTGAACTTGTACCCCGCGACCTCAAACACCTCTCCGATGTCGGGCACCGAGTCGCAAAGCTCCAAAATCCAGCCGGCGATGGTCTCATAATCATCGCTTTCCTCGAGCGGCCAACCAAGCTCAATCGCGTCATCGCACGAAAAACGCCCATCGACAAGCCACTCGCGGCGCGAAAGGCGCGTGAGGTACTTGTTGTCGGGGTCGAACTCGTCTTCGATCTCGCCCACGATCTCCTCGACGATGTCCTCGATGGTGAGGATACCGGCCGTACCACCGTACTCGTCCACGACCACTACGATCTGGTCGTGCGAGGTCTGCATCTCGGACAGCAGCGGCAGGATGTCCTTGGTGTCGGGCACAAAGGTGGCGTCGCGCAAAAAGCCGGCGATGGGCTGGTCGCCCTTGCCGTCGAGCGCGGGCTGAATCAGGTCCTTGATATGCGCGATGCCCGCCACGCTGTCGGGGTCCTCGTGATAGACGGGGATGCGGCTAAAGCCGGTCTGGCGCATGGTGGACAGCACGTCGGCGACCGTCTCGTCGTCCTCGCACATGGTGGTGTCCACGCGCGGCACCATGACCTCGCGGGCAACGGTGTCGCCCAAGTCAAAGATCTCGTGGATCATACGCTTTTCCTCGTCGAGCAGGTCGTCCTGCTCCGAGACCATGTACTTGATCTCTTCTTCCGAGACGTTCTGACGGTCGTCGGCACTCTTGATGCGCAGGATGCGGGCTAGGCCATCGGAGCAAGCGCCAGTCAGCCACACGAGCGGACGGGCGATCTTTTGGAAAAACGACAACGGCCCCACGACCTGCTTGGACACGCCCTCGGCATTGGCCAGGCCGATGCGCTTGGGCACAAGCTCGCCAATCACGATGGACACGAAGGCGACCGCGACGGTGATGATGACCGGCGCCAGGCCGCGCGCGATGGCGGAGAGCGGCGCGATGCCAAAACTCATGAGCCACGTGGCGAGCGGGTCGGACAGGCTCGTCGAGGCGACGGCGGACGAGGCGAATCCCACGAGCGTGATGGCGACCTGGATGGTGGCGAGCAGCTGGTCGGAGTCGGCAGCCAGCTTAATGGCACGCTCGGCGCGCCTGTCGCCTTCCTCGGCCTCGTGCTCCAGCACGGCGCGCTTGGCCGTGGTGAGCGCCATCTCCGACATGGAGAAGTAGCCGTTGATGAGGGTCAAAACGAGGGTGGTGATAAGGGAGATGGTAATGTCCATCGGGAGTTTCTCGAACCTCCAAGATTCGGGACGTCAGGTTAAAACGTTGGTGACGGATAGGGCAGTTGCGCCCGGTGGCCGCCTGGATGGGTCCGCGGGCACAGACGCGATCGCTAGATTACGAAGAGAATCACCGCCATGAACTGGAAGATGCTGCCGGCGAGCACCCACAGGTGAAACACGCTGTGCAGATAGCGCACGTTTTTGGCGATATAGAACGGCACGCCCACGGTGTAGCACACGCCGCCGACGGCGAGCAGGGCAAGCGCCACGGGATTCAGCAGCGCCACAAGCTCGGGCAACTTAAAGACGGCGAGCCAGCCCATCAGCAGGTAGACCAGGCCGCATGCCCAGTGCGGTTGACGCTCGCGCATAAAGCACTCGAGGGCGATGCCGATAATGGCGATGGCCCACACGGCAAAGAACAGCGCGGGGCCGCCGTCGTTTGCGAGCGTGATGAGGCAAAACGGCGTATAGCTGCCGGCTATGAGCAGGTAGATGCAGCTGTGGTCGATGATGCGAAACACACGCTTGGCGCGTGCGGGCTGAATCGCGTGATAGAGCGTGGAGGCGAGGTATTCGAGAATAATGCTGACGCCATAGACGATTGCCGCGGCCATGTGGGCCGGGCCGCCGCCGCGCAGGGCAGCGAATACGATCAGGAGCACCAGGCCCGCAATGCCCAGCAGGCAGCCGACACCATGGGTGACGGAGTTCATGATCTCCTCGCCCACCGTGTAGTGCGGAACGGCCGCGGTCTTGGGCCGCGGCTTGGAACTGTCGCTCGAATCGGACATGCCGGTTACATCCTCCAACATAAAAGAGTTCTCAACACTATATCAAAGCGTCTGGGTACGTGCGACATTTGCACCATACGTGACCCTTTGTTTACCCATTCTTTGCCTGTTGACACATCAACAGTGAACATCCATAATGCGCTTCGTTTAATTGTTGATGTATTAACATCTTAGAGGAGAGGACCTTATGGCTCAAAGCGCACACCCCCATCGAAAGCTTAAGATAGCCGGTATTGTTGCGCTGGTGCTCGTTGTCGCGCTACTCGGATTTGCCGGCCACTTTTTGTTTGACTTTGCCCTGAACCCCCAAGCGCCGTACACCATGAAGATGATGCAGGACGGCAAGGACGCCAAAAAGGACGAGCAGGTGGATGCCGAGAAGGTCGAGGCGCGGGCGTGGTTCAAAGAGCATCGCGAGAGCAGCAGCCTCACCGCAGATGACGGGACCGAGCTTGCCGCTTGGTATTTTGCCGCCCCGGAGAGCACGCACGATTACGCTATCTGCCTGCACGGATACACCGACGAGCCCATCGGCATGGCCCGATACGTCAAGCGCTTCCACGACCGCGGCATGAACGTACTCGCACCCGCCGCCCGCGCCCACGAGCGCTCCGGCGGCGACTATATCGGCATGGGCTGGCCCGAGCAGCTCGACGTCGTCGCATGGATCGGGCGAATCGTTCAGGCCGACCCCGAGGCACGCATCCTGGTCTTTGGCGAGTCGATGGGCGCGGCGACGGCCATGAATGTCGCAGGGGAATCGTTGCCCTCTAATGTTAGGTGCATCATCGAGGACTGCGGCTACACGAGCGTCTGGGACGAGTTTTCCCTGCAGCTCAAGGACGTGTTTGCCCTGCCCAGCTTTCCCTTGCTCGATGTGGCGAACCTGGTGTGCAACGTTCGCGCAGGCTATGACTTCCATAAGGCAAACAGCGTGGAGCAGCTTAAACACGCGACGGTCCCCATGCTCTTTATCCATGGCGACCAAGACACCTTTGTGCCGTACAGTATGCTCAAGCAAAACTACGACGCGTGCGCTAGCAAGGTCAAGCAAAAGCTCACCGTCCATGGCGCCACGCACGCCAAGAGCGCGCAGGTCGACCCCGAACTCTACTGGAACACGGTCAACGGCTTCCTCGACAAGAATTTCTAGGTGAATTTACACATATTTGGCTTTATCTGACCCCTCTATTTTCGGAAGTGCGGGGAAAATGTCGGAAGCCCCGACCAGACCGCCGTTTTACCAGGAATTTATCAGGGGTGTTGTTGCCAAAAAACGGTTTGTGGTCTGCGATATTCGATTTTTCCCCGCACTTTCGAAAAACCGCCCGCGAGCACTGCGCTCGCGGGCGGTTTTTTCTTACGTTACGCTACAAAGGCGCTTGATATGTCCAATATACAGGCGCTACTTGACCTCGATGAGCTCGTACTCGCTCGTGCCCAAGCCGATCTTCTCGGCGTGCGCGATGCACACGCGCCAGTCGGTGTCGGGATGCGTGATGCAGAAGGGGTCCTTGGCCTGCTCGCCCTCCAGATGCTCGTGGTTGTGCTCCATCTTGGCCGCGCTATCGGTGAGCTCGGTGTTGGGCAGCGGCTCGGATGCCATGACGGCATCGGCGCAGGCCTGGTCGATGGCGACCGGGTCGAAGCTCGCGAACATGCCGATGTCGTTGACGATAGGCGTATCGTTTTCGGGATGGCAGTCGCAGTTGGGACTGATGTCCATGGCAAGCGAGATGTGGAAGCTCGGGCGGCCGTCGACAACGGCCTTGGTGTACTCGGCGATCTTGCAGTTGAGCACGTCGGCCGCGGCGTCATAGCCGGGCTTGATGCAGTCCTGGTTGCACGCCGCAATGCAGCGGCCGCAGCCCACGCAGCGATCGTGGTCGATGGCGGCTACGTGCACCTCGACGGTCTTGCCGCTCGCAAGCTCGCGCTCGCGGGTGCCGTCGAACGAGATGGCGTTGTGCGCGCAGATCTTTTCGCAGGCACGGCAGCCAACGCAGTGCTCGGTCGCAACGCTCGGCTTGCCAGCGGCGTGCTGCTCCATCTTGCCGGCACGGCTGCCGCCGCCCATGCCCAGGTTCTTCATGGCACCGCCAAAGCCGGCCTGCTCATGACCCTTAAAGTGGGTGAGGCTGATCACGATGTCGGCATCCATGAGCGCCTGGCCGATCTTGGCCTCATGCACGTACTCGCCGCCCTCGACCGGAACGAGTGCCTCGTCGGTGCCCTTGAGGCCGTCGGCGATGATGACCTGGCAGCCCGTGGCGTACGGGGTAAAGCCGTTCTGGTAGGCGGTGTCGATGTGCTCGAGCGCGTTTTTGCGGCTACCGACGTAAAGCGTGTTGCAGTCGGTGAGGAAAGGCTTGCCGCCCAGCTCCTTCACGACATCCGCGACGGCGCGCGCGTAGTTGGGGCGCAGGAAGGAGAGGTTGCCCAGCTCGCCAAAGTGGATCTTGATGGCGACGAACTTGTTCTCGAAGTCGATCTGCTCGATGCCCGCACGGCGGATGAGGCGCTTGAGCTTGTCGAGCTGACTCTCGCGGCCGTGCGTGCGCAGGTTGGTGAAGTACACCTTGGCAGGTGCAGCGGGTGCAGTTGCGGTCATAGATATATCCCCTCGGTCTATATGGCGTTACAGACATAGAGGATGGTACCCGTTATAGCGGGGTTGAAGTCAAGCGCGGCGCCTAGCCGTTGGGGACGTTCTTAAACGACTAGTCGCTGGGGGCACCCTTTCGCCACCCGGCAGTTGGGGACGCTCCTTTCCTGCCGACAGTTAGGGACAGTCCTTGCCAGCCCGGCCGGCAAGCCGGCCAATCGGCAAAGACTGTCCCCCATGGCTAGTCGTTTAAGAACGTTCCCAATGACTAGGCCGCTTGCGTGCGATTTTTGACCGTTGGGCGGGTGCTTCGCGGTTGCCGCAAAAACGTTTTTGCATATCGGGTACAACGGGCTTTATGTGAGTAAAGTGCGCGCCGCGTCCACGTGCCGCGTTTTTAAAGGAGGCCCCATGCCTGGTGTTACCCCTGCAGAAGTTCTGTCCAACTTTGGCATTACGCTGGTCGAAGATCCCGCCGAGAACGAGCCCCGTCTGCTGGTCGATCTACCCGCCGCGGAGCTCGTCGAGCACGCCATCCGCCGCGAAGAAGGCCGCATGGCGTCCAACGGCGCGCTGGTGATCGAGACGGGGGAGCGTACTGGCCGCTCGCCCAACGACCGCTTTATCGTCGATACGCCCGATGTGCACGACAAGATTGCCTGGGGTGCCGTCAACCGCCCGCTGTCTGTCGAGAGCTACGAGGCCATCAAGGCCGGTATCGTCGACTACCTCAACGAGCGCGACGTGTTCGTCACGCGCGGCATGGCGGGCGCCGACCGCAACCACACGCGTCGCCTGCTCGTCGCCTGCGAGCGTGCCAGCCAGGCGCTCTTCATTAAGCAAATGCTCGCCCGTCCGCTCGCTCGCGAAATTGCGCGCACCGGTGAGCCGGACTTCTGCGTGCTCGCCGCGCCGGGCTACCAGTGCGATCCTGCCATCAAGGGCCTCAACTCCAGCGCCGCCGTGGTCATCAACTTCCAGGAACGCGTGATTCTGGTCGCCGGCACCGGCTATTCCGGCGAGATCAAAAAGTCCATCTTCAGCGTCATGAATTACCTGCTGCCTGTCGAGGACGATGTGCTGCCCATGCACTGCTCGGCCAGCATGGATCCCGTCACGCACGAGACCGCGGTGTTCTTTGGCCTGTCGGGCACCGGCAAGACCACGCTTTCGACCGACCCGAAGCGTCAGCTGA
>ENA-OWPF01000489-OWPF01000489.1-human-gut-metagenome-genome-assembly--contig:-NODE-489-length-44578-cov-3.995755_pt1 | contig 44578 bp, 34 predicted proteins | sample MGYA00248261_ERZ651840 | MGnify/ENA primary metagenome ERZ651840 (study PRJEB26924, sample SAMEA4378268) | human gut metagenome | biome: human gut; feature: human-associated habitat; material: faeces... | reverse complement strand
CTTTAAAGCCCTTAAAGAAAAACTCAGTGAAAGACTTCTCAAAATTATCTATAATGACATCCATGGCCGTTCCTCTTTGATTGATGGTTTGTGATTAATTCAATCTTAAACGAGAACGGCCTTTTTGTTTAGATGGTCACACAAGATTTCACAAAAAAACTCACTTTTTTCATTGGATTTTTTAAGTGACCACAGAGATCCGTTAGAACCTTTTTTGTCTCTTAAGCCTAAGCTAGGCCCTCTTTAAGACTATTTCTATAATTGCGCAACATCTGCAATAGCACTGATAAGGCAATCAGCAAGACCCCGATATAAAAAGCAAAATTGAGCTCTTTATTTTCATGAAAGATAATCATAGCTAAGATAATGCTATAGATAGGCTCTAAATTGCCGGTTAAAGCTAAGGAAAAAGCCGACACCCGCTTGACGGTATAGAGCTGAATGAGATACATCACAATAGTACAGATAGTGCCTAAGAAAAATAGATAGAGCCAATCTATGGGAGATGGGATAAAGTCCTGTATACCATAGCGATAAAGATAGATAGGCAAAACTAAAACAAGAGAGATAAAGCCTCCGCAAATGAGATAAAAAAGCACCGACAAAACATCCTGAGCGGACGCTGATACACCTTTATTGCAGATAAAGAAACTAGCAGCTAAAAAGGATGAAAATAAGCCTACCACGATGCCTAGGCGATAACGGCTATCAAAGCCGAAGATAAACATAATGCCGGCAATACTGATAATGCTAAATATAAGTTCTACTGCGGAAATCTTCTTTTTAAAAAATAGCGGTTCACAGATAGCCGCAAAGAAACCCATAGTCGATAAAGTAGTGACGCCGATAGAAACATTACTGAGCTTAATTGACATATAGAAGGTTACTAAATGTCCCATGAGCAAAGCGCCTACAAGCATAGCCTTGCATCTTAAGGCAAAGCTTAGCTTTTGTAACGGATGGCAAAAGTATAGATAGAGAACAAAGGTCACTACCGCAATCAGCATGCGCCAAAAGACAATGCTATAAGAATCAGTCTCAATCAATCTGCCAAAAATACCCGTAAAACCGGCGATAAAAACTGACAGATGCATCAGCAAAAATACCTTGATCATAAAAGCTCTCTATCTTTAATAATTTGCCTATTGTGACAAAGAGCCCCCATCTTGCCTATGTAAAAAAAGCTTTTGCTCATTTAAGGTGCACATTTTATGAAAAGATTTAATTAACGCCAAAAAAAAGCCTTTCTTGCGGTAAACAAAAAAGGCTTTACGTGAAGAAAAAAACTTTTAAGCAGCTACGGCATGTTTACGCTTAAGCTCGTGCTTATAGGAGCGTAAGGTCTGCAGGACTACAGAGATGGCGATAAAGAGCAAGCCTAAATAGAAGGAGAAATTAACTTCTTTTGCTTCATTGAAGATAATCATCGCCATCACAATACTGTAGATTGGCTCTAAATTAGTAGTTAAAGCTAAGGTAAAGGCGGAAAGCTTGGTGACCACATAGAGCTGTAATAGGTATAAAAGCGTGGTGCATACTGAACCTAAAAATAAGAGATAGCCCCAATCGATAGGACTTGGTAAAAAGTCCTTAGTACCATAGAGATAAAGATATATAGGTAAAAATAATAATAAAGCTACAAGGCCACCTGTCAGCTGCCAAAATAAAGCACTGAGATAATCAGGAGCTGAGGCGACAAATTTAGTACCCACACAGAATAAAGCGGCAATGACAGCGGCAAATAAACCAACACTGATACCTAAGCGATAACGACTATCAAAGCCAAAAATAAACATAATGCCGACAATACTGATAATACTAAAGAAAAGTTCGATAAAAGAAATGCGGCGCTTAAACCATATAGGCTCGATAATAGCGGTAAAAAAGCCCATACACGAGAGTGTAATCACACCGATGGAGACATTACTGAGCTTAATGGAGAGATAGAAAAAGACTAAATGCACCATCAAGGTAGCGCCGACAAGCATGGTCTTTAAAATAAACCTCAGAGGTAAACGCTGTAGCGGATGGTAAAAATAGACAAAAATAGCATAGCAAGCGACCGCAAAGACCATACGCCAAAAGACAATACTATAAGAATCTACCTCAATAACGCGACCTAGCAAACCTGTAAATCCGGCTAAAAAGACCGAAAAATGCATTAAAAACAGGACCTTCACTCTTATTTACCTCAAAGTTCTGTTGCTTAACTTTATGTTTTATAAAATATTTTTTTAATAAATTTTCAAATGTTAAGTTTATTATTAGAAAAAAATTTGTCAAATGTATTGATTTTAATTAGATATCTAACTAATATAAAGGCATGAATAATACTAAAGTTTTTTACTATTGCGCCCGCCTTGTAGATCTAGGCAATAAGCTCATACAAGAGCGTTTACAAGCTCTTGGTGCTGAAGGCTTAGTGCCAAGCCACGGCGATATTTTAATGAAGCTCTTTCATCAAGGTGAAGGTTCTACTATGGGGGAAATCGCCTCAGCTATTCATAGAACTCGCCCTACCGTTACAGTACTTATCTCTAAGCTCAACGCTAAAGGTTATGTCAAGCTCGTCCCCGATACCGCTGACGGCCGGCAAATGCGGGTCTATTTGACCGACAAAGGCCAGGCTTTAAAGCCGTCCTTTGATGAGATTTCCACAGCTTTATATAAGCTTATACATACAAAACTTAATGATGAAGAATTAGCTTTCTTAGAGCATTTACTAAAAAAGACTTTAGAATAAAATTTTTTTACTAAATTAGTTAGATATCAAAGGAGTTTGTCATGGCAAATTATCAAAAAGCTTCAGCTTCATTTGCAGGTCGTTCTGAACTTCATGATCTTTTAGGTCTCAGTAGCTGTGAAGTTTCTCTCAATGCCCTACCTGAAGGGGCACATGTACCCTTTGTGCATAGTCACACCCATAATGAAGAGGTTTATATAATCCTTGAAGGTGAGGGGGAGTTTTTCTTAGATGGTGAAGTTGAAAGCCTTAAGCCTCATGACGTTTTACGTGTCGATCCGCAATGTGTTCGTGCCATCCGTGCAAAGCTTGGCACTTTAAAATTCATCTGCATTCAGGCAAAACAGCATTCATTAGAAGGCTTTACTATGAGCGATGCTAAAATTCCTGAAGGCCCCTTACCTAATTGGCTCTTAAAATAGACTTGCCCTAATCTTATGCCGCTAGTCTTAGCGGCATTTTTTTTACAAAAATTACTTCATTTTTAATGATATACATCTAAAAAAATTTTTACCGTGTCTGTAATGTGCCCATAGATACTTAGGCGTTTAAATATTTTTTGAGTCTTTGATAAAACAAATGATATAAATAAGAGCTAAAACGCGAAAAATTCGTTTTTGTAATTTATAATATACGCATACACATAGTAATTATAGACTAAAGTTTGCCAGAATTTGCACTTGGTAAAATCTTTGGCTAATTTCACAACGGGAAAATCCATGTTTGTCCAAGTTAAAACTGCTAATGGCAAGCAATACATATATATCATTGAGTCATATCGCAAAGACGACGGCTCTATTTCTCACCGCACCATAGAAAAATTAGGTCGTTTGGATGACTTTATCAAAGATGATCCCCAAGCCTTAGAAAAACTTAAAGAAAAAGTTCGTGAAAGCACCCATGAACTTAAGCAAGCTAATACCATTGAGCGTGTAACTAAGATCAATACCATCTATAACAGCCGTAGCCTTCTAACTAGTACTGAGGGCCTACCGCAGTTGAATTACTCTAACTTTGTGATCCGCATGATTTGGAATGAGATTTTAGATCTAGATTACCGCATCAATTATCTGCAAAACCGCTATCATAAAAATCTCAAATTCAATCTCTCCCGTGTCCTTAGGCGTGCGGTCACGAAGAAAATTATCGATACTGATAATATCGATTTAAAGCTTGGTACTGAATATAGCTTCTTAGGTGATAACTTTGATGCAAGTATCGATAGATCGCATTTTCAATTTGCCTCCCGCGTGATCTCAGAAAATTACACCAATATCATCGGCTTTGTGGCTAAAAGACTTGAAGAGCACTTAGACTTAGCTTTTTTAACTAAGACCATCCCGGCTTTAAACCAAGAAAAGATTGATGCTATGGCCTCTACCGCGACGCTGGCAGAAAATATCACCTTCGATAGCGATCTTAATGAAATGCCTATCACTCATGAAGCGCGCACGCAGCATCTGTTAAATATCTTAGTTACAGTGATTTTGCAGATCATACAAACTCGCGTCAATGCTCGTCATCATAATTACAGCATCGATAATTTACGTACGGCCTTACAAAAAGCCCTCCTCATTATCTGCTATCCGCCTGTTCCTAATGGCAAGTTCTCCTATATCAAGGCTAATAATGGTCGCTATGCGCTCATTATGAATAGCATTCTCAGAGCCTTTGAATTAGAACCGATGTTAAACGTGCAAGATCGCGTAGAAATGGCCAAACGCCTGCGCACTAAATTCAAAAACGACAATGCGGCCATTCCACAATCAGTTATGCGCTTATTTTTAAATAAAGGCGAAGGCTATATCTAAACTAGATTTTCTAGGGGCAGTTTGCTGCCCCTTTAATTCTAAAAATTTTTTCTTAAAAATCCTCACATTAAAAAAAATAGCTTTTTAGCTTAAATAAAAAAATTCTCCTAACTCACAGCTTTTTTTATCCATGCTCGTTTTGCATATAAATAGAAGTGTAGAATAAACTTGCCCTTAACCTTATCTAGGTATTTTTCTAAGCCAGGTAATCTATGCAAAAATTAAAATTTCTAACCGCCTCGCTGATGCTTGCAAGCGTGAGCGCTTTAGCGTCCCCAATCTCTGCAATCATGTATACCGCAGCCGATCCTTTTATCAAAAATTATGCCGATACCTTGCAGTCTCTGGCAAATGCCGATAAGCAAGATCTTGCTCTTTCCTTTTCTCAAGGCGATCTCAAAATTGAAAATCTCAATATTCAAAAAGCCTTTGGCGCTAAAAGTGCCGCTTTGATTTTAAATTTGGTAGAACCGCAGCGTGCTTTACAAGTGGCTAATTTAGCCTATAAAAATGCAAAAACTCCGCTTATCTATATTAACCGTAAGCCCTCAGAGCAGGCTTTAAAAGTCTATGGCAATTCATGGTATGTAGGTGCTGATGCCTCACAAGCTGGAAACTTTCAAGCGGAGATCCTCACTGAATATTGTCTAAAGCATCATTCCGATCGTAATAATGACGGCAAAATCAGCTACATTCTTTTAGAGGGTGAAGCCTTATTAGACGATACTGTCATGCGCTCAATGTCAGTACGCGCAGGCTTTGATACAAGCCCTGTAAGCTATGAAGAAATTGCTACTATCAGTTGCAATTGGAAGGCCGATAAAGCCACCTACGAAATCAATCAATTTATCGAGAAAAACGGTATTGAGAAAATTGAAGCCATTGTCGCTAATAACGATACTATGGCCTTAGGTGCCCTCAAAGCCTTACAAGCTGTATGCTACAATCAAGGTGATAGCCACAAATATATCCCCATTGTCGGTGTTGATGGCTCAGCTGAAGCTCTCTCTGCGATCAAAGCCGGCTTTATGACCGGTACCGTACAAAATGACGGCAAATCTCAGGCTGAAACTAGCTATAAGATTGCTAAGCTGATACTTGCAGGCAAGGAAGTTAACTCTAAGAATTTAGGTCGCTTTATTGACAATCATAATTGCGTCTATATTCCTTATTTAAAGATAAGTTCAGTTAAGTAGTAAAAGCCCAACTTGCTAAAGTTTAAGCCTCTAGTTCAGAGGCTTTTTTGTAATTTATCACAAAATTACCCCCTCCTTTAAAATTAAAGTAATCTAAAACAAGCCCTCTTTTAATAAATAGCTTTTATCTATATAAAACCCTTTTTGATAGCTGTAATTATCTAATTTAAATTAAGTTTTTTCATAACCTTATTATTTTCAAAACATTTATAAAAATTTTTGCACCAAATAAATAACTTAGCTTATATTTTTATAAAAATTAAAGATTTTTATCCCATCCTTGCGTTAAAATACGCCCTCCTTGAATGTATAGATAAATAAAAAATTACAAACATTCAATATTTGCAAATTAAATATTTTTAACTCCACACATTAGAGAAATAAACATGCTTCTTAATGGAAAGTTATTGATTGCAGATCACAACGACAATAGACGTCAGGAGCTTAAGGCCCTCTTAGATTGCTTACTTGGCATTGAATGCATGGTCACGGATTTAAATACCTACAACTATTGCTTTAATCAATCCCATGAGCGCATTGATATCTGCGTAATTAGCGCTAAAGAAGATCCCCTAAAGCTAAAGGCCCTGATGCAAAGCGAACTGCAAACTGCTTTTTTGCTTCTTACTGACAGTGATCTAGATTTTAAGTGCGCCCCCAATTTTATCGGCACTATCTCTGAATTTGATATCGATAAAATTAAGGCGCTACTGCGTAAATGTCATGCCTATATTTCTGAATACAAACAAAGTCTCAGCCCTGTATATGTTGAAGAGCTCTTAGAAAAAAGGCTTAATGGTATCTCTAGCGCTATTTGCAAGATTAGAACCCTCATCAAACAATTAGCTCTTTGCGATACTAATGTATTGATTACAGGTGAGGCCGGAGTCGGTAAGGAAATAGTCGCCAGAACCATCCACGCTCTTTCAAATCGCCGCAATCACAACTTTATCAAGATCAATTGTCATACCGTTTCTGAGCATAATCTTGCCGACTTAATCTATGGCACTGTCGCTAAAAATACTGAGGCGCTCAAATTTGCACATGGCGGGACCTTATTTTTAGATGAAATCGCTAACTTACCTAAAGACCTACAAATAAAGCTCTTAGAACTCCTATCTGAACATAAATACAAAAATATCAATGCAAAACAAGAACTTTTAGCCGATGTGCGTATCATTGCCGCCACCAAACAGGATTTAAAGAATTTAGTTGAAAGCAAAATTTTTTTAGAAGATCTCTATTATCAGCTCAACGCTTTTCCCTTAGTCATGCCACCTTTACGCGAGCGCTGTGAAGATATTCCCTTATTAGTTGAGGAGATGATAAAAAATTTAGAAACATCCAAAAGTTCTATGACTTTAAGCGCTGAAGCGCTCTTAGCTTTACAAAAGCATCAGTGGCCTGGGAATATTCGCGAACTTAAACATCTCATCAATTGCCTATTTATCTCCCATCCAAATACCGAAATCTTAAAAAGTGATCTGCCTTTACTCTCTCAAGGTGATTTTTTAAAGAGTCAAACTTTAATTTCCGAGGAAGCTATCTTAGATTTTGATGACAATTTTGAGGATGTGGAGATCTATAAAAACGAAAATCTCATAGCTAATGACGAAGATCTACTCCCCCATAGCGCCATTGCCCATATGCTTACCCCACTTTTAAGCACTCAGGGGCTCAATTTAAAACAGACAGTCTCAAATTTTGAATTTAGCCTCATTCGCGAGGCTTTAAGAAAAACTGACGGTAATGTCTCTAAGGCCGCCGTCATCTTAGATATAAATCGGACGACCTTAGTACAGAAGATGAAGAAACTAGGGCTTTAAAGCTCTTCACTACCATCTAAAAATAAAGGCAAGCGCCAATCGATCGGGCTCTTTTGCTTCGCAACTAAGTACTCATTGCACTTTAAAAAATGACCACAACCGGCAAAACCTCGCGCTACCGATAAGGGACTAGGATGCGAGGTCTCTAAAACTAAATGCTTAGTTCTGTCGATCTTAAGGCCCTTCTTCTGTGCCGGTCGCCCCCACAGCATAAAGACTAAATTCTCAGTCTGCTCATTTAAAGCGGCGATCACATCATCAGTAAAGATCTCCCAGCCTTGATTAGCATGCGAATTAGCCTTACCGCGGGTCACAGTTAAAGTGGCATTAAGCAAAAGTACACCCTGACGCGCCCAGGGAATGAGATTGCCATGATTGGGGATCTCAAAGTCAGCAAACTCCTGCTTTAATTCCTTATAGATATTCATCAATGATCGAGGTATCAGCGTACCTACAGGCACAGAGAAACTCAAACCCATGGCCTGATGTGGCTCATGATAGGGATCTTGACCGATGATGACGACCTTAAGCTTATTTAAGGGCGTATAGACAAAGGCATTAAATTCCTGCCCCTTAGGCGGATAGACCTCTAAACCTAGATTGCGTTGCTCATTTGCAAAAGCATAAGCTTTTTTAAAGGCCTCACTTTGCTTTAAAGGGCCTATAAGATCGTGCCAATTATTCACTTTAAACTCCTCTTTTATTTTATTAAATTATGCCCTTTTATTAATCTTTCTACAATTTAAAAAATCGTGGAGATTATGCCATAATATTTCTTAAGCATTTAAATTTTAGGCGAAAAGCATCTATGGTTAAGATTTTACATACATCCGATTGGCACTTAGGACGTTCACTTTACGACTATTCTCGCTATGATGAATTTCAGCAGTTTTTAGACTATCTCTATAAGCTATTAATCGAGCAAGAGATCGAAGTACTTTTAATTTGCGGTGATATCTTCGATACGCAGACTCCAAGTCATAAAAGTCAGGAACTCTATTATAAATTTCTCAGCCGTCTTAATACCTTAGAGAAACTTGAGCATGTCGTAATTGTCGGTGGCAATCATGATAGCCCTTCCTTTTTAAATGCCGCTAAAAGTTTATTATCAAGTCTCAATATCCATATCATCAGCGCCTTTAGCGGCGATCTTCACGATGAAATGTTGATATTAAAGGATAAAGATGACCAAGCACGGCTGATAGTGGCTGCCGTACCTTTTTTACGCAATCGCGATGTCAGAGTTTCCGAATTTAATGAAGATCAAGAAAGCCGCAATTTAAATTTAAAGCGCGGTATTGCTGAACACTATGAAGCTTTAGGTAAGATCTGCCACGAGGAAGCTACAAAATACTCCCCAAACGTGCCTATCATCGGTATCGGCCACTTAGCCTTAACGTCAAGTCAAAGTATTGCCCTAAGCCAAAGTGAGAGCATCTATATCGGTACTTTAGATATGCTTCCCGCTGATATTATTCCTAAAAACTTTGCCTATACCGCTTTAGGCCATATCCACAAAAATCAAGAAGTCACGTCGACAATCCATTATTGTGGTTGCCCCTTACAGCTTAATTTCAATGAAGCTTATACAGAAAAATACCTCAATCTTATCGAACTTGATGCCGAGCTTAAGATCTCTAAAATAAAAGTTCCTATCTTTCAAAGGCTTGAAAGCTTAAAGGGCAATAGCTCTGAGCTTTTAGCGCAATTACAAAAACTTATCGCCGAAGATGAAAAGATCTTAGTGGAGCTTAACTATAACGGCAAAGAACCTGTAGGCAATCTCTATGATAAGGCTCAGGAACTAAGTGTAAATAGCAAAGTGGAAGTTTTAGCCGTACGCGATTTGCTCATTCGCTCTAAGACATTACAGCGTCAAAGCAGTGGCGAAATCTTAGCTAATCTCAGCGTTAATGAAGTTTTTGAGCGTTGCCTTGACGATCTTAATCTCGATGAAGAAGAGCAAAAGGCTTATCAAAATACCTTTAAAGAGATCTATACCTTATTTAAAGAGCAAAACTAAGGAGATATTATGAAAATTTTAAGATTGCGTTTTAAAAATTTAAATTCCTTAGTTGGCACCTTCAATATCGATTTTACCGACGAGGCCTATAAGCGCGACGGTCTATTTTTAATCTCAGGCCCCACCGGAGCTGGCAAGAGCACTATTCTCGATGCTATCTGCCTTGCGCTTTTCGGCCGCACCCCGCGCCTTAAGATTATCTCTGCAAATGTCAATGAAATTATGTCTAAAGGCTGTGGCGACTGCTTTTCTGAGGTTGAATTTTCCTCAGGTAATGCCATCTATCGCTGTAGTTTTTCTCAGCGACGCGCCCGCAATAAAAGTACCGGCGCGCTACAAGCTCCACAGATGGAACTTTCAAAGCTTGAGAATAGCAGTACTGATGCGCAGATCCTTGAAAATAAGATCCGTAAAATCGAAAGCCTGATTGAAAGTCTCTCAGGGATGAACTATGAGCGTTTTACCCGTTCGATTTTATTAGCTCAAGGTGAGTTTGCTAAATTTTTACAATCAAAAGATGATGAGCGCGCCTCACTCTTAGAACAGATTACCGGCTCTGAAATCTACTCTCAGATCTCTATCTTTACCTACAATTTCTACAGCAGTAAAAAGAAAGCTTATGAAGAGAAAAAAGCTCTTTTAGCTAAATATGATCTGGAATCTGATGAGGAAATTGCTCATAAGCGCCAAAAACAAGCCAATTGTGAAGAGCAAAAAAATACTCTCAGCGCGACTTTAAACACTCTAAGCGAAAAAATCACCTATAAGACAAATCTTAATAGTTGTGAAAGCGCGCTTGATGACAATGAAAAACAACAAAATCAATTACAAACTGAAATTAAAATTTTTGCCCCTAAGGCTCACAAGCTAAAGCGCGCCTTAGATGCACGTGAGCTTATCCCCTATGTTAAAGCGCTACAAAAGAGCCTCGAGTATAAAAACACCTGTTCTTTAGGAATAGAAAATCTAAAAAACAAAGAGCTTCCTCAGATTATCAAAGATCTTGAAGATAAAGAAAAGTTAACCTCTACCCAAAAGCAAAAGATTACAGATGCGCAAACTAAGCTTAATTCATTACAAAAGATCTTACCTAAGGTCCGCTCTTTAGATAATGAAATACTCTTAAAAAAACAAAGTATTGATAAAGCCTTTGAGGATAATGTCGATAAGAAAAAAGACTGCGCTAAAAAATCCTCAGCATATAAAAAACTAAAAAAACAAATTAGTAATTTAGCTCAGGATATTCACGCTTTACAAGCTGAGGCTCAAAGCGCTCAGAGCTATGGGCCTTGGCTTTTAGAAAATCTTTCCTCTTTAAAGTTAAGACTTAATCACTTACACTCACTGCCAGATGATGTAGCCTCAGTAAAAAAAAATATCAATAAGTGTTTAGACAAAAATACTCAGCTTCAAAAAAATCTTAAAGATGCCCATAAAAACGAGGCTACGGCTATAGAAGCTATCGATAAACAAACAAAAGAGCGTCAACAGCTTGTAGATGATAAAACACAATTACTTGATGGTGAGAGTGAAAGGTATTACTGCGAAAAACTCAATGAATATCAAAACTATAATAAGTTTTTAGATAGTTATGCCTCTTTAGAAGATCTGCGACTAGAACTGCAGCCGCATAAACCCTGCCCTTTATGTGGAGCGCTCATACATCCGCTATGTCCTGATTTACCTAAACGCAGTGATAATGATGAGAAAATCAAAAAGATTAAAGACTTACTTGAAGACTTAAATAAGCTCAATAATAAGCTTAAAAACAATGAGTCTGAACACAACATTTTAGAGCTAAAAAAAGAAAATGCCCAGAAAGACATTACAAGTATTAAGCAACAACAAAGCGATAATGATGAGGAGCTTAAGAAGTTTAATGAGCAAAAAAACTCTTTAATTGCTGAGGAAAGTAAGCTTAGAAAAACTTTAAGTGCGGAATTTAAAGAGCATGGGCTTTTAAAATTAAATTTAGATGATAAAAAGCTCTGCACTGATTTAACTGAGATGCTCAATAAATATCAGAGCAATCATCAGGACACACAAGATCTTATAGATAAGCAAAAAGAATATAAGAGTGAACAAGCACAAATTTTCTCAAGCTTTAAAGCCTTAAGCTCAGTCATCAGACAAAACTTAAAAAATATCCGCCAAGATAAAAAAGATCAGGAGCTCTTAATTAAAGAACGCGAAAATTTATTTGATAAGCAAGATACCACTCAGGCTGAGAATGACGCTTACAATAATTTAAATCAGGCCCAAAACGACTTTAATCAACATCAAGGGGAGATAACACTATTAAAAAATAATGAAAGTAATATGAAAAAACAAATCGAACGTGAGCAAGAACGCCTTGAAAGCCTAGAAGATCAATATAAAACTAATGAAGCTAATCTTAAACACAAACTCTCAGCTTCAGACTTTAGCGATATTGATGACTATCAAAAAGCGCTTGTAGACGCTGCTCTCATCACCAAATTGCAAACTGAAGCAAACGAACTTACACAAAAAGAGCAAAAACTTCAAGGCGCTAAAGAAAGCTTAGAGAAAAGACATCAAGAGCTATTAGCGCAAAATTTAACTACCGAGGAGCTATCTAATCTGCAAGCCCAAAAGAAGAAGCTAGATGCAGATATGAATGAACTCAATCAAAACTTAGGTTCACTCAATCGCGATTTAGATGAATATGAGCGCAAAGTACAAGCCCGCAAGCAAGATCTAAATGAGCTTGATTTATTAAAGAAAGATATGGAGCGCTATGAAAAACTAAATGCCCTCATTGGTTCTGCCGATGGCAAGAAGTTCCGTAATTTAGCGCAGGGTCTGACCTTTGAAATTATGATCCACAATGCCAATCAACAGCTCATGCGTATGAATGATCGCTATATTTTAGTTCGCGATCGCAGTGCCCCCTTAAGTCTCAATGTTATCGATGCCTATGAGGCCTCTACGGTAAGATCGACGGCTAATCTCTCAGGTGGCGAAAGCTTTATTGTAAGTTTAGCCCTCGCCTTAGGTTTAGCGCAGATGTCTAAGGGTAAAGTGCAAGTAGACTCCCTCTTTTTAGATGAGGGCTTTGGTACTCTTGATGAAAAGGCCTTAAATATGGCTTTAAATAGTCTTGCTGCCTTACATCGCGAAAATAAGCTTATCGGCATTATCTCGCATGTGCAGGAGCTTAAAAACAATATCAGTACGCAGATTGTAGTTGAGCGTAAGGGTGGTTCGCAAAGCCTTATCAAAGGTCCCGGCATTAGCTATCACTAAAGACACAAAACCCCGCCGAGGCGGGGTTTTTTAAAACTTAGACCTTTAAATTATTTCTTTAAAGGGGCGATCATTTCGTTGATCTTCTTACCTAATTCAACGATGCCATCCCAATCGCGAGCCTTAACGAGGTTTGACGGCGGGATGAAGGAACCACCAGCTGCGGCAACGTTAGATAAGCTTAAGTACTCCAATAAGTTGTCGAGGCTGACACCACCGGTAGGAACGAACTTCAGATCAGCAAACGGGCCCTGTAAAGCCTTCAGGGTCTTAGTGCCACCATAAGCACCGGCCGGGAAGAACTTAACAACCTTTAAGCCAAAGTCTAAAGCCTGCTCTAAGTCAGCCGGGGTAACGGTACCTGGGCAAACCGGGAGATCATGCTTTAAGCACCAGTCAACAACCTTAGGATTGAAGCCCGGGGTAATGACGAACTTACCGCCATTATCTAAGGTTTCCCAAGCATGATCGATATCGTGAACAGTACCAGAACCGACGATGCAATCCGGAACTTCCTTAGCAATACGCTTGATGGCCTCGCCACCTAAAGGAGTACGGAAGGTAACCTCAGCTACCGGAACGCCACCTGCAACTAAAGCCTGAGCTAAAGGTACAGCATCTTCAATATTATCAACGGTTACTAAAGGCACAATCTTGATTTGTGCAATTTTTTTGAAAACTTCAAATTCAGCCATTTGATTTCTTCCTTTATCCTAACTAATTAGAGCTGTACGCGCTCGTGAGAATCGATGAAGGCCTGTAACTGCTCAGGGGTAGGTAAGCCCTCATTGTCACCGACGAAGGTACACTGAATAGCACCGATAGCGCAAGCACGCTCAACGCACTTCTCTAAAGGTAAGCCTTCCATTAAGCCAGTTAAGACACCAGTAGCGAAGCCGTCACCGGCACCAACGGTATCAACAACCTTATCAATAATGAAACCCGGTACCATGAACTCCTTGTCGCCATCAGAGCATAAAGCACCCTTAGGGCCGCACTTGGTGATAACAGTCTTAGCACCTAAGTTGCGATAGAATTTATTGATCTCGTGCGGATCAGTGGTACCGCAGAGGATCTTACCCTCACCATCACCAGGTAATACCATGTCAGCTTGAGCAGCTAAGCTATTGATGTACTCAACCATGACTTCCTGAGACGGCCATAACTGCGGACGGAGGTTCGGGTCGAAGGAGACATATAAGCCAGCTTCACGAGCCTTCTTTAACATGAGCTTGACAGCAGCACGGGTAGAATCGGTTAAAGCCGGTAAAATACCGGTTAAGTGAATGTGGGAGAACTGGGTGAAATCGATCTTCTCAACATCTTCCTCAGAGAGGGTAGAAGCAGCAGAGCCCTTACGCATGTAGAAAATCTCAGGATCGCCCTTAGAAACCTTGCTCTTCATCATAAAGCCAGTACGCTTTTCGGTGGTGAAGATAACGAGGCTGTCGTCGATCTTATTGTTTCTTAAGGTACGAGTAATGAGCTTGCCAAACGGATCATCACCTAACTTGGTTAAATAGGCAGTCTTATGACCTAAACGAGCAGAACCGGTTGCCACGTTGAACTCAGCACCAGCTACGGCTAAGCTGTAACCCTGAACGCTGTCTAAAGGACCTTCGCTCTGAGCGATTAACAGACCCATCGGCTCGCCAGCTAATACTAAACCTTTACCCATGTTTATCTCCTATATAACAGATATATATTTTTCTAAATTTTGTAGTTTTATGATCTTAATCTTTTTTAGTAAAAATTTCAGGTAGCTTAGGCTTAAATCAAGACATCCGTTGCAAAATATTTACAAGTCATCTGCTCACAGAAAGCCTTTTTTTTGACTTTTACTACCTCTTTATATAAGGATACTCTCAAATATGATATTTCCCTATGCATATTTATAAAAAATTAAAGTAAAATCATGTAAAAGCACACACACATTTTCTAGATCAATCTGATTTGTCAGATCACTTAAGGGGTAGCTGTGAACGAATTTTATCTTTCTACCGATTTTGTATTGGTAAATAGCAAAGAACCCATCAATCAACAAATCTACCGCTTTTTAAAGAGAGCTATCATCGAATGCCGTCTGATGCCTGGCGATCCGCTCTCTGAAAATGCGGTTTCATCTAAATTTAAGAGCAAAATTTCACGTCAGCCAGTACGTGAGGCCTTGATTAAATTAGCTAAAAATGACTTCGTCATTATCAGCCCTAAAAAGGCCACCCGTGTCGCGCCTATCAATAGAAGTGACATTTCACAGGGCTCTGAAATTCGCTGTGCCATTGAAGGTTATTTCATCCGCAAGGCCGCGGAAATGATCGACGATGAGACTTTAAATTTTTTAAAGAATAATGTACAAAAGCAAGAGCAAGCCGCTCGCGATTATAATATTCGCGATCACTTTGCTCTTGATGATGAATTCCATGCCACTATCCTCACCGCAGCTGGCGCAAGTAAAGCTTGGAATATGATTGAAAGTGTCAAAGGCGTTATGGATCGCGTTCGTTTCTTATCTTTAGAAAATGAACTCATCCCCATGGGGGTGACATCAAAATCCCACATAAAAATTATTGCCGCCTTAGAAAAACACAATGCTCAGGAAGCTGAAAAAGCTATGCTTGAACATATTTTAGATACTAAAAAATCGCTAGAGGCAACTATGGCTAAATGCCGTAAAGATTGGTTTGTGGATTAAATAGATTTAGAATAATTTTTTGCTTAGTATAATTTTTGGCGTATACTTAATATAGAAAAACTTATTAAAGCATTTTTGCTTAAACAAGGAGAATTAAATATGCAATCGTCAAATCCTGCCATTGCAGTCATAAATCGTGAAGCTGGTTCCTTTAATTTCGGCGGTGCCGATTTAGCCGCTACCATCTCAGGTACTACCACTAAGTCTTTATTATTAGTGGCTGTAACCTTAATTACCGGCTACTTCAGCATGATCTACACTTTAAGTGAGATTTTATATACCTATCAAACTCCTAATGTGTTGATCTACGGCTCAGCAATTGCCGCCTTAATTGTCGCTGTGATCACCATCTTTAAGCCGCGAACAGCTCCTATTACTGCCCCGATCTACGCCATTTTAGAAGGTGTAGCTTTAGGCTCACTTTCTGCTGTATTTGAATTAAAATACCCGGGCATTGCTTCTACTGCGGTGTTATCTACCTTTGTCGTCGTTATCACCATGCTCGCTTTATGGAAGTTTAAGATCATTGTCCCGACTGCCCGCTTCCGCTCCATTTTGACTGGTGCTATTGCTGGTGTCGCTATGGTCTATCTCTTAAATATAGTCTTACGCTTATTTGGTATTAACTTCTTACCGACCTCTGGCGCTATGTCTATCGGTATTTCTCTCATCGTCTGCGCTATTGCCGCTTTCAGCTTAGTTTTAGACTTTGACGATATCGAGTCTGCCGTTAATCAGGGTTTACCTAAGTACTATGAGTACTACAATGCTTTCTCACTTTTAGTAACCATCTGCTGGTTATACGTCGAGATCTTAAAGCTCTTATCTCGCCGTGAGTAAAATTTAAAACATCAACAACGCCGCATATTTTGCGGCGTTTTTTTTATCTTAAGATAAATTTTGGGGCTTTTCTGACCTCAGTTTTTTGGCCTTTACATAAAATTATGGCTTTTTTTATAATGGACGCAGTTCATTTAAAAATTTGTTAATGGTACTTTTCATGCGAGATTTATCCCAATGCCGCGAGGCTATCGATTCTATTGACGCTAATATCTTAAAGTTATTTAAAGAGCGTATGGAGGTAGCAAACGACATTGCTCACTACAAGCTCATGCACAATCAGGGTATTACCGATGCTAGCCGCGAGATGGCCAAACTCAAAGCCCTGCGCTCTCAGGCTAAAGAATTAGGCTTACCTACTGATTATATTAGCGATGTCTACCGCCAAATTATGGATCATACCTGCGCTTCAGAGCGTCAATATATCCTTACCATGCTCAATAATCTCGACATTGAGCGTGATACTTCGGTAGCTTATTTAGGTACCGTCGGTAGCTATTCCTATGTTGCCGCCCACAAATATTTAAATAATTATCGCGGTAAGGTTGAAGCTGTAGGTTGTGCCTCATTTCAGGATATAGTCAATGCCGTTGAAATAGGTCGTTGCATGTACGGTGTCTTGCCGATTGAAAATTCAAGCTCAGGCAGTATCAATGAGGTTTTAGATGTACTGCAAAATACCTCGGCCGTTTTTGTAGGTGAGCTCTATGTAAATATCGATCATGCCGTTTTAGGCACAGAGAATGTCGATATCCATGAAATTACTGATATCTACTCTCATCCACAGCCTTTCTCACAGTGCTCAGCCTATATTAAAGATAATTTAGCTCACGCTAAAGTCCATTACTGTAAGGCAACCTCTGAGGCTATGGAGATGGTCTCTAAGCTTCATGATCCTCATCATGCAGCTATCGGCAGTCATCAGGCCGCCTCTTGCTATAATCTCGTGCCCATTGTCGATAATATTGCCAATAATATCCACAACTACACCCGCTTTGTGATTATCGGTATGACCCCTATCACTATCCCGGAGAACTTAGCTGCCAAAACCTCCATTAGTTTTAGCGTCCAAAAATATGTCCCCGGCTCCTTAATTGCCGTACTCAATGAGTTCTCTAAGGCCAATTTGAATCTGACTAAGCTCATCTCCCGCCCGCGATTGATTACCGGTCGCGATACATGGGAAGAAATCTTCTTTGCTGATGTTGAAGGCAATTTAGCCTCTGAAACTATGCAGGAGATTTTAGAGAAGATTAGAGCCTATACTAGCTCTATCAAAGTCTTAGGTTGTTATATCAATGCTGAGAAAAAATAAACTTCAATAAAGTCTAATTTTACGCCGTCCGATCATCTTTATGGTCGGACTTTTTTTCACTTAAAAGCTAAGTAATTTTGGAAATATAGAAACACTTAGAGTGCTTATGTATATGAGCAAAGCTTAGAGAAGAATGCTTAAGGATTTGGGGAAGATGGGACTCGAACCCACACACCGAAGGCGCCAGAACCTAAATCTGGTGCGTCTACCAATTTCGCCACTTCCCCATTCAGGAATTTTTTGGAAATGATTGAATTCTTAAGGAGATGGGGTGGCTAGAGAGGCTCGAACTCTCGACAACCGGAATCACAATCCGGGACTCTACCAACTGAGCTATAGCCACCATTAAGAATTGAATTTTAAAATCGTTAGTTGGCGCATCGTAGAGGAGTCGAACCTCTGACCCACAGCTTAGAAGGCTGTTGCTCTATCCAGCTGAGCTAACGACGCTAAACAAGTGGTCGGTGATATAGGATTCGAACCTACGACCCCCTCGTCCCGAACGAGATGCGCTACCGGACTGCGCTAATCACCGACGTCCTTAATTCAACGGGGATGAATGATACGCTAGTCCCCCTATTCCGTCAACACTTTTTTTAAATTTTTTTAAATATTTCTTAATATTTTAGTTTTAAATTAAATTAACTATTTGAAAAATAATAAAAATTTATTTTAAGATTTTTTTTGAATTTTTCCGTTAAAAATCAGCCCTTAAGCTTAAAACTTATAAAAAAATGCCGACTTCTGCAAAAAAAAAAGCTTTATAACAAAAAGATTTTGTTAAATATTTCTGAATATTTTTCAGCACAGAGATCGCAATTTGATAGAATAACGCTTGCATTTTTACCCTTACTTCTCTGGACTCCTATATGATCTTTGGAATTAGCTACGCTGAGTTAGGCATTACCGTCGTCTCTCTTATGATCTGCGGTGTAATTGCTGGTTTCTTAGCCGGCCTTTTAGGCATCGGTGGCGGTATTATCTTTGTACCGTGTTTCTATTTACTCTTTGTCGGCTTTTTTAATGTCGCTCCGGATATCGCCATGGTGGTGGCTACTGGCACCTCGCTTTTATGCATGATCCCCACCTCTATCTCTGCGGCCCGCTCACAATATAAAAAAGGCAATACCGATATTGAGGTCATCAAAAAGTGGTCCATCGCCATGCTTATAGGCGTTGTCGTCGGTATCTTAGTGTCTAAATTCTATGGCGGTAAATGGTTAGCTGCCTTCTTTGGCGGTGTCATGCTCCTAAATTCCATCAATACTCTATTAAGAGCAAAAGCTAAACCTGCCTTTGAGCATCTGCCGGCAACCCCCATACAACAGGCTATTGCCTTCTGTATTGCTTGCTTCTCTTCAATGTTAGGCATCGGCGGTGGTACTCTCACTGTCCCCGTCCTCAATGCCTTCTCTGTAGAACCACATCGCTCTGTAGGCACTTCTTCAGCCGTCTCCCTCTTTGTTTGCGTCCCGGGAGCCTTACTCATGCTTCTGACTAATTCAACTCCTGATGGCGCCCCTATCGGTACCTTTGGCCTTGTAAATGTGCTGGCCGCCCTCTGCGTGGTACCAATTTCCTATTTCTGTGCCCCATGGGGTGTCAGCATCGGTAAAAATATCCGTCCTTACACTTTAAAGCGCATTTTTGCCGTCGCTTTGTTTATAATCAGTGTACGTATGCTCATCAGCGGCATTTCAGACTAATTTTGGAGAAAAAATGACAGCACAACTTATCGACGGTAAGCTCATGGCCGCCAACATCCGCTCTCAGATCAAAGAGCAGGTGGAAGATTATGTTAAAGCCGGCAATCGCCGTCCGGCCCTAGCCGTAATTTTAGTAGGTGAGGATCCGGCCTCACAGATCTATGTCCGCAATAAGCACAAAGCCTGTGAAGACTGCGGTATGGAATCCTTAGCCTATACCTTAGATGCCTCTATTTCTCAGACTGAGCTCAATGCACTTATCGATAAGCTCAACGCTGATGAGAAGATCGACGGTATCCTTGTACAGTTTCCCTTACCTGAGCACCTCAATGAAAGTGCCGTCGTTGAGCGTATCAGCGCCTCTAAGGATGTCGATGGTTTCCACCCTTACAATGTCGGTCGCTTAGTACAGCGTATTCCCTATATCTGCGCTGCAACCCCGCATGGCGTCATGACCATGTTAAGAAATACCTTAGGTAAGGATTTAAAGGGCAAGAGTGCGGTAGTTGTCGGCGCATCTAATATCGTCGGCCGCCCGATGGCTTTAGAATTACTCTTAGCCGGTTGCACTGTTACCGTTACCCATCGCTTCACCCCGATGGAGACCACTAAGGCTATGTTAAAGCAGGCTGATATCGCCGTAGTAGCAGTCGGTAAGCCGCGCTTTATCGATGGCACTTGGTTTAAGGATGGCGCTTGCGTAATTGATGTGGGTATTAACCGTTTAGAAAGCGGTAAATTATGCGGTGACGTTGATTTTGATAAGGCTGTAGATCACGTAGGCTTTATCACTCCAGTTCCAGGCGGTGTTGGCCCTATGACCATTGCTACCTTAATGCAGAACACCCTTACTGCCTACGAAAGCCATATTAAAAAATAAGCCCCTAAAAATTTAGCGGCTCATAGAAATTTTTAAGGGAGATGTTAGTGACCATCTCCCTTTTTAGCGCTTAGATTAAGCTGATAAGATTGTCCATCTTCACATCAGGGTTTACATCAGCTGCATAATCAACACCTTCGACATCAAAGCCAAAGAGCTGTAAGAACTGTAACTTATAGTCCTCATAATCGCTCAAAGAGCTCAAATTCTCAGTGGTAACCTGCGGCCATAATTCCTTGCAGCGATCCTGAACTGAAGCACGTAATTCCCAGCTATCCATACGGACACGACCCTCATCATCAAGCTCGGCCTGATTGCCGTAAAGAGCATCGTGGAACATACGGTAGATGTGCTCGATTACAGACTCATAGATACCCTGCTCGCGCATGACCTTAAAGCATAAGGAGATGTATAAAGGCATGACTGGAATGGCGGAGGAGGCCTGAGTTACGACAGACTTTAAGACGGCAACACGGGCATCACCATTAAGAGAGGCTAAACGCTCGCGGTTTGCCTTAGCGGCGCGATCTAAGTCTTCCTTAGCCTTACCTAAAGCACCGTGCCAGTAAATAGGCCAGGTAATCTCAGTGCCGATATAGCTATAAGCTACAGTCTTGCAACCTTCAGCTAAAACCCCAGCCTGAGCTAAAGCCTCAATCCACAGCTCCCAATCCTGACCGCCCATGACCTTAACGGTATTAGCGATTTCCTCATCAGTTGCCGGCTCTAAGCTTGCAGTGATGATTTCGTTTTTATTGGTATCGATAGCAGTTGAAGTATAGGTCTGACCGATAGGCTTTAAGGAAGAACGGACCACTTCGCCAGTCTCAGGCATCTTACGTACCGGAGCTGCGAGTGAATAAACGACCATATCGACCTGACCTAAATCAGCCTTAATGGTCTCAATGGCCTGCTTGCGGCACTCATCGGAGAAAGCGTCGGCATTGATGTTCTTAGCGTAGAGACCTGCTTCTTCAGCATACTTAGTAAAAGCTACAGTATTGTACCAACCAGCAGTACCCGGACGCTTTTCAGTACCAGGCTTTTCAAAGAACACACCTAAGGTGGCAGCACCGCTACCAAAGGCTGCACTGATACGAGAAGCTAAGCCATAACCGGTAGAGGCACCGATAACTAAGACCTTTTTCGGGCCGTTTTCAACCTGACCTTGTGACTTAACATACTCAATTTGATGCTTAACATTTGCATCACAGCCAGTAGGATGAGTGGTAACGCAGATAAAACCGCGGACCTTAGGTTCAATGATCATAAGAGAAACTCCATATAACAATTTCTGTCATAAATACTAATGGAGCAATTTTACCACATTTGCTAAAACCAACAGCGTTTTGGCTCTATACATGAGATTTACAACACTTTTATCCATAAAATTTGAGGCTAAATCAGGTAAATTTTCCGCCGCTAACACAAATTTCAGTATAATTGCGCATATCACTTCACAATTTTACAAAAAGTTAAAATGTTCAAAAAATCCTTAAAAATTGCCTTAGGCTCAATGGCTATGCTTTTGAGCTTTTCTGTAGCCGCCATTCCTGCTAAAAGCACTCCGCTTCCGGGTACTCTCATCGGTATTGCCTATACTCTGCCAGGAAGCTCAAAAATTTACGGTAACAATATCGATACCTTTATGCAGCCAGCTTCCACTTTAAAGGTAGTTACCGCACTGGCAGCTGTCTTATTTTTAGGTCAGGACTATACCTTAAAGACCCATCTTGAAGTACCGGAACATCTTTTAAATCAGGACGGTAGCTTACAATTAGGTGAAGGCGGTGTCTTAAAGGGCAATGTAGTCATCAGATTCACAGGCGATCCCAGCCTTAAAGCTCAGGATTATCAGACTCTCATTAAAAGCTTAAATTCAGCTGGTGTAAAAAAGATTGCCGGCTCTGTCATTTTGGATTTAAGCCGCTTTGGTGGTTTAAGCCGCGGTCAAGGCTGGTCATGGAATGATCTACCGGTATGCTTTACCGCTCCTGCCGGCGCTGCCATCATCAATCGCAATTGTGCTTTTGCTAATTTACAGCCTCATGGAGTAGGTAAGCTTGCCACCTCCGCAGTGCCTGCAGGTGTCCCCATCACCATCGATTCTGAGGCCTATGGCATTAGGGCTGAAAACTACGGTATCAACTGCGAACTTGAGGCCAATCTCTATCGCAATAATCACTATAGAGTTTCAGGCTGTGTTCCTATTCAGAAGCAAAATAAGCCCTGGCCTTTATCTTTAGCTGTATCCGATCCTGATCAATGGGCTGTTGACTGGACTAATATTGTCTTTAGACGTCAAAACATCGCCATTGATGGCATTAAAGTCAGCCATGATGAAATTCACAACTACTCCACCTTTGCTTATATTGAGTCAAAACCTCTCAAAGAGCTTTTAAAGTACATGCTCTATCGCTCTAATAATCTCTATGCTGACGCTATCGCTAAAAATGTCGCTTATGAGTATTACAAGCTCCCGGCTACCTATCAGCGCACTACTGCCGCTATCCGTCAGATCTTAGCGCGTTACGCTAAGATAGATTTAGAGAATGCTTATTTTGTGGATGGTTCAGGCCTCTCACCGCACAATATCGTCTCTCCGCATATCATGCTCAATATCTTGCAGTACATTAATGAAAATGACGATAAATTACATTTTATCGAGCTCTTACCGGTAGCTGGCGTTTCAGGCTCACTGCATTGGCGTGCCTCAACCTCCGAGCCCCCCTTAGCTAAAAACGTCGCTGCTAAAACTGGTACTTTGCAAAACGTATCAAATTTAATGGGTTTCATTACCACCAGATCTGGCAAAAGAGTGCCCTTTGTGGTTTATACTGGTGCTTTAAACTACGATCAGAAAACCCGCGATATGGTCAAATACCGTCGTATAGCCTCACCGCATTTAGGTTATGAACGCTTTGTTTTAGAGCAAATCTATAATGAAAAAGTTATGGGGCGCGATTTTTAATAAAATTTAAATAGCACACAAAGTGATAAACTAAAAAAACTGACATATAGGTAGACCCCCAAAGGCAATACTATGAAATTACTGCAAAAATCACATAAGCTCGACAATGTCTGTTATGACATTCGCGGTAAAATCCATCAAGAAGCTCTGCGCATGGAGGAAGAAGGCCAGCGCATTTTAAAGCTCAATATCGGTAATACTGCGCCCTTTGGTTTTGAAGCCCCTGAGGAGGTAGTGCGTGATGTAATCCGCAATCTGCCTAATTCTCAGGGTTACTGTGAGTCTAATGGTATTTTCCCAGCCCGTAAGGCGATTGCGCAATACTATCAGCAAAAGGGGTTAAAGACTGTCGATGCTGATGATATCTTCATCGGTAACGGTGTCTCTGAGCTCATTACCATGACCATGAACTCCCTGTTAAACAATGGTGATGAGGTTTTAGTACCGGCTCCTGATTATCCTTTATGGACCGCTGCTATCAACCTAGCTGGTGGTCGTGCCGTTCACTATATCTGCGATGAGGAGGCTAATTGGTATCCTGACTTAGAGGATATGAAGAAAAAGATCACCTCTCGCACCGTAGGTATTGTGCTTATAAATCCCAATAACCCTACCGGCGCTGTCTACCCAACTCCGGTCTTACAGGATATTGTTGAACTTGCTCGCCAACACGATCTTGTTATCTTTGCTGACGAAATCTACGACAAGATCCTCTATGATGATGTTGCCCATCGCAGTATCTGCACTCTTGCCGATGATGTCACTATCGTCACCTATAATGGCCTCTCTAAGGTTTATCGCGCCTGCGGTTTCCGCCAAGGCTGGATGATGATTACAGGTCCAGCTAAACGCAATAAAGGCTTTATCGACGGCATTAAGATGATGATGGCTATGCGTCTGTGCGCTAATGTGCCGTTACAGCACGCCATTCAAACAGCTCTTGGAGGCTATCAGAGTATTAACGAGCTTATTATTCCAGGAGGCCGTCTCTATACACAGCGTCAGGCTATGTATGAGCGTTTATCTGCAATTGATGGTATTACCGTAGTTAAGCCTCACGGTGCTTTATACATGTTCCCGAAGCTTGATAAGAAGTTCAATATTAAGGACGATCAGAAATTTGCTTTAGACTTATTGCGCGCAGAAAAGATGCTGATCGTTCAAGGTACCGGCTTTAACTGGCCTGAGCCTAATCACTTTAGAATGGTATTCTTACCGTCAGTTGACATTATCAATGATGCCTGCGAGCGTTTAGAGCATTTCTTAAAGACCTACAGACAGTAAAGCCTAAGCACTACACTAAGCTTAGAACCTAATACCTCCAGTAAAACTAAGCTTTTAAAGCTTTAGTTATTAGCTTTTGACCTAAAGTCTGACTAAGGCTTTAGGTCTTGTTTTAAGCGCAAGCTTCAGCTTCGAGGGCTTTAAAATAAAAGTAAATGTACTATTGCCCTAAAGCTTAGATATCTATAAACTTGCAAGCAAAAAAATTTTCACGGCAATGCTTAGCACAGTCTCAAAGCCGCAAGCAATTGATAGACATAAGACCTATAATAGTTTTATTGAATTTTGCATTTTAAAGTCTGAGCTTTGAGCTTAGGCTTATGGCGTAAGAGCTCCTACGCCTTTAATCAAAGAGGAATTTATGGATCAAAAAACTCCGGTACGTAACAATCGCAACCGCAAATTTAATAAAGATCATGCCCGCTCTAAAGAGCGTGATCCTAAAGCTCGCCTCGAAGCTCGTTTTACCGATCCGCTACAACATGAAACTCAAATCCGTCGTAAGGGTTTCTCTGAGTTCCAATTACGTTTAGTTTTTTCCATCTTAAATGACGCTATTGCTAAACATAAGTCCTTAGATAGAACCTATGCCTATTGGTTTGCTAAAGTTAAGCTCTCTCCGGTGGAGCAGGGCTTCTTAATCCGTCAGATCAATGCCATGTTCTGCAATATGTCCTTCTATGCCTATGTTGCTAACCTCAAGCGTCCTTCTGACTTTGAGCGCCATGTCGGTCGTTTAGTCTTCTCCTACTGTGCTGATAAAGGCTGGCCTTTACCTGAGCTTGAAGGTGAAGAAGGCTTTGATCGCCGCGGTCTTAATAAGCGCTTAGAGCAGGCCCGTCAGGATCCGCTCTTCTCTGAAGGTTGCCCGATTTGGCTTGAAGAATTAGGTTCTTCTGAATTAAAGGAAGCCTGGCCTTCTGAGCGTAAGGCTTTAGGTTTAGAGCCTAAACGCTATATCCGCGCTAATACCTTAAAGTGCACCCGTGATGAATTAGCCCATGCTTTAGCTGAAGAGCGTGTCGTCACCCGCCCGGTTTCCGGTTGCCCTACAGCCTTAGAGGTAACCTCAAACTCAGCTTTATTTAGAACTTCAGCCTTTAAAAACGGCATGTTTGAACAGCAGGATGTAGGCTCACAGCTTATCGGAGCTTTCTTAGATCCTAAAGGCGGTGAGCGTGTCATCGACGCTTGCTCAGGCTCAGGTGGTAAAACTCTGCACTTAGCTGCCCTCATGGAAGGTAAGGGTACCATTATCGCTACTGATACTGAGTTCTGGAAGCTTCAGGATCTCAAACACCGCGCTCGTCGTGCTGGTGCTTTTAATATTGAAACCCGTGTCATCGACAGCACTAAGGTTATCAAGCGCCTGTATGATAGCGCTGATAAGGTCCTTATCGATGCTCCGTGCTCAGGTACCGGTGTTATCCGCCGTATGCCGGACAGCAAATGGCGTGATGGTCGTGAAAGATTAGCTGAAATAAAAAAGACTCAGCAAGATATTTTAGAGCGCTACGCGAAGATGGCTAAAGTCGGCGGTATTGTGGTCTATTCCACCTGCTCGATCTTACCGTCTGAAAATGAAAAGCAAGTTGAGCTCTTCTTAGCGCGCAATGAGGGAAAGTTCAAGCTTATTGAAGATAAACACTTATTACCGTCAGGCGGTACTGATGGTTTCTATATGGCTAAGTTACAGCGCTTAGCTTAATTCCCCCTTCTAAGGCCTCGTTCTGAGGCCTTTATTTTGCACAACTTAAGTGCTAAAAAAAATCTTTTCCTAAATTTGATGATTTACATCACAAATTTAATATCATAGGCAAAATTTTTCCCCACAAGTTCTCTTTAGAGGATTGCTATATGCTTATTAAAGGTCTAATCGCCTTAGCCTTTGGTACTTTAAGCTTAGGTATTACCGAATTCGTCGCTATGGGACTTTTGCCCTATATTGCCCGTGATTTTAATGTCAGCTTAGATACTGCAGGCCACATTATCTCCTTCTATGCCTCAGGCGTAGCTATCGGAGCTTTCTCCTTACTCTTTGTGCGTCGCTTTAAACTCAAGCACATTATTTTGGTCCTAATCGTAGTGCATATTTTAGGTAATGGCCTCACTGCTCTAGCTGAAGACTTCCAAATGCTCTTACTCTCGCGTTTTGTTTCAGGACTACCTCATGGTTGCTATTTTGGTGTAGGCTCAATCATTGCCGCGCGTTTAGCTACCGCCGGTAAAGGCACTTCCGCCATTGCTATCATGGGAGCCGGTATGACTGTAGCAAACGTCTTTGGTGTGCCCTTAGGTACCGCCATGGCCGATACGCTTTCATGGCGTTCTATCTTCTATTTAGTAACCCTCTGGGGGGTGATCGTTTTAGTCTCTGTCGCCTCTTGGGTTAAAGATACCGGTAAGATTGCCGATACCGGCTTTAAAGGTCAGTTTGTCTTTTTAAAGAATAAAGCCCCGTGGCTTGTATTAGGTGCGACCTTATTTAGCAATGCCGGTATTTTCTGCATGCTCTCTTATTTAAGTCCGATCCTAACTGAAATCTCAGGTGTACCCTTACCTATGGTCTCAGTCATTATGGTGGCTATGGGTATTTGCATGGTGCTCTTCAATCTTATCTCAGGAAAACTCTGCGATAGATTTGCTCCGGGCAATATGTCCACCGTCTGGATCATTCTGTCTACCACTTTCTTAGTCGGCATCGGCTTATTTGCAAGCAATATGTATGCCGCTATTCCTTTAGTATGCCTCTCAGGCGGTATCCTTTTTGCAACTTCAGCTCCCTTCCAAATGCTGATTTTACGCGTCTCACCAGGCGGTCAGCTTTTAGGAGCTTCTAGTATTCAGGCAGCCTTTAATTTAGGTAATGCCCTCGGTGCCTTTGTCGGTGGTCTAACCTTCATCTTTGCCTTAGATATGCATTTAATTCCGATTTTTGGCAGTGTATTAACCCTGATAGGTTTAGTCTGTGTCTTTATCTTTGCTAAATATCACGAGAAGAAATTCTCCGATGAAAAGCCTAAGACCTTACCTGGCAATGAAGATGCGCTCGATGAAGAAGTTCATGCTTAATTAGGTGAGATATCAAAATTTATAATAAAGGGGACATGCTGTCCCCTTTATTGTCTCAAGCTCATTTACAGTGATTTGACACTACCGCGCTCGATGAGCGTAACTGGCAAAATAACTCTAAGAGGCATATTCTCAGGCAAAACCCGGCCACTATTACCGCGCTCTAATAAGCTAAAAGCCTCATCCGGCATCCCACTTACATGGCTATTGATGGTAGTTAAAGGCGGCATGGTGATCGAGGATAAGGTAATATCATCAAAGCCTATAACGCTGATATCCTCAGGCACACTAATGCCATATTCTTTAAATTTTTTAATAAGACCTACTGCAATCTCATCGCACATGCAAAATACAGCTGTAACATCCTTAAAGTAATCATGCTCAATCATATAGTCATAGAACAAGGAAGCACTAAAATCGACTGTTGTAGAGCCATGCATCAGTTTATTTTTCAATTTACCTGAAGGGTCGATCTTATCGGCTAATAAATGCAGATCGATAATGCTCCGCTCAAAAGAAAAAGGCACCCCATTCTTAATTAAAGCACGATAAAAGCCCTCGGTACGGAAGAGCATGGCATGTTTTACATTCGAGGTTAAAAATTTGATATTGCGATGGCCTTTTTCAATTAAATAATTAGTAGCTATAAAAGCACCAATCTCATTATCTGGCATTACTGAGGTAAAGCGCAGCTTCGGATCGATAGCATTGAGAAGTACCACATTGACTTGATATTGCGCTAAAAGATCCATGAGATCTATATCATCAGTGCCGATAACAATGACATCATGAGCTGAAGCTAAGAGATTCTTTAATTTATTGAGATCGCGTTTTAAATCACCGATAAAAAACTCTAAATCAAGATTGCGCCCTAAAGCTAATTCCTGTAAACGTCTAATTATCGGCTCATAGAAATGATTAGTGCTAAGTAAGACAATCTCCTCACCTATGACTAAAACTTTATCAAGCTTAGAGGCATTTTCAGTCTTATTCACTCTTTGATAGCCGCTTTTCTCAATTGCCTGCAAGACCTTTGAGCGCACCTCATTATTAACATTAGGATTGTCATTTAACACGCGAGATACAGTAGCGCGAGAAACGCCCGCAAGCTGTGCTAAATCGGTAACTGTGATTTTTTTAGCTCTCATAAGCTCTTGTCCACAAGCAGATATATAGGCTTCTAAATTATAGAAGCAAAATTTTTGTTATTTCTGAAACGTTTCAACGTTTAAGTATATTTTTATCAATTTTCTGTAAAAAGTAAAGCTTAATTTTATAATTAACTATTATAGATCACCTAAAAAACTTTTTGGTAAAAAGCATGTTTACCCGCTTTATATAACGGTTCTGTAATAAAAACAAAAGATTAAAGCTTCTACAGCCCCCCCTCTCTCCCTGCCGCTGGCATAATGTGAAACGTTACTTTTACATTTCTTATTTATGAAATGTTTCACTAATGCGATCTAAATCACGATTGTATGAAATGTTTTTCTCTATAATCCATTTCAAGCAGGAACAAACTTGTATACCACGAAGTTAAAAAATCAAAGTTTATTTGAGAGTAAAACTTTAAATATCAAGTAATAAAGTTCTGAAAACCATTTAATGATGCCTTCATGTAAAACAAGAGAATTGAACATGGACACTTTAGTGCAAATCTCAAAAGCTACATTTAATACGGTCGAAAAGCTTATTAAAGCTTTTATGATCGTGATTTTAGCTATCATGTCCGTCTTGATTGTGTATCAGGTTGTTTGCCGTTACATTTTCAATGACCCCAGTAACGTTTCAGACGAACTGTTACGTTATTCCTTAATTTGGATGGGTATCCTCGGAGCCACCTTATGCTTTATCGCCGGCAATCATTTAAGTCTGCCGCTTATCTACGATAAATTTAGTGAGATTGGTAAGAAAAGAGCTGACGCCTTTATCAGTGTCATGAACATTGCCTTAGGCTTAGTGATTTTAACCGGTGGTGTCATTGCTTATGAGAAAAACTATGATATCTTCACTCCGGTTATGGGTTTTAGAACCGGTATGTTGCAGCTTGTACTGGTAATTGCCGGAGCCCTTATCATTCTCAATCAAACCGCTCATGTTTTCCGCATCTTAAATTGCAAAAATGCTAGCGTCTATATCACCGCTATTCTCAGTATCTTAAGCTTATTTGCCATCTATCAAGGTTTAGAGCTCTTCTACGAAAGCGATGCTGCCCAAGAATACTTCTTTGACAATACTGAGCTTATCTCAGGCTTAGTACTCTTCTCAGTATTTACAATCTTTCTTTTAGTTGGTGCCCCGATTGCTGTAGGTTTAGCTATTGCCGGTATCATGACCTTAAGCTTACAGATTAACACCGCCGAATTAGTCGCCACCTCAGGTGAGAAGTTCTTCACCGGCTTAGACAGCTTTGGCTTCTTAGCTCTGCCTTTCTTCATCTTAGCCGGTAATATCATGAATCAAGGTGGTATTGCCAGAAAGCTCATTCTCTTTGCCCTGCTCTTAGGTCGCAAAATCCCGGGCTCTCTTTATCAGGCTAATACCGTAGCTAATATGCTCTTTGGCTCTCTGTCAGGCTCAGCTGTAGCTGCAAGTACCGCTATCGGTGGTATCGTCATGCCTATGGCGCGTGAGCAAAAATACGATATGCCTTTTGCCACTGCCGTCAATGCCATGTCCTCAATCTGCGGCTTCTTAATTCCCCCTTCTGGATGCTTTATCGTCTACTCCTTAATCTCTAACGGTGAAGCTTCCATTGCTGGCCTTTTCTTAGGTGGCTATATCCCAGGTATCATTATGGGCTTAGCTGTCATGGGTGTCGCTTTATACTTCTCCGTTAAGCATCACTACCCTACAGATAAAAGTCCCTTAGTATTCAGTCAGGCACTTAAGATCTTTGCGGATGCCCTGCCGTCCTTAATGCTGATTGTTATCGTCATCGGCGGTATTATCATCGGTGCCTTCACGGCCATTGAAGCCTCCGGTATCGCTGTAGCCTATAGCTTCTTCTTAGCTTTAATCTACAGAAGCTTAACTTTCAAAAAGCTCATCAACATTCTCTATGAAAGTGCCTTAAGCTCAGCTGTGATTTTATTCCTTATCACCTCTTCTGGACTTATGAGTTGGTCTATGACCTTTGCCGGTATCCCTGATGCTATCGGCGAGTTCTTAACTACCATCACTAACAATAAATTCTTAATTCTGGCCATCATCAACGTCACCTTACTGTGCGTCGGCCTCTTTATGGATATGACTCCGGCAATGTTGATCTTTACCCCGATCCTCTACCCGGTAGTTACTCAATTAGGTGTTGATCCGATCCACTTCGGCATCATCTTAGTCTACAACCTCGCTTTAGGTGTAGTTACCCCGCCGGTTGGCACTGTACTCTTCGTCTCCGCTAACGTCTCTGGCGAAAAGGTAACTAAGGTTCTAAAGCCGCTCTTACCTTTATTCATCGCCGAACTGGTAGGCCTGTTCTTAGTTACCTATATTCCGGCCTTAACCATGGCAATTCCTAATTACTTTGGCTTTTAATCTCAGGAGTTAAACAATGTTAAAAGCAATTGAAAATCAAGTTCGTGAAATCAAAACCTTAGATGGTATCTGGAACTTTTGCTTAGATAAGCAAGGCGCAGGCTTCACCGAGCAGTGGTGGAAGCGTGAGCTTGAAAACACTGTACAAATGGCCGTTCCTGGTAGCTTTAATGATCAGCTCTCCTGCGATGAGATCCGCGATCACGTAGGCGATGTTTGGTATCAGACTGAGTTCTGGGTACCTCAGGGCTTTGAGGGTAAGCGTATTGTCTTACGCTTTGGTAGCGTTACCCACAGAGGCACGGTCTTCGTTGATGATGAACAAGTTGCTTGCCATCAGGGTGGCTATACTCCGTTTGAGGCCGATATTACCGCTATCGTTAAGCCCGGTGAAAAGCATCGCCTCACCGTCTGCGTCAACAATGAATTACATTGGGACACCATTCCTCCTGGAGATGTAATCTTAGGTCGTGGTGGTCATAAGAAGCAGTACTACTTCCATGATTTCTACAATTATGCCGGTATTCACCGCTCTGTGCTCTTATACAGCACCCCGGTTAAATATGTACAGGATATCAGTACCTATACCACTCTTGATGGTAACAACGCCACCTTACACTATGATGTAGAGTGCCCGTGCGAGGTTAAGGTTGAACTTATCGATGCTTGCGGTAAGGTTGTTGCCACCGCTAATGGTAAGCAAGGTGAACTCTTAGTTGAGAATGCTCATTTATGGGAGCCAGGTGAGGGCTATCTCTATACCTTTAGAGTTACCACTTTAGATGAAAATCCGGATATCTATGATCTGAGAGTAGGTTTAAGAACTGTTAGAGTTGATGGTCTTAAGTTCTTAATCAATGAGAAACCTTTCTACTTTAAGGGCTTTGGCCGCCATGAGGACAGCTTCTTTAGAGGCAAAGGCTTTGACAATGTACTCATGCTTCACGATCATGCCCTCATGAAGTGGATCGGCGCTAACTCCTATCGTACCTCACACTACCCTTATGCTGAGGAGATGATGGATTATGCCGATGAGCACGGTTTAGTCGTTATCGATGAAACCCCAGCTGTTGGTATTAACATGGGCTTAACTGGCTTAGGTGGTGATTATGACAAGCCTAAGAGCATCTTCAGCTTAGTCAATGATAAGACTCAAAAAGCTCACGCTCAGGCTGTAACTGAACTTATCAACCGCGATAAGAATCACCCGTGCGTTGTTATGTGGTCCATCATGAATGAGCCCGATTCTGTTAATGATGGCACCGTCGAGTTCTTCAAGCCTACCGTTGAATTAGCCCGTAAGCTTGATCCTACTCGTCCTTTAACCTATGCCAATGAAACTAACGGCGCTTACGATGTTGAAAAGCTTGTCGATATGTTCGATGTTGTGTCCTTAAACCGTTACTATGCCTGGTATTTCCAGACTAATGACTTCAAGGATGCCGAGATTTATCTGCGCGAGCAAATTGAAGGCTTCACTAAGCGTTTCCACAAGCCTATCATCTTCACTGAATATGGTACTGACACTATGGCCGGCCTCCACAGTGTCACCACTGAGATGTGGACTGAGGAATTCCAGGAGAAATACCTCAATCTCTATCATCAGATCTTCGATGAGTATGAGGCTGTAGTAGGCGAGCAAATTTGGAACTTTGCCGACTTTAAGACTAGTCAGGGTATTACCCGTGTCTTAGGTAACCGTAAGGGTATCTTCACAAGAGAGCGTACTCCTAAGAAGTCAGCCTTTATCGTTCGCGAGCGCTGGTTAAATAAGAAATAATAAGCATAATCAAGCCTAAGCCTCAGGCTTAGGCTCTTAATCAAGACAGTTTTATCTATAATAAACGTAAGGAATACAACCATGAAACTCATGAAAAAATTAGCCATCGCCGGTGCTATTGTTTTAGGTGCCATGAGCTTAAATGCCGCCCAAGCTAAGGTCTACAAATTTGCCACCAATATTCCTGAGATTGGTGATACAGGCCATCTGTTACAGGATTTCTCCAAAAAACTTGATGAGCGTACCGACGGTAGAGTCAAGATTAAGATCTTCTGGAATAGCTCCTTAGGTGGTGCCGATCAGTATTTACAGCAGATTAAGAGCGGTGTTATCGATATTGGTTTCATCAACTCTTCAATTTTAGAGAACCTGATTCCGGAGATGGGTGCTTTAAACCTTCCTTATGTCTTCTTATCCACTGACTACTATCAAAAGTGTTTAGAAGATCCGTATATCTTCCAGACTCTTAAAGATGCTACCGCTAAGAACGGCTTTATGCTCGCAGGTTATGTCAATAACTACACCCGCAGTATCTACGCTAACAAAGAGCTTAAGAGCTTTGAGGACTTAAAGGGCTTAAAGATCAGAACTAATCCGTCTGACTCCTACATCAAGATGTTAAAGGCCTTCGGTGCTGTTGCTACCCCGACTGATTTCAGTGAGGTTTTCTCCGCTTTACAGCAGGGCTTAATCGATGCTGCTGAAGGTGGTGCTCAGGCTTTATATGAGCTCAACTTCGCTGAAGCTGCTAAGTACGCTATCTTAACTGAGCACACTCGTTTAACTGACTTTATCGTCAACTCCGAGAAATTTGCTAAGCGTGTCGGTGAGGAAGATTACAAGATCTTCTTAGAGGAATTACAGGAATTAGGCCGCATCTCCATGAAGGTCATCGATGAAAAAGCTGAGAGATCTTTAGAATTAGCTGTAAGTGAGAAGGGTTGTGTTATCCACACTGTAGATAAGACCAAATTTATCGAAGCTGTTCAGCCTATCTATGAAGAGGCCAAACAGGATCCTAACAAGCGTCCTTTACTTGAAAAAATCTTCGAGATTCAGGGTAGAACTCTTTAATAAATATGCTTCATAGAGCGCAAGCTATTGGCGCTCTTTAAATCCTCGTAGTAAGAATCTCTTTTGAGCTTAAAGATCGTCATGTTGCTTTAAGCTCTTTTTTTATTTAAAGCCTTATGCTCAAAACTAAAAAGGGGCCATAAGGCCCCTAGTATCTATAAGCTCAATCTCAATTAGAAACCGTCGCGACGGCCACCTGAGAAATTGCCACGAGAATTGCCACGATCATAACGCGGAGAACGAGACTCACGGCGATCGTTAAAGCTAAAAGACGGGCGCTCAAAGCGGCGAGAAGAACCGCGTCGCTCATCACGGCGATTGCCATGATCGTCACCAAAGCTGTGGTAATCACGGCCACCACGCGGAGAGGAACGATCAAAATCACGATTGAAGTTACGCTCACCACGGAAGCTACGATCAGATCTCTCAAAGCGATCGGATCTATCAAAACGCTCAGATCTATCAGAGCGGTGAGAGCGCGGCGGCTCTGCGGTGTACTCACGCAGATCTAAAGGACGGCCACAGACGCGAGCGGCAGCTAAGATATGCATAGTCTCCTCAGGCATACCGGCTGGTAAATCGACAGTAGTAAAGGTGTCGAAAATAGCAATCTCACCGATATACTTGCTCTCTAAATTACCTTCATTGGCAATAGCACCCACGATTTGACCAGGCTTAGCACCATCACGACGACCAACAGCTAAACGGAAACGGGTCATCTGCATATCCGGGAACTCACGTAAAGGCTGCGGCTGTGCAGACGGAACACGACGGACGCGCTCACCACGCTCACCGCGATCCTCACGCGGACGACGCTCGCGATCGTCATCAAAAGTACGCATACGCGGCTCAGGCTTGCTATCGTCTAGGAGTAAGGTACCATCACGCTGTGCCATCTTCGCTAAGGCGGCAGCTAATACCTCAGGCTCAATAGAGTCATCAGTTAAGATCTCGGAAATTACTTCCTCAAACTGCTCTAAATTGCCCTCAGCAATGGTCTCCATGATCTGATTGCGGAAATTCTCTAATCTGACGCGGTTAACATCGGCAATGGTCGGCATGCTCATAGGCTCGATCTGCTGATGAGTGACGCGCTCGATCTGACGCAGAGCTCTTCTCTCACGCGGAGAGACGAATAAAATAGCCTCACCAGTACGACCGGCACGACCGGTACGACCAATACGGTGAACATAGGACTCAGCATCATAAGGAATGTCATAATTGAAGACGTGAGTGATGCGATCAACATCTAAACCACGAGCTGCAACGTCGGTGGCAATAATGATGTCTAACTGATTGTTCTTCAATCTGTCGATGATCTTCTCACGCTGACGCTGCGGGATATCGCCGTGTAAGGCAGCACAGGCTAAACCACGGCCCATTAAACGATTAGCTACATCCTCAGCATCGGTCTTAGTTCTAACGAACACTAAGACAGCATCATAATCTTCAACTTCTAAGATACGGGTCATAGCGTCAATCTTGTGGACGCCAGAGGCAATCCAGTAACGCTGATGAACAGTGGTGGCAGTAGTGGTTTTAGACTCAATGCGGACATCAACAGGGTTTTGTAAGTGGTTCTTAGCAATACGTGCAATAGCCTCAGGCATGGTAGCTGAGAATAAAGCGGTCTGACGCTCCTCAGGGGTATTGCTTAAAATCCAATCGACGTCATCGATAAAGCCCATGCGTAACATCTCATCGGCCTCATCAATAACGATGAAGGACACCTGATTTAAATCGATCTTACCGCGCTCTAACAGATCGATTAAACGGCCAGGGGTTGCAACTACTACCTGAGCGCCGTGACGGAGACTTCTGATCTGATTTTCATAAGAGGCACCGCCGTAGATAGGAGCAACACGGAAATCCTCAATATATTTAGCAAAGCTCTGGCAAGCCTCAGCGACCTGAATGGCGAGCTCACGGGTAGGCTCTAAGATTAAGGCCTGAATAAAGCCCTTAGAGCAATCGATCTTAGATAACATCGGTAAGCTGAAAGCTGCAGTCTTACCAGTACCGGTCTGGGCCTGACCTAAAATATCATGGCCTTCCATAATTACCGGAATGGCACGCTCCTGAATCGGGGTCGGGGCCTCAAAACCTAAGCTCTTAACGGCCTTTAAAACTTCTGCTGATAAAGGTAAATCGTCAAAAACCTTTAAATCCTCATCCTCATCGGCATTTGCCATTAAAAGGCTCTCATCACCACCGGTGGTAACAGCAATATCCTCAGACTTTACCTTAGCCTGTAAATTTTCCTGCTGTAACTCCTCATTAGAGGTTTCATTGTTTAAATTTAAATCCTGCTCGGACATGTATATAAGACTCCACATATAGACGGAGGCCCTAGGGCAAATGTACCTTTAGATGCGCTAACTACTTAAGGTCTGAGGAAAATAGAAGAGAAAAACTCGAAATACCCACCTACAGGGATCGAAAACCCGCGATCCACAGCCTGCCGGCCTCAAAAAAAGATGGCCTATTATACCTAAAAACGTGAGAAAGATCTCATTATTTTCATAATTTTTCACAGAAATTATTTTCATAAAAATAAATAAAAAATTGCATCAAAATTTCAAATTTCTTCCTCAAAATTTAAAAATTTTAGAAATTTTTTCAAAAATTTAGTCTTTACGAATAAGTGCTTTTATATGCAAAAAGTCACTATAATTCTTTTTTTCTCTTCTCTCTGAGATTTTGCAAACTTGGCATATTTTGCAAAGTTTTTTTGGTGCAATTTCATTGCAAAATATTGCTGTTTTGAAAAATAATTTCTTTTATAAACAATTAATTAGTATAAATAATATCATAAAGTTGCAAAAATCACTTGATTTGCAAAATAGTAGGAATAATATAGCAACAAGAACTGATTTTGCGACGAATATGCCGCGACGAATTTATAAGGTGAATAACTTATGCCAGATAATAACAAGGTCATAATTTTTGATACCACCCTCCGTGACGGTGAGCAGGCTTTACAGCAATCTTTAACTGCCAAACAGAAGCTGCAAATTGCTTTAACCTTAGAGCAATTAGGTGTTGATGTTATTGAAGCCGGTTTCCCTATTTCCTCCCCAGGCGATCTTGAAAGTGTTCGCGATATCGCTCGCGCTTTAACTAGATCTACCTGTTGCGGTCTGTCTCGTGCCTTAGATAAGGATATCGATGCTTGCTATGAGGCCTTTAAGGGTATTGATCATTATCGTATTCATACCTTTATCGCCACTTCCGATATTCACGCTCAATCAAAGCTCAGAAAGTCCTTTGACGATATCGTGGATATGGCTGTACATGCCGTCAAAAGAGCACGTAACTATACTGATGATGTTGAATTCTCCTGCGAGGACGCTGGTCGTACCCCTATCGATCACCTCTGCCGCATGGTAGAGAATGCCATTAAGGCCGGTGCTACTACCGTTAATATTCCAGATACTGTGGGTTATACCTTACCTTATGAGTTTGGCAATATTATCAAGACCCTCTTTAACCGCGTGCCTAATATCGATAAGGCCATTATCTCCGTCCACTGCCACAATGACTTAGGCATGGCTACTGCAAACAGCCTCACTGCTGTTATGGAAGGTGCTCGTCAGATCGAATGTACGGTTAACGGCTTAGGTGAGCGTGCTGGTAATACCTCTTTAGAGGAATGCGTCATGGCCATGAAGCTCCGTCAGGAGTACATGGGCGGTGTCTATACTGACATCAATGCTACCAATATTGCCCGTGCAAGTCAGGTAGTTTCCGGTATCACCAATGAGCCGGTACCGTCTCACAAGGCTATTGTCGGTTCTAATGCCTTTGCTCACAGCTCCGGCATTCATCAAGATGGTGTCTTAAAGAATAAGAGCACCTATGAGATTTTAACTCCTCAAAGCGTTGGCTTTAAGGAGAACAATATGCATATGACTGCCCGTTCTGGCCGTCATATGATTAAAGCTGTCTTAGAGAAATTAGGTTATCACGAGAGCTCCTACAACCTCGACGATATCTACGCTCGCTTCTTAAAGCTTGCTGATAAGAAAGGTCAGGTCTTCGATTATGACTTAGAAGCCTTGTTATTCCTCTCTCACGAGCAAGAAGAGGCCAGTCAGTTCGTTCTCGATAACCTCAGCGTTATGTCAGGTGATAAGCACATCATCCCGACAGCTTCTGTAAGACTTAAGATTGGTAAACGTACTCGCACTGAGTCTGGTACTGGTAATGGTCCAGTTGACGCTGTCTTCAACTGCATTACTCGCTTGACTGGTATTAAGTTAGAACTCGATAACTTCATGATCTCTGCTAAGGGTTCAGGTATGAATGCCCAAGGTCAGGTAGACGTCGATGTTGTATATAAGGGCCGTCATTATCATGGTAAGGGTCTGTCTACAGACGTTATCGAGGCCTCAGCCTTTGCCTTAATTTCAGCTTGCAACAGTATTTACAGAGCTCAGCTTATTGAAGAAGAGAAGAAAGAAGAACAGGAGAATAAATAATCATGGCCAAGAATTATAAGATTGCAGTACTTGCAGGCGATGGTATCGGCCCTGAGGTCATGAATGAGGCCTTAAAGGTTTTAGATAAGGTACAAAAAAAATTCGGCTTTACCTTAGAGTACACTAAGGCTCTCGTCGGTGGTTGTGCTATCGATGCTAAGGGTTGCCCGCTTCCTGAGGAGACTATGGAAGCCTGCAAGCAAGCTGACGCTATCTTATTTGGCTCTGTTGGTGGTCCGAAGTGGGATCACCTCCCTACAGCGCAAAGACCAGAAAGCGGTGCCCTCTTACCTTTACGTAAGCAGTTTGGCTTATATTGCAACTTCCGCCCGGCCCGTATTTATCAGGGTTTAGGCGCACTCTCTCCTCTGCGTGCTGATATCTCCATGAAGGGCTTTGACATGCTCTGTGTCCGTGAGCTCACCGGCGGTATCTACTTTGGCAAGCCTAAGGGCCGTGAAGGCACTGGTGCTGAGGAGAAGGCTTATGATACTGAGATCTATCACCGTTATGAGATCGAGCGTATCGCTAAGATCGCCTTTGAAGCTGCTATGCTTCGCCGCAAGAAGGTTACCTCTGTTGATAAGTCTAATGTTTTAGCAAGCTCTGTACTCTGGCGTGAGGTTGTAAATGAGGTAGCTCAGCAATACCCTGAAGTTGAGCTCAGCCATATCTATATCGACAATGCCACCATGCAGTTAGTCAAGAACCCGTCTCAGTTTGACGTACTCTTATGCTCTAATATGTTCGGTGACATCCTCTCTGATGAGTGTGCCATGATTACCGGTTCCATGGGTATGTTACCGTCTGCCTCCTTAGGTGAGGGTGGCTTTGGTCTTTATGAGCCAGCAGGTGGTAGCGCTCCGGATATTGCCGGTAAGAATATCGCCAATCCTTTAGCACAGATCCTCTCTGCAGCTTTAATGTTGCGCTACTCCTTACAGGAGCACGAGGCTGCTAAGTGCATTGAAGACACCGTAGCTAAGGTTCTTAAAGAAGGTTATATGACAGCCGATCTCATCGAGAGTGGTTCTTCACCGCGTAAGCCTTTGAGCACCTCAGAGATGGGCGACAAGATTGCCGCAGAAATTGAATAAAGAAAGCACACTGCATATACAGGATTAAAAATGGGAAAGACTTTATATCAAAAGGTTTACGACAGCCACGTGGTATACACCCAAGAAGGTGAGCTGCCTACTCTCTATATCGACAGACAGCTTGTCCACGAGGTTACCTCTCCTCAGGCCTTTTCAGGCTTAGAGGTTGCCGGCCGTAAGGTCCGTCGTCCGGATCTGCATTTAGCCACCATGGATCATGATATTTCCACTAAGGAGCAGACTATCGAGGCCTGCTCCCCGATGGCTCAGGAGCAGATCAAAGCTTTAATGGCTAATACGCAGAAATTCGGCATCAAGTTCTTTGGCTTTGGTGACGAAAATCAGGGTATTGTCCACATTGTAGGTCCGCAGACGGGCTTTACCTTGCCGGGTACCACCTTAGTTTGCGGTGACTCACATACCGCCACTCACGGTGCCTTTGGTGCTTTAGCCTTTGGTATCGGTACTTCTGAAGTTGAGCACGTCATGGCTACTCAGACCTTAAAGCAAGGTCGCTTTAAGACCATGAAGATCGAGTGCACAGGTAAATTGCCGCGTGGTTGCTATGCTAAAGACCTCATCTTAGCGATTATCGCCAAACTTACCACCGCCGGTGGTACTGGTTATGCCGTCGAGTTTGCAGGTGAAGCTGTCAGAGCTCTATCTATGGAAGGTCGTATGACCCTCTCTAATATGGCTATCGAGTTTGGTGCTACTGCCGGTATGATTGCCCCCGATGAGACTACCTTTGAGTACTTACGCGATCGCATGTTCGCCCCTAAGGGCGATGCCTTTGAAAAGGCCTGCGAATACTGGCGTACCTTAAAGTCCGATGATGATGCAGTCTTTGATAAGGTTGTCACCATTGAGGCTGATAAGTTAGAACCTTTTGTCACCTGGGGTACCAATCCAGGTCAAGGCGCTCCGATCACTGCTACTGTACCGTCTCCTGATGATTATGCAGATCCAGTTACCGCCAAGTCCTGCAAAGATGCTTTAGCATATATCGATATTAAACCCGGTCAAAAACTCATCGGCACTCCGGTTGATTATGTCTTTATCGGTTCTTGCACTAACGGCCGTATCGAAGACTTCAGAGCCGCAGCTGAAGTTTTAAAGGGCCACAAGATCGCCTCTAATATCAAACTCGCTTTAGCCGTTCCGGGCTCAATGTGGGTTAAACATCAAGCTGAGCGTGAAGGCTTAGATAAGATCTTTATCGAAGCTGGCTTTGAATGGCGTATGCCTGGCTGCTCTATGTGCCTGGCTATGAACGATGATAAGGCTCCGGTTGGTATGCGCGTCGCTTCTACCTCTAACCGCAACTTCGTCGGTCGTCAGGGTAAGGGCTCGCGCACTCACTTAATGAGCCCGGCTACTGCCGCCGCTTGCGCTATTGCCGGTACCTTAGCTGATGTTCGTGAATATTTAAAGGATTAAATCATGCAGAAATTTACCGTACATGAAGGTGTAGCCGTACCGCTCGATTCAGCTAATATCGACACCGATCAGATTATCCCTAAGCAGTTCTTATTAGCTGTAAGCCGTAAGGGCTTTGGCGTACATCTCTTCCACGATGCTCGTTATCTCGATGACGCCGAGACTCAGCCTAATCCGGAGTTCAACCTCAATAAGCCTGAGTATGCCGGTGCTACCATCTTAGTTGCCCGTGACAACTTCGGTAACGGCTCTTCTCGTGAGCACGCACCGTGGGCTTTAATGGATTATGGTTTCAGAGCCGTGATCGCTCCATCATTTGCAGTTATTTTCAACAATAACTCCTTAGGTAACGGCCTCTTACCTTTAAAGCTTAAGGCTGAAGAAGTCGATCAGATCTTCAAGGTCTTAACTGCTAAACCTGGTACTAAGATTAAGATCGACTTAGAGCAGATGACTGTAGATTGTGCCGATCTGCACTTCACCTTCGAGCTCGATCCTTTCCGCAGACATTGCCTGCTTGAAGGTTTAGATGCCATCTCTTTAACTATGCAGCATAAAGATGAAATTGCTGACTTTGAAAAGCAGATGCCGCAGTGGGAAAATACTGCTGTTGAGAAATAAGCTTTACTAAATTTATAAAGAAAAGATCTGCTCTTGCAGATCTTTTTTTTGCCCTTAAATCGCGCCTAAGAAAACTTAAATTATTTAAAAGTCTAAATCTTAGCAATTTAAATCTTATTGAGCTTAAGCCTTAACTGAACACGGTTATAATGCTCTTGTTTTTCACATAAAAGTAATCTTTAACTTATATACTGTGGCTAGATTAAAAGCAAACTAGACTTCCTAAAATCCGCGCCTATGTGATAAAGCGCGGGCTGTTATTTTTAGGGATAAGGAGTGTTTAAGATGAGTAAAAAAGATTTTAAATCGATCTTAGTATATGGTGATTCTAATACCTGGGGCTATGTACCGCAACTTAGTGATGATATTCCTAAACAGCGCTATGCCTTCAACGAAAGATGGTGCGGTATCTTAGCTAATAATCTTGGGGATGATTATAGAATTATCGAACAAGGTCTCTGTGGTCGTAATACCTGCGTTGATGACTTTTATATCAGTGATGATATGGATTGGAATGGCATGCGCCCCTTTGTGCCGATTTTAGACAGTAGCCTCCCTATCGAGCTTTTAATCATCATGTTAGGCACTAACGATCTACGTTCGCGTCTTGATATAACTTTAGAAAAAACTGTCACCGCTTTAGAAAAATATGTAGATCTCACCCATCAATATGCTGGAACTGAAACTAAGATTTTAATCATTTCCCCAGTACCGATTACTTTAGGTAAAAACGATAATGTAAACGCTCGCTATGGAGAAAGAGCCCCTGATTCCTTCCTCTTAGGACCTATGCTGTTGCAGAAATTTAAAGATGTAGCAAATGTGAGCGTCTTTGATGCTCAAAGCGTGGTGCCAGTAGCCGATGGAGTTGATGGCTTACATCTATCTAAAGAAGCTCACAAGAAACTTGGAGCGGCCATTACTAAAGTTGTAAGAGACCTTCTCACTAAATAAAACATAAAAGGTTAGCTTTATGGGCTAACCTTTATTTTATGAATACTACATAAGTTAAATTTAATCTTAAATCATTTACGTATAGGCATTACTCCTTAAATAATCAAAGAAATTGGCAATAGCGTGATAACGCGGCTCTAGTAACGCAAGCTTTTTATTCTGCTTGTGTAAATAGAAGCTATAGCAATCGCACAGCCACAATTGCTCAAAAGCATTAAAAGGAAAACGACCTTGCATATACATAAACGATAGCCACTCACCTAAAGAATGCTCCTTTACTAAATTAAGTTCCTGACACTTAGTAAAAATAGCTTTAAGCTGATTTTCATAATCTCTCACAACACGGTTATCTCGCATCAGGGCTATAGCACAGCGTTTATAAAGGCGCTCGCGTAAGAAATCTGAGGATAAAGTTCCTAAATAGTGAAGATAAGCTAGGTAGACTTGATAATCATTAAGTGAAAACTCATCGACTAAAGCTCTATTATCTTTAAAGCTTTTAGCCTCAATCGCGGCGATAATCTTGGCAAGCTTTAGACTCTTTACGTCATTACTGCTAAAAACTTTGAGACTTTCACAAGAATTTTTTAAAAGATCTAAAGCCTCTGTTTTAACTTCTACGCTTGCAAACTTATTGAGAGTTTCACTTAAAGACAAAATAGTGTTTTTTAAAATCTCGGCATTTTCTAAAAATGAAAGCTTTGGAAATAACAGCTTATGGTTAGCTTCAAGGCTTTGGCCAAAAGACACGAGGCATCTTGCATCACTTTCAAGACTTTTAAGATCCTTAGCATCAGCTGAGGCGATAAGCTCTAAGTATTTACGCTTAGCATCTATAAAATTCGCAATAAGCTCTTTTTCAGGAGTGCTTAGGCGAGAGAGCGTTATTTTATTTTCAAAAAGCTGAAAAAGCTCTTTAGAATCCATGCAGATAGCTGCACTTTCATCACTTAAAAATTCAAAGTAATGGAGTTTTTTTAAAATATAAAAAAGCTTACTCATAGATCGATCCTAAAAAACTTCAAAAGCACAAGTAAAAGCGTAAAGAGCGTTACCGCAATAGCACTGAGAAGAAGTCTTCCTAAAAAGCTATCCTGACAATTTAAAGCGCAAATTTTCTTAAACTTTGTCCACATTTTCATAAGTAGCTCCGATGGCAAAAGTTTAAGCTCTCAGCAAGTTGTCCCTTGTTAAAAAGCGCACTTTGTGCGTAATTTAAAAGAATTTTAAAATTAACTGTATGATCTTAAAAAGAATTAAAATATCTAAAATATGTTGAAAATTTGCAAAAGAAGAAATGGAGAGATAAGAGGGATCGATCTTAGATGAGGAAAAAGCCCAATTTCAGGGCCTAAAAACGCAAAAACCCGAGTCCTTGTGAACTCGGGTCCTTTCAAAAAGAAGCCTGGCGGTGATCTACTCTCACACAATCGTACGTTGCACTACCATCGACGTGACTGCATTTCACTTCTGTGTTCGGAATGGGTACAGGTGGTTCTACAGCACTATGGCCGCCAGACATATTCGTTAAAATTCGTATCACAAGCTTTTATTAGTCAGGTTTCGCAAAGTGCCTCTCGGATGCCTTCCGGGGCTGTATGGTCAAGACTCTCAGAACATTAGTACTGGCAAGCTACATCCCTCACAGGACTTCCACATCCAGCCTATCAACGTCGTAGTCTTCAACGGTCTTTACAATCTTATAGATTGGGATGACTTATCTTAGGGTCTGCTTCCCGCTTAGATGCTTTCAGCGGTTATCAGGTCCGAACTTGGCTGCCGGGCCGTGCCATTGGCATGACAACCCGTAAACCAGAGGTTCGTTCACTCCGGTCCTCTCGTACTAGGAGCAAGTCCCTGCAATCATCCAACGCCCGCGGTAGATAGGGACCAAACTGTCTCACGACGTTTTGAACCCAGCTCGCGTACCACTTTAAATGGCGAACAGCCATACCCTTGGGACCTACT
>ENA-OWPF01000475-OWPF01000475.1-human-gut-metagenome-genome-assembly--contig:-NODE-475-length-45771-cov-30.494685_pt1 | contig 45771 bp, 44 predicted proteins | sample MGYA00248261_ERZ651840 | MGnify/ENA primary metagenome ERZ651840 (study PRJEB26924, sample SAMEA4378268) | human gut metagenome | biome: human gut; feature: human-associated habitat; material: faeces... | reverse complement strand
AAAAGTAAAAAAGGTGTTAATACATTTAAGTACCAACACCAAAAATTATACACCCTAAAAAAATAGCTTATTTTCTTAAAATTATGGTATAATAGTAATAAGAAGCAATTTGAAACATAGGAGGGGCTTATGAAAAAGTTATATTTTGTTTTAATTGGAATCTTATTAATGCTGACAGGGTGTTCAAGTGATGAGGAGTATATAAACACTGTGAAAAAAATCACTTTTCCTGATGGAGTAACAGTTGAAAAAATGGTGGACAACAATGTCAAAGCTGGAGAAACTTATCTTGTAAATGATAAAAATCTTTTATTCAATGAAGCTGTTGTATTTATGCTATCTTTTGGTTCGAAAGATGAAATTAATTTTACTTTAAGACAGAGTGGTTTTACTCTTCCTGAAAAAATTTCAGAGATTAAATGGGGAGTTGAAGGAAAAACAAAAACAGGAAAAGTTATAGTAGCATCTAATGATAAAATAAAAGTAAAAATAAAAACTGAAGAAAATGGAGACTATATAGAAACTAAAACAAGTGATATTATAACTTATGAACTTCCTAGTAACAAGGTTATTCCACAAGAGGAGCTTGATATTATGGGAGAATTCTATAATTTAGCAATTAAAAATGGTTACACTAATCAAAAGGCTGAAGAGGTAAAAGAGTCTGAAGAAAGTGAGTATAAACCTTTTGATGAAAAGGCATTTTTAAAAAATGAATCTGGAGAAAATGTTGTAAAATATTATCCTAGTGGTAGAGTTAAATTTATAAGTGATGGTTATATGGAAGTTGAACTTGAGGATAGAAGCAATTTAAAAGATATAGCTAAAGGGCTAGTGTGGTTACAAGATAACATAGGAAAACAATATGTAAATGCTCTTGTTGATTATTCGATAGAGTTAGAATATCAGATTATAGCAGAAAAATTAAATAAGAAAATAACTAATAGTGATAAAGAAAAAATAAAAAAATTAGAAACTCAAGCTGTGAAAGTATTCGATAAACTTCAAGAGGAAGTAAATAATACAACTGATTAATAATTAAAGAAAGGAGCTGTTGTAAAGTGACGATTTTAGTCGTTACTTTACTCAGCTCTTTTTCTTTTTTTTGAATTATTTCTATACAACTTTTATATTATTATTTTATAAGTTTAACTAAAATAAAAAGGTACCCTTTTTCAAGAGTACCCTCATATAACAAATATTTAAACTATTTGTCTAGTTCATTCCATTTAGCTTGACCTTCTTGATAAAGATCTCCACCATAGATATCATTGATAACTATTGCAGGGAAGTCTACAACTTCCATTCTTCTTAATGCCTCTGCTCCTAAATCTTCATAAGTTATGATTTCAGCTTTTTTAATAGATTTAGCTATAAGAGCTGCTGCTCCTCCAACTGCTGCAAAGTATACAGCTTTTTCAGATTTTATAGCATCTTTAACTTCTTTAGATCTAGCTCCTTTACCTATCATTCCTTTTAGTCCCTCTTTGATAAGTCTAGGTGCATAAGCATCCATTCTGTAACTTGTAGTAGGTCCTGCACTTCCGATAGGTCTTCCAGGTTTAGCAGGTGTTGGTCCTACATAGTAGATAACTTGTCCTTTTACATCGATTGGAAGTTCTTTTCCTTCATCTAATAATTTTACTAGTCTTGCATGTGCAGCATCTCTAGCAGTATAGATAACTCCAGTGATTTTTACTGTATCTCCAGCTTTTAATTTAGTTATATCTTCTTCTTTTAATGGTGTTGTGATATGATATTCCATTTATATTCCCTCCTAAAACTTATTTTCAATAACCTTTAATATACTTAAATTATAGTTCTACTTCTTTGTGTCTAGCTGCATGGCAGTTAATGTTAATAGCAACAGGAAGAGCTGCTATGTGGCATGGATAAGTTTCAACTTTAACAGCTAAAGCAGTAGTTCTTCCTCCAAGTCCTAAAGGTCCTACTCCAGTTTTGTTGATAAGTTCTAGTAATTCTTCTTCTAATTTAGCATTGATAGGGCTGCTGCTCTTGTCGTTAATATCTCTAAGTACAGCTTTTTTAGCTAGAATTGCAGATTTTTCAAAGTTTCCTCCGATTCCAACTCCTACTATAATTGGTGGGCAAGGGTTTCCTCCTGCATTTTTAATAGTTTCTACTACTAATTTTTTGATTCCTTCGATTCCGTCAGATGGTTTTAACATTCTTAAAGCACTCATGTTTTCAGAACCTCCACCTTTTGGAGCTACAACGATTTTTACTTTATCTGAACCTGGAACTAATGTAGTATGAATAACTGCTGGAGTGTTGTCTTTAGTATTTACTCTATCTAAAGGATCTTTAACAACTGATTTTCTTAAATATCCTTTTTCATATCCTCTTCTTACTCCTTCGTTGATAGCAGCATAGATATCTCCTGGTATTCTTACTTCTGTTCCAACTTCTAAGAATACTACTACTATTCCTGTATCTTGACACATAGGAACTTGTTCATTAGCAGCAATCTCATCGTTTTCAATGATTTGTCCTAAAATATTTTTTCCTACTTCTGATTCTTCTTTAGCATAAGCTTCTTTAATTTTGTCTAAAACTTCTTTTCCAATAAAGTAGTTTCCTTCGATACACATTCTTTCTACTTCATCAGTAACTCTTTGTAAATCTAATTCTTTCATTATATATCACCCTTCCTTTAGTATTTTAAAAGGTACAAATTTGTCTTTCTATAATAAGATAATACCACATTTCATACAATTATTGAATAGTTTTAGTGATAGAAATTTAAAATGTTTACTCAGTTTTGCATTTATTTTATAAATGATAAATATATTGTAAAAATATAATTATATAGTTTTTCTCTAATTTTGATTATTAAAACTGTAATATATCTAACTAAGTTCATTTTTTCTTGTGTATCGTTAGGTTTAGACAAAGTACCTTTGAATTTAGCGATTATTAGTCAAGTTTAGTTATCTCTATTTCTTTTAAATATCAGCTAAATTCCATGTCAAAGAATAAAGAGAGAGTAAAACTCATCTGACTAAAATTCCGAAACTCGACTTCGTCTCAAACACGTCGGAATTTTTAGCGTCAGATTTCGTAACTCTCTCTAATATTCTTCTCCAAATTCCATTTTAGCTGATATTTGGGAAAGAAAAAATAAATTACAATTTATACTTACCAACCAATTATTCTATTTGAATCTAATTTTTCCAATTGGTTATTTATCTCTGAAGTTCCAATATCTAAAACCTTATTTATCATCTCATTTTTCCCCATTACAAATCTCTCAGGTTCACTTACAGGAAATCTATACATATCTCTTGGTAAAATTCTCAAAGGGCAGTATCTTGTCCAAGCTACCTCATCAACATATCTAATTGTTTTACTATCACTTGCTATCTCTCTATTTCCCTTTTTCTCACTTAAAATATATGATAACCCATACTCAGCAACAGTTGTTTTAACATATCTCTCATATCTATAAAAAATCTCCACCTCATACTCCTCTTGAACTGGAACATACTTTACCTTCTCCACAATCTGTCCATTAACTACCTCTTCAACTACAACTCTCTTTATAACAGTTCTTGTTCTAGTTTCAAAATAGCTATCTATTCCACTAAACATTTGAACAGTAGGTGGAATGTACTTAAAGTTTTCTAAATCTATTTTCAGATCAAGATTTGCCCTCTCTCTATTCACAGAAAATAGTGGATAGGATTTAATATCATTTTGAACAGCTGTTCTAAATCTACTGAAAAATTGATCATTAACTCTACTTCTAGAGATCTCTAAATTAAATCTTCCCTCAGCATTTTTCCTACTCTCATTATATTTATTTAGAATATCTTTTCGATTATCTACATTATATTTTTTAGCCTCACTATAAAATCCAAATTTTCTAAGTTTATCTTCATAGTTGGTAGCTAAAAAATTGTTTCCAATCTTATAGAAACTATCTGAAGTTTCCCTCTTTATTGAAGTTTGCTCCTCAAAAGGTGGCTTTATTATAGCTATCTGATTTTTACTAGCCTCTGGCAAAGCATAATATGTCTCTTGCACCCTTAAAAGATTTAAAAGGGCTTTAGTATAACCTTCGATATCTCTATCTTTAGTTCTCTCAATATTATTGTAATAACTTCTTTCTCCCTCTGGATAGATCAATTCAAAGGCATCTAATGTTCTTCTATCATTAGGATCATTTTTCAATATCTCCAATAAACTATACAAAGATTTTGTATAATTCCCCTTCTCAGCAGTTTTATAGGCATCTCTCACTTGAAAATATGTACAACTACTTAAAATCAATATTAAAGTTAAAAGAAAAACTATCTTTTTCTTCATTTTTCCTCCTTATTTCAAAGTTTCTTTCTGTTTTTTCCTTTGAATCTTCTCTATATTTTTCAATTGTATTTTCCAAGGAATAAATCTATTTAGATAATATAGAATCTTGTTTACCTTCCCAGGAATTGAAAGATTTTTTCCTGAAATATAATCTTTATAACATTGATTAGCTACCTCTTCTGGTGTAGTGACATAGAATTTTTCTACCCCTACTATCTCCCTTTTCATTCCCTTAAAATTAGTTGCTGTTGGTCCAGGGCATAGCAACATTATCTTTATATTTTTTCCCCTGCTTTCCTCTATCAAACCAAAAGTCAAACTATTAACATAAGCTTTAGTTGCATAGTAACCACACATTAGAGGTCCTCCAACTTGAAATCCTGCTGTAGATGAGATATTGATTATCCCTCCCTCTTTTCTCTCTAACATCTTTTTATAAAAATGTTTAGTCAATGTCAAAAGAGCTTGAATATTTAAATTTATCATCCTTTGCTCCTCAATCAGTGATATATTTTCAAACTCCCCAATCTCTCCTATACCAGCTCCATTGATCAACAGGTTAATCTCTATATTTTCAATCTCTTGTAAAAATTTTTTAATCTCCTCTTCCTTTTCAATATCCCTACTATATATCTCTATCTTATCCCCATATTTTAATTTTAACTCTGCCAATATTTTTTTATTCCGTCCAACAGCTAATATATTCCAACTATTCTTATAAAATACCTCAATCAATTCCTGTCCTATACCCCCTGTTGCCCCTGTTATTAAAACATTCATATTATCCTTTCCTTTCATCTATATATTTAATTATACCCTAGGTTTCAGTAAATTCCAATATGTTTAGATACGAGAAAAAAATTTTATTTAAAAAAAGGAATTTAATTTTTTTAGCCAATATAATTAAAGTGAAGTTAAAAAATTAACAATAAATTAAGGAGGAATAATGTTTAAAAGAGAAAAACTGAAGCAACAAGTATCTGTACTCTTTCTAACTCTTTCTTTTTTTAGCTATACTGAAGATAAGGTAATTTACAACAATGGAAATGTTAAAAAAAGAATCTATGTTAATGAAGGAGAGACTTTTTATAACAACGGAGTCATTCAAAATAATGATTCAACAGGAATACAAGCTTTAAAAAATTCTACTGTTTATAACAAAAAGACTATCTCAAACAAAGGAGATTATGGTATTGAAGGAGAGGGAGCTTTAAACATTACCAACAACCTTCATGGAGTTATCAGTAATGGTGGTAGTGTTGGTATTGGATTATATAATGGAAATATAATAAAAAACAGTGGTATGATAATGAATAAAGGAAGTTATGGTATTGAAGGAGATAATGTAGTATCTGTTACTAATGAAGATAGTGGTTTCATCAACAACTATAATGGTTATGGAATTAAAATAGTTAATGGGCAAAATATAACAAATAAAGGAGTAATAGAAAATAAAGGGAATTATGGTATTTATGCTGATCATGTTAATGAAGTTTTAAATAATGAAGGGGCTATTATAAAAAATACTGGTGAATATGGAATCTATTTAGAAAATTCAAAAATCATTAATAAAGGAATTGTTAGTAATGGAAATAATTATGGAGTTTATGTTAAAAATAGTAATTTTGAAAATTCAACTTCTGGAATAATAGAGAATAAGGGAAATTATGGTGTTGTAATTGATGGAAAAAGCTACGGTGTAAACTATGGAACTATTGCTAATGAAGGAGATTATGGAGTTCAAGTTGAAAATTCAGGAACTTTTATTAATCACGGAACTATCTCACAAAAAGGAGAAACTGCTATTCTCTTAGGTGAGGGAGATAACATTTTAGAACTAGGAACAGATTCAAAAATAAAGGGAGTTATTGAGGGGAGCAGAGGAACTGACACACTAATTTTATCAGAAACCTCTACTAGTAGTGAAACTGCAAAAATAGATTATAAGATAAAAAACTTTTCAAATATTGCAGTTCAATCTGGAGAATGGACTCTTGACACTGATCTTTTATTATCTGTTCCTGATAAATATAAAGATAAAAATACTACATTTTCTCAACCACCACTTCCTATTAATGATATGAGTGGAACTTTTAAGATAGAAAAAAATAGAAATTTAGTTATGAATATAGAGATCAGTGATCTTTTAACACCAACAATCTCAACAGGCACTTTAATAAATGAGGGAACAATTATTAAAAGACCGATAGATTCTATGTATGTAACAAATGATAAGAAAATTTTAGTTCCAACTATCTATATAAAAGATGCAAAAAATAGCAATATTGGAGATATAAAGATAGTAAATGTTGCTGAAGGTTGGGATGGAAAATATAATTTTGATCAAGATAAAGGTATAGTTTATTTGGTTTTAAACAAACTTGATGAGTCAATCTTAGGCAAAGATATTGTTGGTGGGTTTTATGAATCTATCTATAATTATCCTAAATCAAATGTCCACCAACTAAATAACTTAAAGAGTAGAGAAAAAAATTATAACTTTAATAGAGAAAGTAGTATTAATAAAGTCTATCCTAAAAACAATTTTCAATTAATTGGTAACCACGGAAAATATTATGGTAGCTCTTGGCATCCTGCTTACTCATATAACTCTTATGGAGTAAATGGACAATCAAGTTTTTCTATAAATGATAAATTAGTTTTAGGCTTAAACTATGATTACATTGGTAGTAGAGTTGACTATAAGGATATGGCTAACAGTAAAGAAAATATAGATTCTTTTACTTTTGTTGGTAGCATCTCCTATTTAAGCAATAACTGGTTAAACACTTTACAAATAGGAACTGGTTATTCAAGACACGATTTAAAAAGATATATTTTAGATAGAGAGGATAATTTTAATAAACGTGAAATTAAAGGTAACTATGGTTCATATTTATACTCTATTGGATGGGAAACAGGCTATATTCTCGGAACAAATAGAAAATACCTTTACCCTTTTGTAGGTGTGGACTATGTTTGGAACAAAGATAATAGTTATAGAGAAAAGCAATTAATCAATAGTGATGAAGATGATTACTCTTTAAATGTGAGAAAAAGTATAGAATCTAGTGCTATTTTTAAAACAGGATTGAAATTTAACTACTCTTTTACAGAGAAATTTCATATAAATGGAGATTTACAATGGCATCATAGGGAGAAAAATTACAAAGATAATGAAGCCAACTTTATTTTTAAACCTGATGTACACTATACTATCCCAACTTTAAAAACTTCAAAGGATATACAAAGTTTAAATCTTACTACAATTTATAAAACTGATTCATTAACTGAATATTCACTAGCTTTGGACAGTGTTATTAATAAAAAATATGTTGATACTTCTGTTTCTATTGGAGTAAAATATAGATTCTAATATAAGAGACTAAAAAACTGTTGTAATTGATAATTTTTACCAATTACAACAGTTTTTCTTTTAGTCAGTTATAGTTATTTTATAATTTAAATAAATTGCTATTCTCTTTCAAAAATAGAGTATGAATTATTAGTAAATTTCAATTTCAAATTTTTCACATCATTAAATTTATCATTATACTTGCTTTTTATCACAAGATAGTTTTTAGAATTATCTGTGTTCAATATATCTTTTATTTTCTCTAGCTCTTGAATATTTGTAATATTACTATCTTTTATTTTATAATCAATTCCTTCTATATTTTTAAAATCTTCAAATCTGTATGTATATATCTTTCTATTATCTTGGATTTGAGCAACTACAGGTTTTAGAGTAAAATATCTATTAAATGTTCCCATTCCCTGTGCCAATACCCCAAAGATAATTACAATTGAAAGTGGGATTGTTAAAAATTTCTTATACTGATTTTCCCTATTTTTTGAAAACCTATTAATAAAAAATGGAATAATCAAAATAATTGAAATAATTTTTAATAAACCTTTTCCTATCTTTTTATTTTTTATCTTAATAAAGAAGTTTAAACTCAATAAAATCATTCCAGTAAAAAGTGGTAGCATATAGATATCCAACTTCCCACTAGCTAGAGAAAATAGAACAAGAGGAACTATACTCCAAATAACTCCTATCTTCTCTAAGTAGTTCCAACTTCTATAATTTTTTATATCCTTCAAATAGTGAAAAACACCACAATACCAAAATAGAGAGTATGGAAATATTAAAAAGTTCAATCTCACAAAATAATAGTAAAAAGGTCTTATATGAGTTTTAGCCTTTACAATTCTTCCAACTGTTTCTTGTTTAAACATTAAAGCTAAATACTCTTTTCCCTCTGGTTGCAAATAGATAAGTGAAAACCAAGCTAAAGCACAAAATAGAATAAGTCCTAACCCTGTTAGGAAATTTATCTTCTTTAAATAAGAGAGATTTTTCTCTAAAATCAAGAATATTAAAATAATTGAAAGGGGAACCATTCCTCCTGCTATCCCCTTGGTAAAAATTCCTAAGAAGATTGATATGTATATAATCCCTCCATTAAACCAACTGTTTTTTATTAAATTGAAGTATATACTAAAAAAATAGTATAAACTAATAGTTATAAATAGATTCATCAACATATCCATTCTTAAAAAGACAGCTATTCCCATAAAAAATGGAGTTGTTGCTAATGAAATGGCAACTAAAAAACCAAACTTTTCACTTTTTAATTTGGCAAAAAGATGGTACATTAAAATAACTATTATAAAAGAGGGGATAACACTTCCAAAGAAGATAGATAAAAAATTAAAACTTTCAAAGTTTTCTTTAAAAAATCTAATTAACCAAAAATATAGTGGTGGTTTATCTGGGTAGAGTTCTGAAAAATATTTCAAGATAAAAAACTCTCTGCTTTTAATTAGATTATCTGTTATTGCATAGTATTTTATCTCATTTCTTATATCTGGAAACCTTGTTATAGCTATTGGGATATAAATTATTAAATAGATAAATAAAATTTTAAAAATATTTTTATATGAGATTTTTTGCATAGTTGCCTCCTTTTAAATATTTTTTATTTTCTCATATAAAAATTAAGATTTAGTTAAAAAATTATAGTTTTGGTAATGTAAGTGTAACTATTGTTCCCACATTTAATTCACTCTCTATATTTATATCAATATTTAAAGCATCAGTAATTTTTCTTACTATTGAAAGTCCAAGTCCATGGCTGTTGATCTCTCTACTTCTAGCCTTATCAACTCTAAAGAACTTATCATAAATATGTTCAAGATTTTCCTTACTAATTCCTTCACCTCTATCTTTTACCTCAATAACTATATTTTGTCCCTTAATAATTTTAATATCTATATCATTTTTCCTTCCATATTTTATACTATTTTCTATAATATTCACTAAAAGTTGTTTAATAAGGTTATAGTCTGAAATTATAGATACCTCTTCTCCAATAAGATTAATTTTTTCATATGGATATACTATTTTTAAATCACTTATAATATTTTCTATAAGAGCTTTTAAAGAAAACTCTCTATGTTCTATATCACTTATATTATCTTTAGCTAAGAATAAAAGTTTAGAAACTAAAGTTGACATATTTTTAGTTTCCTCCTCTATTGAATCAATAGCCTCTTGAGTAATTTCTTGATTTTCATGCCCCCATCTTTTTATAAGATTGATATAACCATTAATTATAAAAATAGGTGTTTTTAATTCATGAGAAGCATTATTAACAAAGTCTATTTGAGAATCAGTTTGTTTTTTTAATCTTTTCAACATATTTTCATAAGCTGTGATAATATTTGAAAACTCTATAAATTGACTAGAAGTATTAAATTTGTTATCTAATGTATTTAAGTTCAATTTATTAGTTATATCTTGCAAACTGTTTAGAGGTTTCATAAATTTATGATAAAAATTTTTTGATATATAAGTACCAATTAAAATAGTAGAAATAGCTAAAAAGAGTATAATTTTAATAATTCCCTGTAAGATTTCCCTATCCTCTTGCATATTTTTTACTAAAATAAGATCAAATTTAATATTATTATTGACTTTAACCTCTCTATAAATAAATTGATATCTATAAAAACCTAATTTTTGAACTTCTTGTGATTTAATCTCTTTTTCTATTTTTTTAACTGTATCTTCTGGATAATCTTCTCCATAAATTTTATTATTATAAATAAAAAGAGCTGAAAGTCCATCTATTTTAGGACACTCATCTAAAGCTCCTTGAAAAAGATTCTCAATAGTTTTTCCAAGTTTCAATTTATGCTCAAATTCCCCTAATTCATAATTCATAAAACCATCTGTTGTTTTAAGATCTTCATAAGTTACTTTATTAATATAGCAAGCAAAAAAAATTACAATTCCAATATAAGATAGTAAAAATAGAAAAATTAAAACAATATAACTTTTTCTTAACTCCTTTGATATTTTTTTCATATCTTAACCTCTACTTTTTAAAGTATATCCAAATCCTCTAACAGTTTGGATATATTTTTCATCTTCATTCTCTATTTTTTTTCTAAGAGCATTTATATATACATCAACAATTTTTTCATCTCCTAAGAAATCATATCCCCAAACCTCTTCAAGAATCTTTTCTCTTGAGATAACAATCTCTTTATTTAGCATAAGAAAATAAAAAAGATTAAATTCTTTTTTAGTAAGAGAGATTTCTTCATCATCTCTATATAAAATTTTTGTTTCTAAGTCAAGCTTCAAAGAGTGGTATGTTAAAAATCTATTATCAGTAAAATCCTTTTTATTTCTTAGAGCTACCCTTATTCTAGCTAAAAGCTCCTCTATTGCAAAAGGTTTTGTTAAATAATCATCAGCTCCCATATCCAAAAGTGCAACTTTATTCAGAGTTTGATTTTTAGCTGTAAGAACAATAATTGGAATTTCTGAAAACTTTCTAATCTCTTTACACACCTCTTCTCCTGAAAGTCTAGGCAACATAAGGTCAAGAAGAACAATATCATAGTGATTATTTTTTACCTTATTCAATCCCTCTTCTCCATCTTCAGCTGTTATAACTGAGTATCCCTCATGTTCTAGCTCAAGTTGTAAAAATCTTCTTATTTTCTTTTCATCTTCTATAATGATAATAGTTTTCATAGCTCCTCCTTAACCATTTTTTTATATTATATACCTATATTGTTAAATTTAAGTTAAAGTTTTTAATAATTTATTTTTTTTAACCTTTTCTTAATCTTTATATTTTAACATAACATTATTAATACAAAATAGAATTTAATTTGGAGGATAAATAATGGAAAGAATATCAGTAATAGCACCTATTTTTAATGAAAAGGAAAATATAGTTAGGTTGATCACTAAGATTGAGGAGACATTAAAGAAGAGATTTTTATCATATGAAATTATCTTAATTGATGATGGAAGTACAGATGGAAGTGGAGAGTTATTAGATGAAGAGGCTAATAAAAATGGACATATAAAAGTTGCTCATTTTACTAAAAATAATGGGCAAACAGCTGCTTTAGATGCTGGGTTTAAAATTGCTACTGGAGATTTGATAGTTACCATGGATGCTGATTTACAAACAAACCCTGAAGATATCTATACTTTGCTACCATATATAGAAAAATATGATATGGTAAATGGAATGAGAGAAAGTAGAGAAGATGGACTTAAAAGAAAAATCTCATCTTTAGTTGGAAACGGAGTTAGAAATTTTGTTACAGGAGATAATATAAAGGATACTGGTTGTCCTCTTAAACTGTTTAAAAAAGAGGTTGTAAAAAGTTTCTATCTTTTTGAGGGAATGCATAGATTTTTACCAACATTGGCTAAGATAAATGGTTTCTCTGTTATAGAAATACCTGTTAGACACTATGATAGAGAGTTTGGAACTTCTAAATATGGAATTTTTAACCGTCTATTTAAAGGTTTAAAAGATGCCTTTGCTGTTAGATGGATGGAACAAAGAAAATTAAACTACAAGATTAAAGATTAGGTGAGAGTCATGTTTAATTTAGATTTTATGATGTTAATAGGATTATTAGGGCAAGGACTTTTCTCAATGAGATTTATTGTTCAATGGATAGCAAGTGAAAAAGCTGGAAAAAGTGTAGTTCCCTTTTCATTTTGGTTGTTTAGTTTAGGTGGAAGTATATTTTTATTAATATATGCTATCTATAGAAAAGATCCTGTTTTTATATTAGGACAAGCACCTAATCTTTTAATATATTCAAGAAATATATGGTTGATTAAGAAAAAATAATTCTGGGAGAGATAGTATGAATAGAGAGGACTTCAAATATTTAAAAATAATTATTCCAATATCAATAATTGCTTTTTTCTCAATTCTTTGGATAAGACCTGCTGATCTTATGGAGGCAAGAAATTTTATTACAGCAAGAGAGATGATAGAGAGTAAAAATTATATTATTCCAACACTTAATGGAGCTTTACGTTTTGAGAAACCGCCATTACCTACTTGGCTTACAGTTTTAACTATGAATTTAACACAAAATTATACAGATGAAACTATCTTACGTATTCCTTCTGCATTGACAGGAGTTATTTTTATTCTATTGCTTTACTACTTTGTAAAACTATTGACAAAAAATAACTTTATAAGTTTTATAACCTCTTTTGTTGGTTGTACAACTTTTATGATAATAAAATTAAGTGGAGAGAACACTTGGGATATATACTCATATGTAGCTATTTTTGGAGCTGTTACCTTTTTACTAAAGGGATTTAATACAAGTAGATATTTTGATTTTATAATCAGTGGAATTTTTCTTGCAGCCTCTATTTTAAGCAAAGGTCCTGTTGCAATATATGGATTGTTTCTACCTTTTCTACTTTCACATATCTTTGCCTTTGGCTTAGAAAAGTATAGAAAAAACTTTAAGAAAATCTTATTGATGCTCTTAGTTGGAGGAATTTTAGCTGGTATTTGGCCTCTTTTAATGTATTTGAAATACCCAGATATTTTTGTAAGTGTCCTATTAAAAGAGAAAAATACTTGGACAACAAAACATACAGAGTCACTATTTTACTACCTAGATTATTTTATCTATATGGGAGTTTGGATATTTTTCTCTCTATTTGCTCTAATAAAGACATATAAAAATAGTGAGAATAAAGATTATTCTAAATTTATATTTTGGTGGAATATCTTAACTATTATTCTACTTTCATTGGTAAAGATGAAAAAGAAAAGATATGGAATACCAATATATATAACTTCTATTCTTGAAATTGGAATAATTTGCAATTATTTCTACAACAGAACATGGGAAAGTTTAAAAAGATATGAGAGATATCTGATCTATCTTCAAAAATATTTTTTAATAGCTCTATCTCTTGTTATCCCTATTCTTTTATTTTTTAAAGGGTATAGTAAAAATCTTGTAACTAAAAACTATATGTTTCTTATAGCTCTACTATTTTTATCCTTTGCTCTGATATTAATTAAGATTTCAAAGACAAAACTAAATAAAGCAGTTATTTTAGGAAGTGGAGTTTTAATGTTAATTGTAAATTTAACTGTTAATAGCTTTTTTGATAAGCAATCTAATAGGAATATTTTTAATTTAACTTTAGATAAAAACTACTCTAACATAGAGGAGGTTCAAAAAAATCCACCTAAATACAATATATATAGTGAAAATTATGAGATAGAAGATGTTTGGAGAGTTGGAAAGAAGATAAATGATTATAACTTAAATGAAGAGTTACCTAATAAAATAGTTTTCTTTAATGAGATTCCAGAGGGATTGTTAGAAAATTATAGGGTATTAAAAGAGGATATATATATAAAAGATGATAGAAAATTGGCTAAATTAACTTATTTAGAGAAGATGGAGGATTAAATAATGAAAAACTTTTTAATTACAGGAGGAGCAGGTTTTATAGGTTCAACTGTAGCAGAGAAACTTTTAAATAATGGAGATAAAGTTGTTGTTGTAGATAACTTTAATGATTTTTATGATTATAATAGAAAGATTAGAAATATTTTAGAGATTACAAATAACTTTAATAAAATTGGTGAGTTTAAAAATCTTTCAAAAGATGAAAAAATCAGTAAGTTAATAGAAATAGTTAATTCAGATAATTTTACTCTTGTATATGATGATATTAGAGATAGAGAGGCTATGGATAGAGTTTTTGCTGAAAATAGTTTTGATTTAATGTTTAACCCAGCAGCAATGGCAGGAGTTCGTCCCTCTCTTTTAGATCCTATGCTTTATGAAGATGTAAATATAAGAGGGTATATGAATCTTCTTGAACTTTGTAAAAAATATGGAGTTAAAAAATTTGTTCAAGCTTCTTCATCTTCAGTATATGGAAATAATAAAGAAGTTCCATTTAAAGAGACTGCAATAGTAGACTTTGCAATCTCTCCATATGCAGCAACTAAAAAATCATGTGAAGTTATGGGGCATGTATACCATAACCTATATAATATAGATATGGTTCAATTAAGATTTTTCACAGTTTATGGACCAAAACAAAGACCAGATCTAGCTATTCATAAATTTACTAAGATGATATTAGAAGATAAACCAATCCCATTCTATGGAGATGGAACAACTAAAAGAGATTATACATATATTGATGATATAGTAGATGGAATTTTAAAATCAATGAGTTATCTTTTCAATAATGAAAATGTTTATGAGATATTTAACCTTGGTGAATCTCATGTTGTGTCACTGAAAGAGATGGTAGAAACGATTGAAAATGCTCTAGGAAAAAAAGCTACTTTAGATATTCAACCTATGCAACCAGGAGATGTAGATAAGACTTATGCAGATATATCAAAGGCAAAGGCAATGATAGGTTATGAGCCTCAAACTAATTTTGCTGAGGGGATTAGAAAATTTGTAGAGTGGTATAAAAGATATTAAGGAGATAGGGAAAATGAGAATAGGAGTAGTAGGAACAGGTTATGTAGGTTTAGTTCAAGGTGTAATAATGGCAGAGTTTGGGTTAAATGTAATCTGTATGGATATTTCAGAAGAAAAAATCAATAGCTTAAAAAATGGAGTAGTGCCAATCTATGAGCCGGGATTAAAAGAGTTATTGGAAAAAAATATGAAAGCTGAAAGAATAGAGTTTACAACAGATATGAAATATGTTACAGAAAATTCAGATGTGATATTTATAGCAGTGGGAACACCACCAGCATTGGACGGTTCAGCAGATCTTCACTTTGTACTAGAGGTAGCAACTAATATTGGAAAATATATGAATGGCTATAAAGTTGTTGTAGATAAGTCAACAGTACCTGTGGGGACAGGAAAAGTTGTAAGGGAAACTATTCAAAAGGAATTAGATAGTAGAAATTTAGATTATGAATTTGATATAGTATCAAACCCAGAGTTTTTAAGAGAGGGAAAAGCTGTAGGAGATTGTTTAAGACCAGATAGAGTGGTAATAGGAACAGAGAGCGAAAGAGCAAAAGAGATAATGAAGAAAGTGTATGATGTATTGTTTATCAATGAAACTCCCTTTGTATTTACAAATATTGAGACAGCTGAGATGATAAAATATGCTTCAAATGCTTTTCTAGCAGTAAAAATTTCATTTATCAATGAGATCTCACTTTTAGCAGAGAAAGTGGGAGCAAATACACAGGAGATAGCCAAGGCAATGGGAAAAGATGGCAGAATCTCACCTAAATTTTTACATTGTGGACCAGGGTATGGAGGTTCATGCTTTCCTAAAGATACAAAGGCAATAGTGGATATAGCTAAGAAATATGGTGAGGATATGTATGTGATAAAGGCAGCTATAGATGCTAATGAAAAGCAAAAGAGAAAGATGGTAGAAAAGATAATTGATAAGATGGAGGGAGTAGAGGGAAAACATATAGCTATCTTAGGGTTATCGTTTAAGCCAGATACAGATGATATGAGAGAGGCTCCAAGCTTAGATATAATAAGAGGTTTAGTTCAAGCAGGAGCAAAGATACAAGCATATTGTCCAGAGGGAATGAAAGAGGCAAGATGGAGATTGGAAGATTGTGAAAACTCAATAACATATTGTGCAGATGAGTATTCAGTAGTTAATGAGGCAGATGCAGTAGTGTTGATGACAGAGTGGAATCAATTTAGAGGAATGAATTTGGATAAGGTTAGAGCTAGAATGAAAGGTAATTTCTACTTTGATTTAAGAAATGTATATGCAAGAAATACCCATATAAGAGAGGAGTTTAAATATTTTCCTATTGGGCAAAATTAGTAAAAGAAATAGAATTTTTAGTAAATCTTAATGCTATTATAGTGTTAAGATTTTTTTCTTTTCAATGACAAATTTTGTCAGCAAAGAGTGGTATAATAGAAATATATAAAAAGTACCAATTGAATAATCTAGATTAAAAAGTTATAATAAAAATAATTAATATTGAATTACTCAATTAATAATTAGAAAGGAAACAGTAATTTTAAATTATGGGAATATATATTTTAACAATTTTTTCAAAACTATTTTATTATAAAACAGCGATACCAGTTATAATAATATTGATATTTCTCTTTATTAAGGTGAGAAGATTTAGGTTGATACTATTTTTTTCTGTTATCATTTACACTCTATATTTTGCAGTATTTTTTCCTCTAAAAAATTATGGAATTGACTCAATAACCTTATGTCGAATGAAGTTTAACCTAAACTCTTTAGCTTATTTTTCATATAAACAGGATATTGAGCTAATGAAAACTTTTAGAGATAAAAGAGGGTTCTCTCTCTTTATGTTCTATAATTCTCACCTATTTAACGAGGAGTTTAATATTATTGAGAAGTTTTTAAAAGAGGAAGAAAAGAATAAAAAAGAGTTAAAATTGGAATATCTAAATAATATAAGGGTAATTTAGGGAGGAAGAGATGAAAGAGATAATCTATTTAAAGGGGGATGCAACCTCTCCACAGGTTAAAGGATACAAGGTAATAGCTCACATATGCAACAATAGAGGAAGTTGGGGAGCTGGTTTTGTAATGGCTATCTCTAAAAAGTGGAGTTCTCCAGAGATTGAGTATAGAAAATGGATAGAAACAAAAACTGCCACTCTTGGTGAGATTCAATTAGTTCCTGTGGAAGATGAGATTGTAATAGTTAATATGATTGCTCAAAATGGATTTGTTAACTTTCTTAACCCTGTGGCTGTGAGATATGAGGCATTAAAAGAGTGTTTAAATAAATTGGTTTATAGAATTAAAGCAAATGATGTATCTGTTCATATGCCAAGAATTGGTTGTGGAATTGCAGGGGGGAAGTGGGAGTTAATTGAGCCTATAATTAAAGAGACTCTTTGCAAAAATGATATACAAGTTTATATTTATGATTTAATTTAGTTTTGTTGGTGAAAATAAAAAACTACACTCTCTATCTTAATTTATAAGATTTTGAGTGTAGTATAAAATGTTATTTATTTTAGTATTTGTTCCCCCTAAATCAACTCCAGCATAATATTTCATCTTATCCCTCTATTCCAATGTTAAGTTTTTTTCAGTTTCAATATCAAAAATGTGACATTTATCCATACCAAAAACAAACTCTTCAATTTGATTAAAATTTGCCCCTGTTGATTTTGCAACTGGTATTCTAGCAGTGTATTGGTTATCTACTAACATAAAGTAGATGAACTCCTCCTCCCATTATCATAGCTTCAACTTGATCGTGAGTAACATAGATCATTGTGGCATTTTGTCCCTCTGCCTTTAATTGTTTATGAAGTTGAGTTATTTTAACCCTCATTTATATGAAGATCGATACCATGAACAGCTTTAAAGCCATTTGGATATTTTTTTTCAACACTTTTTAGTGTAACTTCAGCCATAAAACTTCCTCCTTTATTACTTACTACATGATTTAAATATAAAGTTGTTATTTTAAAACAACAAATTTAATTTAATTTTAAAACATAACTATCCTACATTAAAAAAAAATAAAAGTCAATTGTTAAAAAATAAAAAATTTGAATAAGTTGTTTAATATATCTTTAATTTTAAATTTTTTTAGAATAAATAATTTTTTTTATTTACAAAACCTCACTTATTATATATAATATATTCTGTATCTATACATAAAATATATAAAAATAGGAGGAACTGATGAAAAAAGTAAAGTCATTACTTAGTTATGTGGTTTTAGGAATGGTTTTTATTGCTTTTAACTGTTTTGGAGCAGTAAAAACTACAACAGGAAGTGCAGGAGGATTTGGAGGTCCTGTTACTCTTGAGGTTGTTACAGAGGGAGAAAAGATAAAGGATCTGAAAGTTGTTTCTCACAAAGAGACATCACACCTTATGGATAGAGCTTTTCCAGTTATAAGAGAGAGAATATTAGAGGCACAATCACCAGTAGTTGACAGTGTGTCTGGGGCTTCTTTTACATCTTTTGCAGTGAAAAAAGTTGTAGCTGATGTTATGAAAAAAGAGGGAAAAGATTTTGGAAGAATAACTTTTAAAACAAAAGCTCCTGAGCAACCAGCTATGATTGGAGAAAGTGTTAATACTGATATTGTAATTATAGGTGGAGGACCAGCAGGATTAGCTGCTGCTATTTCAGCAAAAGAAGCTGGAGCAAAGGATGTTATGATAGTTGAAAAACTAGATATCCTTAGTGGAAATGGAAAGTTTGATATGAACTTTTTTGATATGATCAACTCTAAAGCACAAAAAGCTAATGGGATAAATGATAGTATTGAGGCTTTTATTAAAGATAAGAGCAACCCTAGAGATACTGCAGAGAGAACAAGAGTTCAAGCAGAGGGAGCATATGTTCTTGATGATTGGTTAAGAGGAATGGGAATCAATTTAAACTATAACTATGGTTTAAGAAATCATATGGCTGAAGCTGATGCTTATGCAGGTGCTCATATTCAAGATGGACTTGAAAGAAAAGTAAAAGAGTTAGGTGTAGATGTTCGTACAGGAACTAAGGGACTTGACTTTATTATGAAAGATGGAAAGGTTACAGGAGTAAAAGTTCAAAAGAAAAATGTAACTTATGATATCAATGCAAAAGCTGTAATTGTAGCAACTGGAGGATTCTCTGCAAATAAAGCTCTATTAGCTAAATATGCTCCAGGATCAGAAAGAGTAGAAACTTCTAACCAAATGGGAGCTACTGGAGATTTTGTTCCTGTTTTTGAAAAAAATAAGATGAAAATGGAAAACATGGAAGTTTTAAGTGTATTTAAAATGATTATAAGTAAAACAAGAGATCTGACAGGAGCAGGGGATGGATTCATACTTGTAAACAAGAATGGAGAGAGATTTATAGATGAAACTCAATCAGGACTTCCAATGGCATACACTATCCTTGATCAACCTGAAAGTAAAGTTTTCTATATCTATGATCAAAATCTATATGAATCAGCTTATCGTTTAAAGAAACATGTTGGACAAGGACTTCATGTAAAAGCTGATACTCTTGAGGAGTTAGCAGATAAGCTTGAGATTCCAAAGGATAAGCTAGTAGCAACAGTTGAGACTTTTAATAAAGGTGTTAGAGGAGAGGAAAAAGATCCTTTCAGAAAAGAACTATTTACTAGAGAGTTTAAAAAACAAGGTCCATACTATGGAGTTCAAGTTGAATCGGCCATCCATATGACAAAAGGTGGAGTAGCAGCTAATGAAAAGGCTGAAGTACTTTATGAAGATGGAAAAGTTGTAGAGGGATTATATGCAGCAGGAGAGGTTACAAATACAAGTGCAGCATATAGTGGAGCAGTTGTTTTTGGACGTGTAGCTGGTAAAAGTGCAGCAGAATTTGTAAAGAATAGATAAAATATATTAGAAAAAAGCATGGTTTATACCATGCTTTTTTCATAAATTATAATTTTGCAGTATAATAAGTTAGTTAGAATTTTCTTTAGGAGAGGAGAAAAATGGTTATTAGAAAATATCGATCATCAGATTGTAAAGAGATTATTGAGCTGTTTTATAATACTGTTCACACTGTCAATGCAAAAGATTATACAAAAGAGCAACTTGATGTATGGGCAACAGGAAAAGTAGAGTTAGAAAAGTGGGATAAATCTTTTCAGGAACATTTCACTGTTGTTGCAGTTGATGAAGAAATCATTGTAGGTTTTGGGGATATAGATAAAACTGGGTATCTTGATCGCTTATATGTTCACCATGATTATCAGAAAAAAGGTGTTGCAACTGCTATTTGTAATGAATTAGAAAAGGTAGTTCAAAGCAATATTACTACATATGCTTCTATTACAGCAAAACCTTTCTTTGAAAAAAGAGGTTATAAGGTTATTAAAGAACAGAAAGTAGAACGACAAGGAGTTTTTCTTACAAACTTTTGTATGGAAAAAAATAGATAATTTTTTTCTGATGAAATTAATTGAATATAATTTATAAAATAGAAAATATATTATAATCTTTAATTTTTTCAAATAATATGATATTATTAAGAAAATACATTGTTGTGAAAGGTGGAAAAATGGATATAAGATAATTTAATTTAAGTTGAATACAAATATGAAAAAACTAAACTACAACAGTAGTTCTTTTTGTGTATGCTTAATAAATTGTCTTTCATCTAATTTTTTTATCTTAAAATATAAATTTCTATATTTTTATTTAGATATATTATGATGTAAGGCTTTTTTGTATATACAAAAGAGCCTTTTGTAGTATTTATAGGAGGATTATATGGCTAGGAAAGAGATAACAACAAAAGAAGATTTAATGAAAGTAATAGAGTTATTTGAAAGTATTGGAATTACATATTGGCTTGATGGAGGTTGGGGAGTAGATATTTTAGCAGGAAGGCAAACAAGAATTCATAGAGATATTGATATTGATTTTGATGAAAAATACACAGAGAGATTATTAGAAATACTTTTAAAAATGGGGTATAAAATAGATACTGATTGGAGTCCTGTTAGAATAGAACTTTATAGTGATGAGTTTGGATATTTAGATATTCATCCATTTGTTTTAGCAACTGATGGAACATCAAAACAAGCTAATTTAGAAGGTGGTTGGTATGAATTTGAAAAGGATTACTTTGGAAGTGCAAGTTTTGAAGGGAAAATAATTCCTTGTATATCTTTAAAGGGACAAAAAATTTTTCATACTGGATATGAACTAAGGGAAAAAGATAAACATGATATTTCAATTCTTGAAAATTTATAAAAAATAATTTTTTAGCATCTTTTTATTTGTATAATAAAAGACACAAATAAGGCACGAATTAATCGTGTCTTTTTTGTTTGTGTGAATTAATTATTTATTTAGTTATTCCTAAAAAAATATTACAATCGTATAAGTTGATTAAAGTTGTAAAAAAAATACAACAAATAAAAAATATTAGGGAAGGATCTATTTAAGGAATAGAAGAAAAAAAGGAGAAATAGTCATGGAAATAAATAAGATTTTAGATAATTTAGAAAGTATCGGTTTAAGTAGGAAAGAGGGAGAGGTTTTTTTAGAGCTTGTAAAAAATTCTAATTCCAATGGTTCTCAAATAGCTAAATCTTTAGAGTGTGGGCACCTCATGCAAAAACTATAGCAGTAGTTGGAGATTTTAACAACTGGGATGGTAGTAACCATATGATGAACAAGATAAATAATGAGGGGATATGGGAACTAGAGATACCAAAATTAAAGAAGATGGAGAAGTATAAATATAGAGTAGAGGATAGCTATGGAAATGTTGTATTAAAAGCTGATCCCTATGCTTTCTATTCAGAGTTAAGACCAGACACAGCTTCTATCATATATGATGTACCAAAATTCAAATGGGAAGATAAGAGATGGTTAAATAAGAGAACAACAGGATTGAATAAGCCAATAAATATCTATGAAGTTCATTTGGGATCTTGGAAGAGGGGAATACATGGAGAATGGCTAAATTACAGGGATTCAGCTATAATGCTATGTGAGTATCTAAAGGAGATGAACTACACCCATGTTGAAGTGATGCCTTTAAATGAGTATCCACTAGATGCCTCTTGGGGATATCAAGCAACAGGCTACTACTCAGTGACAAGTAGATATGGAACTCCAGAAGATTTTATGTTCTTTGTAAATTTGATGCACAAAAACAATATAGGGGTAATTCTTGATTGGGTGCCTGGACATTTTTGCAAAGATGATCATGGATTGTATAGATTTGATGGAACACCATGTTATGAGTATCAAGATGAAAGACTTGGAGAGAATAAAGCTTGGGGAACATGCAATTTTGACTTAACTAGAAATGAGGTTAGAAGTTTTCTTCTCTCTAACCTTACATATTGGTTTAGAGAGTTTCATATAGATGGAATTAGAATTGATGCTGTGGCAAATATGTTGTATCTATCTTATGGTAAAGATGGAGAGGAGTTAAGAAATGAGTTTGGAGGAAGGGAGAATTTAGGAGCAGTAGATTTTCTTAAAACAATGAACTCAATAATACATGATGATTTTCCAAATGTTTTAGTTGTAGCAGAGGACTCAACAGCTTGGCCTCTTGTAACAAAGCATCCAGTAGATGGTGGATTAGGTTTTGATAGTAAATGGAATATGGGTTGGATGAATGATACCCTTAAATATTTTGCTACAAATCCTCTATATAGAAAGGATCATCATGGAAAATTGACGTTCTCATTCATGTATGCTTTTTCTGAGGGGTATGTTTTGCCACTTTCACATGATGAGGTAGTTCATGGAAAATGCTCTATTTTAAATAAGATGCCAGGAACTCAATGGGATAAAATGGCAAATACAAGAGCATTATACTCATATCAAATGGCTCATCCTGGGAAAAAGCTTAACTTTATGGGAAATGAGTTTGCACATGGGTTAGAGTGGAGATTCTATGAATCTTTAGAGTGACACCTTATTGAGCAACATGAGGAAAATAGAGGGATGCAAGATTTTGTTAGAGATCTAAATAAACTATATTTAGATGAAAAATCTCTTTGGGAAGATGGAAGTGACACTTTTGAGTGGATAGAGCATGAGAACTACACAGAAAATATGATAGCCTTTTTAAGAGAGACAAGAGATAAAAAGGAACATTTGGTAGTTGTGTTTAATTTCTCTGGAATAGATAAGAGAAACTATAAGATTGGAGTTCCAAAGGATGTTAAATATACAGTTATTCTCAATAGTGATGAAAGCAGATATTGGGGAAGAGGAGCTTTAGAGAAGAAAGAGTACACACCTATAAAAGAGAGTTGGAATTATAGAGATCAACATATTGAGATAGATATTCCAGCTTATACAGTTATTTTCTTAAAACCTGAAAAAGAGGAGAAAGAGGAAGAGAAAAAAGAGAAGAAGATAAAAAGTAAAAGTGTTAAAAAATAGAAAAGTTATAGAGATAATTTTTAAATGGCAAAGTTGACTTTTTGAAAATAATAGTGTATCGTCACAAATAATAAAAGAGTAAAGGAAAAACTCTATAAATTATGATAAAATTAAAGGAGAGTTAAAATGACAGAAAAAGAAAAAATGGCAAATAAGATGCTATATGATGCAAATTATGATAAAGAATTATTAATAGACAGACTAGAGGCAAAGGAGTTATGCTATGAATACAACCAATTAAAACCTTCAAATATAGAGGAACAGGAAAAGATTATGAAAAAGCTTTTAGGTAAAACAAAGGGTAATTTCACAATAGTTGCTCCCTTTTGGTGTGACTATGGATACAATATAGAGATAGGAGAGAACTTTTTTGCAAATCACAACACTGTTATCTTAGATGGGGGAAAAGTAAAGTTTGGGGATAATGTTTTTGTAGCTCCAAATTGTGGATTCCATACAGCTGGACACCCTATTGATGCAGAAAGAAGAAATAAAGGGCTAGAGTATGCCTACCCTATAACAGTTGGGAACAATGTTTGGATAGGGGCAGGGGTTCAAGTGATGCCTAATGTAACTATTGGAGATAATGTTGTAATTGGTGGGGGAAGTGTTGTAGTTAAAGATATACCAAGCAATTCATTGGCAGTTGGTAATCCATGCAAAGTGATTAGGGCTATTACTGAAGAGGATAAAAAAACTTGCTGGGATAAAAAATAGATTTAAAGCTGTTATAAATCGAGGGTTTATAACAGCTTTTTTAATCCTCTTTCTATTGCATCAAAAGCTATTTTTCCACTCAGACTCTCTTTAAAAGAGTCTGGTGCTATTACTATTTTCATAAATTTTCCTTCTCCTAATAGAACACCTCATTATTAAATTGGAAACAATTGTTAATGTTATTCCTATTAAAGAGTCAAAAGGAATTAATGTTAAATTTATATTTTAGGAAACTTAAATAATATTATTTAGTTTCAGTAGTTTTTAAGATATAATAAAACCATAGAAGAATCAATTAAAAATGTAAATTACAAAAAACATATTGACAATTATCAATGTGTAGAGTATACTTTTTTTAGAATGGAGGAGGAGAATTCATGGATAAGAATGAGATAAATGCTAAAGTTTTTAAAGCTTTTTGTGACTCAAATAGGTTAAGAATAATAGAGTTTTTAAAAACAGGTGAAGAGTGTGCTTGTAAACTTCTTGAGCAATTAGATATAGAACAATCTACTTTATCACATCACATGAGAATACTTTGTGATTCAGGAATTGTTAAAAGCAGAAAATGTGGAAAATGGACTCACTACTCATTAAATAAAGAGAAATTAAATGAATTAAAAACTTTGATTGAAGAGATGATATAATTTTTTTAAGCAATACATCGATAGATGTAAATATATAAATATGAAATAAGGAGGAGAGAAAATATGGGAATATTTGATAAATTATTTGGAAGTAAAGAGAGATGTTGTGGAGAGGAAGTGGAAAAAAATAGTTGTTCTTGTAATGGAGGTTGTAGCTCTTCAACAGCTGGAGCAATAGAAGTGAGAATTTTAGGTTCAGGATGCAAAAATTGTCAAACTTTAGAAAAAAATACATTAGAAGCTATAAGTGAATTGGGATTAAAAGCAGAGGTAAAACATATAACAGATTTTGCAGAAATAGCTACATATGGGATAATGTCTACACCAGGATTATGGATAAATGGTAAAATTGTTTCTTATGGTAAGGTATTATCAAAAGATGAGGTAAAAGTAATTTTAGAAAAAATATAGTATAAAAAGCTCCTTTTGGGGCTTTTATTAAAGACAATAGATAGATAAGTATCAATATAAAGGAGAAATTATGAATTTTTTATTTTCTATATGGGATTTTATACAGACTCAAGTATTGGGAATGAAGTGGTTAAATTTATTAGTAGGAAATATATTGGAGAAAGTGGGACTAGACAATACAAGTCACTTATTTAGTGGAGTACAGTTTTTCTTTTATGATGTGATAAAGATAACTATATTACTTTGTACGTTAATATTTTTTATTAGTTATATTCAAAGCTATTTTCCCCCTGAAAAAAGTAAAAAAATATTAGGAAGATTTCATGGAATAAGTGCAAATATAATAGGAGCATTACTTGGAACAGTTACTCCCTTTTGCTCTTGCTCTTCAATTCCTTTGTTTATAGGCTTTACAAGTGCAGGGTTACCTTTAGGAGTAACATTTTCATTTTTAATATCTTCTCCAATGGTAGATTTAGGTTCGCTTTTACTTTTGATGGGGATATTCGGAGCAAAAATAGCTTTATTATATGTTATCCTTGGATTAGTAATAGCTGTAATAGGTGGTAGTTTAATAGAAAAATTAAAATTAGAAAATGAGATAGAAGATTTTATACTCAATGCTAAAGGAATAGGAAATGTAGATGTGGATATTCCTGAATTAACTATTAGAGATAGAGTTTTAGATGCTAAAAATCAGATGTTAGAAACTTTTAAAAAGGTTTTTCCCTATATTTTAATAGGTGTTGGAATAGGGGCATTTATTCATAATTGGATTCCTGAAAAGTGGATAATAGCTATATTAGGAAGCAAAAATCCATTTGGTGTTATTCTTGCAACATTACTTGGAACTCCTATATATGCTGATATTTTTGGAACTATTCCAATAGCTGAGGCATTACTTTTTAAAGGAGCTAATTTAGGAAGTATTTTAGCATTTATGATGGCTGTTACAACACTATCTCTACCATCTTTAATAATGTTAAGAAAAGCAGTAAAACCTAAATTATTAAAAATATTTATTTTAATCTGTGTTGTTGGTATAATAATTGTAGGTTACATATTTAATAGTTTTCAACATTTTATAATATAGAGAGGGGAGAAAAGATGAAAAAAGTAGCTTTTATATGTGTACACAACTCTTGCAGAAGTCAGATAGCAGAAGCTTTAGGAAAATATTATGGAGCTGAGATTTTTGAAAGTTATAGTGCAGGAACAGAGACTAAACCACAAATAAATCAAGATGCAGTAAGACTTATGAAAAAAATATATGGAATAGATATGGAGAAAATTCAGAAATCTAAACTTCTATCAGAGATTCCAAATGTAGATATAGTTATAACTATGGGATGCAATGTAAATTGTCCTACTCTTCCTTGTGAGTTTAGAGAAGATTGGGGGTTAGATGATCCAAGTGGAAAATCTGATGAAGAATTTATGAAAGTTATAGATATAATTGATTTAAAAATAAAAGAGTTAGTTGAAAAGATAAAGTAACTACTTACCTATAAATATATAAAAAGACAAGAAATAAAATTATTTAAATCTTGTCTTTTGTTTTTTAATATTCCAAGCTTTTAATATTAACTAACTTTTTATAAAATGCCATACCTACAAAAGTAATATCTTTTATCCCTCTCTCTTCTAGAGATATATAATACTTTTTATCTTTTATCTGCTCTAATGCTTCCCCTGCTTTTTTCTCAAGATTTTCCTCACTATCAGCAACTTTAAATTCTAGAATAAATCCTCTTAAATTTTTGTTTAAAGGTTCTATTGCTATATCATATCTTCCAAGTCCACCTTCACCATTAGATTTTATATAGTATTTTCCTTCAAGGTGGATCATAAGTCCTAAGATAAAACTATGATAAACTTTTTCTATACTTGATACATCATAGAAACTCATATATTTTAAAAGTATCTCTTGAAGATTTTCTTCAAATTCTTCGATTTCATTATCTAATAAATTTTCTATTAAATTTTTAAAAGTTAGATTAGTTCCAAAAGAGATCTCTATAAAACTATCTCCAAAAAACTCTTTAACCTCATTATTTGGAATTTTTATAGAGTAAAGATTTTTATCTATTTTTTTATCAATAGTTAAATATCCTGAAAACAGCAGAAGTTCCCATAAATCATGTGCTTCCAAAACTTCTTGAAGAGTTGATTTTCCTGTAATCTCTTCTTTGACTTCTTTTCCAAATAATAAATTATTTAATTTTTCAAAAGTTTTTTTATTCGCTCCTTTAAGTATAGATTTTATTAGATAATTTTCAGAGGTATCTATCCAATAACCTTTAAATTCTTTTTCTGATAAAAATTTTAAAATACTCCAAGGATTATATACTTTTGTATCTCCAAATCTGTATCCATTATACCAAGAATGTACCTCATCTAATTTAGAATCAACTTCATAATATTTTAAAGCATTTTTCACTTCTTTCTCTAAAAAACCAAAATATTCATCATATTCTTTATTTAAAATACTATGTTCACTCAAATTATTCAAATCAGAAAATATACCTGCTTTTATAACTCTTACTATTCCTGTTATTATTCCTACTTGAAGAGATGTATTGTCTTTTAATACAGAACCATATAAATTACTAAAGAAATTTTTAGCTTCATTATAATAACCATATCTATACGCTGATATCAAAGGAGTGTCGTATTCATCAATCAAAACTATTACTTTTTGATTATAATATTTTTTTAAAAAAGTTGCTAAATTCAAAAGAGAACTTTTTAAATTTTCATCATTTTTACCTAACCAAATATTATCAAATTCTATCAATTCTCCTTCATTTAACTTTTCTCTTATAAATTCAAATTGATTATATATTTTTTTTAATAAATTTTTTACTTCAGTAATAGCTTTATCAAAGCTCATCTCTTTTATATCCTTCATTGATATAAAGATTACAGGATATTTTCCCTGTTCTTTAAAATAAGATGAATTTTCTATTTCTAAATCCTTAAATAACTTTCTATTTTCTTCAGCCTCTCTTACATCAAAGAAATATTTTAACATAGACATATTAAGAGTTTTACCAAATCTTCTTGGACGTGTGAAAAGAAGAGATTTCCCTATATTTTTCCCAACCTCACGTATAAAAGGAGTTTTATCTACATAGTAATAATTGTTCTCTATTAATGTTTTAAAGTCACTTATTCCATCAGGAAGTAATTTTTTCATAGTCACGCCCCTTTCTTATTTATTAATATTATAACATAAAGAGCTATTTTATTAAAAATAATTATAAGAATTATAAAAAAAACTAACTACTCTTCCTTTTTTCTTTTAATTTTTTGTAATTACTAAACTGATCCAATTGCTAATTAAACTGCATCTACATGAACATTAAAAATATATTTTGTATTTAAATAGTTTAAATATGTAGTTGACAAAACAAATTTAATAATATATAATTGTAAAAAATGGATGGTGATTGTTTAAGTATAAGCTAGACCTATTTATATAAGAAAGCAAATTTTTTGTTTTAACAATTTTTGTTTTTTTGTATAAATGGGTCTTTTTTTTAAGGAGGTTTTAATGAAAATCGGCAAAATACTTAATAACAATGTAGTTGTAGTATATGAAAAAAATGAACCTGAGAAGATTATTATGGGGTGTGGAATAGCTTTTCATAAAAAAGTTGAAGATTATGTTGATGAAACAAAGGTAGATAAAGTGTTTTCTCTTGTAAATCAAGATATAAACTTGAAATTGCAACAACTTCTTAAGGATATTCCAATGGAGTATATTGAAATAACTGAAAAAATTGTAGAGTATGCCAAGGTTAAAGCATCAAAGGTGTTGAATGATTTTATCTATATCACTTTGCCTGATCATATTCATATGGCAATTTTAAGGGAGAAAGAAGGGGTTTCTACAAAGAATATTATGCTTTGGGATATAAAGAGATTCTATAAAGATGAGTTTGAAATAGGACTCCATGCTCTGAAGTTTATTGAGGAGAAGTTTCAGATGAAACTTTCAGAAGATGAGGCTGGGTTTATAGCTCTTCACATTGTAAATGCTCAAATGGACAATGATTACAATGCAATAAAGGAGATTGGCTCTGTAACAAAACTTATTCATCAGATTATAAAAATTTTGAAATACCATTTTCACACTGATTTTGACGAGGAATCTGTTTATTTTTATAGATTTATTACCCACCTTAAATTTTTTGCATTAGGTTTATGCTCAAGTTATGAAACTTACACACCTTGAGGAGAAGGGGCAAAGTGAAGTTCAAGAGAAGAAAAAAGGGAAGATTCTTGACAATGCTCTTGATGTAGTTTCAGGGATATTTCAACCAATCTTAGGGATAATGGCTGCTTGTGGAATGGTTAAAGGGCTAAATGCTCTCTTTGTGGCAATGGGGTTATATAGCTCTCAATGTGGGGCATACCTTATTTTTAATGGAATAGGAGATGGATTATTTACCTTTTTACCACTATTTTTAGGGTATACTTCTGCTAAGAAATTTGGGCTAAAACCTATGGTTGGACTTGTTGCAGGGGCTATTATGTGTTATCCGGGGTTACAGGCAAGTTCACTTTCAGCAGAGATGGAGCCTCTTTACTCAATATTTGCAGGAACTTCTTTTGAATCAAAGATATATATGGACTTTTTTGGAATACCGATTATTGCTATGAACTATATGTCAACTGTTATTCCGATTATCTTTGTTGTGTATTTTGCCTCAAAATGTGAGAAGTTTTTTAATAAGTTTGTTCCTGATTTGGTAAAATTCTTTTTTGTTCCAATGCTTACTCTACTTGTAGCTTTACCTGTTGGGTTTATGTTGATTGGACCTGTAACAATTTTTGGTTCAACAATTATATCTGAAACAGTTCTTGCTATAAGAAATATAAGTCCTTTACTTGCAGGGGCAATTGTTGGATTTACTTGGCAAATTCTTGTTATATTTGGAATGCACTGGGGATTTATACCAGTATATATTAATAATATGATGACATTTGGATTTGACAATGTTATGATGCCGTTCTTTGCTTGTACCTTTGCTACTTCTGGTGTTGTTCTAGCAATTTTCTACAAAACAAAAAATAAACAATTAAAAGAGCTAGCTCTACCAAACTTTATATCTGGAATTTTCGGAGTTACTGAACCAGCTATTTACGGAATAACTCTACCTCTTAAAAAACCATTTATTATAAGTTGTATTGTTGGAGGTTTGGTTGGAGGGTACTATGGACACTTTAACTTTAGAAAATTTATGGTTGGTGGAATGGGTATTTTTGAATTTCCTGCAATGATAGCTCCTGATGGATCTATGGGCAACCTTATTGTAGCTGTTACTGGGGCAGTTATGGCACTTGTTTTAGGATTCCTCTTTACATTTATAACTTTTAAAGATAAAGAGGAGGAGAAAAAAGAAGAGAAGGATTTAGAGAAACCAGAGATAAAAAATCCTGAGGCATCATTTATAAAGAAGGAGATTATTAAAAGTCCATTTAATGGGAAGGTAATACCATTAAAAGATGCTAAAGATGAGGCATTTGCATCTGGTGCTTTAGGGAGAGGGGTAGTTATTGTTCCAGAGGACAATACTCTTTACTCACCAGTAGATGGAGTTGTAGCAACTTTATTCCCAACTCTTCATGCAATTGGAATAGTTACTGATGAAGATACAGAGCTGCTTATCCATGTGGGAATAAATACTGTTCAACTTGATGGTAAACATTTTAAAGCAGAGATAAAAGAGGGGGATAGAATAAGTGTTGGACAACCTCTTGTAACTTTTGATAGGGAAGCTATTGAAAAGGAAGGTTATTCAATGGAAACTCCTGTTCTTGTAACAAGTGATCCAGATGATTATTTTGATCTTATTGAAACTGATGCTCAAGAGGTAAAACAAGGGGAAACTTTACTTTCTGTTCTCTACTTAGAGAAGGAGGGAAAATAATGAGATTTCCAAAGGGATTTTTATGGGGAGGAGCAACTGCTGCTAACCAATGTGAAGGTGGCTTTGATATTGATGGACGTGGGCTGGCAAATGTTGATTTGTGCCCAGCTGGAAAGGATAGAAATGCTGTTATAACAGGAGAGATGAAGATGTTTGAATTTGATGATGAGCATTTTTATCCTGCTAAAAGAGGGATTGATTTCTATCATCACTATAAAGAGGATATAAAACTTTTTGCTGAAATGGGATTTAAAGTTTATCGTATGAGTATTGCATGGAGTAGAATCTTTCCAAAGGGAGATGAGGAGACTCCAAATGAAAAGGGGCTTGAATTTTATGAAAATATCTTTAAAGAGTGTAGAAAATATAATATAGAACCTCTTGTAACAATTACACACTTTGATTGTCCAATGCACCTTATAAAAAATTATGGTGGTTGGAGAAATAGAAAGCTGATAGATTTTTATAAAAATTTATGTAAGGTTATTTTTACAAGATATAAGGGGCTTGTAAAATATTGGATCACTTTTAATGAGATAAATATGATTTTACATGCACCATTTATGGGGGCTGGAATTTGCTTTGAAGAGAGTGAAAATAAAGAAAAGATAAAATATCAAGCTGCTCACAATGAGCTTGTAGCAAGTGCAGAGGCTACAAAAATTGCCCACGAAATTGATCCAGAAAATAAGGTTGGTTGTATGTTTGCTGCTGGTAGCACATATCCATATAGTTGCAATCCAGAAGATGTGTGGAAAGCTTTACAAACTGATAGGGAGAGTTACTTTTTCATTGATATACAAGTTTTTGGAAAGTATCCAAATTACTCTTTAAAGGAGTTAGAGAGAAAGAATTTACTTCCAGATATAACCTCTGAAGATTTGAAAGTTTTAAAGGAGAATACAGTGGATTTTGTTGCTTTCTCATACTACAATAGTCGTTGTGTTGTGGCAGATAGTGAGAAAATTAAAACAGCAGAGGGAAATCTCTTTGTTTCAGCAAAAAATCCATATCTTTCATATAGTGAATGGGGTTGGCTTATTGATCCTCTAGGGCTACGTATCACACTAAATGAGATCTATGATAGATATAGAATACCTATGTTTATTGTGGAAAATGGGCTTGGAGCTGTGGATACTCCAGATGAAAATGGGTTTATTAAAGATGATTATAGAATAGATTATTTGAGAGAACATATAAAAGCTATGAAAGATGCTGTTGAACTAGATGGAGTTGAGCTTATGGGGTATACAACTTGGGCTCCTATTGATTTAGTCAGTGCTGGTTCAGGGCAGATGAAGAAAAGATATGGGTTTATCTATGTAGATTTAGATGACGAGGGAAAAGGGACATTTGAGAGAAGAAAGAAGAAATCTTTTGAATGGTATAGAGAGGTTGTTGCTTCAAATGGGGAAAATTTAGGTTAGAAGTGATAATATGAGATTTTACGAATTAAAAGACAGGGCTATATAAAGGGTATTAATAATAGGGTATTTAATGCACACACTGTTATAAATAGTGTGTGTATTTTTTTTGGTTCACAAACCCCGTAGGGTGTGAGGTCAGAAATAGACTATTTGTATTTTCTTGCTAACAAAACAACCATGATAAGAAGTAATCCAATTAAAAGAATTACCCCACCATCAAAGTAAATTGTTAGATGCTGAACAGTTACAGTCATCTCTCTGTACCTCCTTATGATTAATAGATTCTACTGTCTACAAGTGCGTTACTTCTTGTAAAAATGAAATAAGCTTCCACTAAAGTGAAAGCTTATTTCATAACGCATTTTTTTATCTATTAATCATAAGTTCCCCATACGGGTTGGTACTTAAATTATAACAACTATCTTTCAAAAAGTCAAATTGCAGAAAATGAAATCATTAAAATTAAGTTTTTATCAAAGATTAAAAATGTTGTACTTAACTCTAATTATAGTATTATATCACTAAAAAAAAGAAAGAGTTAAAAATAAATTTGTTGGAGCACATTTATCTATGACTAGAGGAGTAATTTTCCTAGAAATTTTAAGAAGACATTAGAATATTATAAAGCTGTTGACAATTTTTCTAAAAACAGTTAAGCTTAAATAAAAGCCTATTTACAGGGAGGAGAGCATGAAAAAATTGCTTAATATTTCAGATTTTCCAAGTGATAATGAAAATTTGAAAATGATGGAAAAATATCAAAAGAAATATGAATTTGATGGTTTTGAAATAATAAAATTTGATTTAGAAAAAGATAGTAGCAGATTAAAAGATAACATTATAGGTTATCATATGAGATTTTTTCCAATGTGGTTGGATGTATATCTGGAAAAATATCAGATGGCAAAAGAGAAATTCCCAGATAAAATGGATAGATTTTATTGGTGTGGTGGGGATACAAAGGAAGAGGTAATTGCCTATTATAAAAAGGATTTGCAAAGGGCAAAGGAGCTAGGGGCTGAATATGTTGTATTTCATGCTTGTTATGTAGATGATGAGGGAAGTCTTACCTATGAGTTTCCTTACACTGATGAGGAGGTTTTAGAAGGGGTAGCCTCACTTATGAATGATGTGTTTAAAGGTGAAGATTTTCAATTTACCCTTTTACTAGAAAATCTTTGGTGGGCAGGTTTAAAATTACACTCAAAAAAAGAGATGGAACTTTTATTAGAGAAGATTGAGTATAAAAATAAAGGTTTTATCCTTGATACAAGCCATATGTTAAATACAAATTTTGATCTAAAAAACTTAGATGAAGGGATAGATTATATAATTGAAAATATTGATAAAATGGAAGAATTAAAAAAGTATATCTATGGAGTTCATTTAAGTTGGTCTCTCTCTGGAGATTATGTGTCTAAAATGGTAAAGAAACATAGAGAATCTCAAGAGGAGAGGGAGAAAACTAAGAAAAAGATCTATGAATATGTTGGACAGATAGATTATCATTACCCCTTTGAAGATAGTAGAATATTAAAAGTTCTCAATAAGCTCTCATTAAAATGGTTGGTTTTTGAGTTTCTCTATTACAATGATGAGGAGTTAGAGGAGAAGGTAATTAAACAGGAGAAAATTTTTAATTAAAGGTGAGGTAAATTTATGAAAAAATTATTTATAGTAGTAGCTATTTTTGCCCTTTCAATTTTAAGTTTTGGAAAGGAGTATAGGAGAATAGCTTCTGGAAGTCCAGCAATTAGTGAGATTTTATATGAGTTAGGATTGAAAGATAGTATAGTTGCTATGGATAAAAACTCTGATGTAAAGGGGTTAGAAAATGTTCCAAAAGTTAGTTTTTACAATATAAGTATGGAGGAGATGTTAGGGTTAAAAGCTGATTTAGTAATATTTTCAACCTTTAATAAGGCAGAGAAAAACAGTTTTGTAACTTTGATGGAAAAGAATGGAACAGATGTTATATATCTTCCAGATATAACTTCAATTGAGGATATATATACTTCAATAAGAATGATAGGAGAGAAAACAGAAAGAGTTCCAGAGGGAGAAAAGGTTATTGCCAAGATAAAAGAGGATATAAAGGCTATTACTGATAAAAGTGAAAAGATTGAAAAGAGAAAGAAAGTGTATTTTGAGATCTCACCATATCCAAATATGTATACTTTTGGAAAAGGGGTATTTATGAATGAGATGTTGGAAAAAGCTGGGGTTGAAAATATTTTCAAAGATCAAAAGGGGTGGTTTATTCCAAATTTAGAGGCAATAGCTGTAAAAAATCCTGATCTTATATTTACAAGCACATATCAGCTGGAGGACCCAATAAAGGAGCTTGAGCAAAGGGAAAATTGGAGAATTATTAAGGCGATTAAAGAGAAGAAGATATATCATATTGAAAAAGAGGTTGTAAGACCATCGGTAAAGGTTGCTGAGATGATAAGAGAGATTTTTGAAATAAGCTATCCAGAGTTAAATAATTAGAACAAAAAACTAAAAAGCCCCCTTGAGAGCGAGAGCTTTTTTAGTAGAAATTAAATGTAATTCAAGGAAATGTCTTATGACAACTTTATTATAGCATATTTCTTTTTATTGTCAACAAATATTTTGTTAAACAAAACATATTTTTTAAAGATATTTTATGAATCTAGTAAAATAACCTAAAATTGTATAAAAAATTTTTGTTAAAGATAGAAAAATTTTTATAATCTGCAAGTTGATTAAAAATTTAAATGCCAAGTAAAATTAAAATATTAATATAGAATAGAGAATATTATAGAAATATAAAAAAGAGATAAGTCAATAGATTTGCCCATCTCTTTTTTATACGAATAGTTAATTAAAAATACATTTCACCATAAAGGAAAGGATAACTAATAGTAACATTTTATTTTTTATTTGTCAACTAATATTTTGTATTACAAATTAAAATAAATTTAAAACATTTTGGGAGGGGTTAAAGGATGAATAGAGATTCTTCAATAGGTATCTTTGATTCTGGAATAGGAGGGCTGACAATACTACAAAAAATAAGGGAGTTATTGCCTAGGGAGAATATAATCTATTATGGAGATTGGAAAAACAATCCATATAGTGAAAAAAGCAGAAAAGATATTCAAGAGTTTAGTATAAATATAATGGAGTTTCTTTTAAAAAATAATTGTAAAGGGGTAGTTATAGCTTGTAGTATATTTTCAGCTGCATCTTTGGAGTTTTTAAAAGAGAGATACAATGTTCCAATTGTTGGAATGATAGATGGGGGAGTAAATGCAGCTATTTTAGAAAGTGAAAATAAGAAGATAGCTGTTATGGGATCAGATTTCACAATAAACTCAAATATATATAAAGAAAATATAAAAAAAGTTTGTCCAGAGGCAGAGGTTTATCAAATCCCTTGTAAAGCTCTTTGTACAATGTTGGAAAAGGGTTGGGAGAACTATGAAAATAGATTAGAAATTTTAGAGGGATATCTAGAGGAGATTCCAAAAGAGGCAGACACTTTGATTTTAGGAGGAACTCACTATCCATTTATAATAGATGATATTAAAAAATTTTTCAATAAAAAGATTGTAGATTCATCAGTTGAAAGTGTAATAGAGCTTTTTAGAATTTTAGGGCAAAAAGATATGTTAAAAGAGGGGAATAAAAAGGGAAGAATTGAGTTTTATATAAATGGAGATAGAGATGAGTTTAAAAAAGTTGCTAGAAGATTGTTTGAGGAGAAAGATTTGAGAAATATGTTTTTAATCTATTAATTTATTAAAAAAACTTGTATTAGTTTGAAAAAAGGGATAAAATAACAAGGTACATTACTAATATGGAGGAATTAAAATGAATTCTGAAAAAACAGCAGAGGATAATTTAAAGATGCTGCAAAAGGGAAGTGGAAAACTCTATTTACTTTGCTTAATAGTAGGGGCTTTGACAGGGTTTACAGTTTCTGTGTACAGGTGGGGGCTAAATTGGGCAAACCATCTGAGAATGACTCTTTTCGGAAGAGATGAGTTAGATCATCCTATGGTTTTAATAGGGGTATGGGCTGTTTTTATAGCAATAGGTTTACTTGTTGATTTTATTGCTAAAAAGTTTCCTAAAACTTCTGGAAGTGGAATACCACAAGTTAAAGGGATAATATTGAGACAGCTAGATTATGGAAAATGGTTTTGGGAACTGATAGCTAAATTTGTTGGTGGATTGTTGGGAATCGGTTGTGGACTTTCTCTAGGGAGAGAAGGACCATCAGTACAATTGGGATCATATATAGGTTATGGAGCTACAAAACTATTTAATAGAAACTCAGTAGAGAAGAAATATTTGGTTACAAGTGGAGCTAGTGCAGGACTTGCAGGAGCTTTTGGAGCTCCTTTGGCTGGGGTTATCTTTGCTCTTGAAGAGTTGCATAAGTTTATATCTTCAAAGCTTTTAATCTGTACTTTTATGGCTAGTATAGCCTCTGATTTTGTAGGTAGAAGAATGTTTGGTATGCAAACTGCTTTTGACCTATCTATCGGTTATCCTAAGTCAATTAGTCCATATCTTCAAGTTATATTGTTTGTGCTATTTGGAATTTTAATAGCTTTCTTTGGAAAACTTTTCACAATGACACTTATCAAAGTGCAAGATATTTATAAAGGGGCTAAACTTCCAAGATGGGCAAAGGTTTCATTTGTAATGACAACTTCATTCCTATTCTGCATGTTCTTGCCAGAGGTAACAGGTGGAGGGCATGAGCTTGTTGAGGAGATGGCTGGAGGAAATAGAACAATTCAAATTTTAATAGTGATATTTATTATTAAACTTCTATTTACTGCTATATCTTATGCAACTGGTTTTGCTGGAGGGATCTTCCTACCTATGCTTGTACTTGGGGCAATTCTTGGAAAGATCTATGGAATGGTGTTAGTTGATCTATTAGGTGTTGGTAGAGAGTTTATACCTCACTATATGGTACTTGGAATGGCTGGGTACTTTGTGGCAGTTGTAAGAGCTCCTATAACTGGGGCTGTGTTGATACTTGAAATGACTGGAAACTTCGATCACCTTTTAGCATTGGTACTTGTTTCTGTAATAGCTTACTATATAACAGATCTTTTAGGACTTGAACCAATTTATGAGATTCTTTATGAGAGAATGGCTAAAGATGTTGAAGTTGATAAGGTTGAAGAGAGCAAGAAAACAATTATCTCTATCCCTGTATCTGGTGAATCTGAATTGGATGGTAAGAAGATTTCAGAGGTTAAGTGGGCAGAGGATGTGCTAGTTGTGGCAATTGTGAGAAGTGAGCATGAGTTTATCCCTAAGGGTAATACAGTGATTAAGGCTGGAGATGTGCTGACAATTCTGTTGCCTGAAAGAAAGGTTCACTTTATGAAAGAGGAACTTTATAAGATGGGAACAAATTAAATTTTAATTAAAATAGGGGAGCTGTTGAATAATTAACTCAATAGCTCCTTTTTAGTTTGGCTATTAATTTAAAATAAAAATTATAAATCTCTTACTATTTCTCCATATCCATAAATATGTTTTTGCTCATAAATAACTTCATTTTTTTTAAAAAGAGTTTGTGTCATATTATAACCAAAATATTTAAAAGCTTGTGCTAAGATAATTCCCTCTAAAATTAAAATCATAGGTCCATCTGCTGAATGGATCTCTCTTTTACTTTTTATATACATTAAAGTTCCTTTAACTTTATGATCTTTATAAACATTGTAGATTTTATCATCATCTAAATAACAAAATTTTTTTCTTCCTCTAGAAGAGTTACTCCCACTTTTTAAATCTAAAGTAAATTTACCATTTGTTTTTATTCTGAATAAAAGATGTTGATCTTCAATGATAGTTACCTTATCAGAAGAAAGATTTAAACTTTCCATATATTCAGTTGGCTTTTTTATTCTATTTTTTTCGGCTTCTTTGACTTGTTTTAAGCCTATTCTTGGCAAAGTTGGGTATTTTTTTTCTACTATTATTTCTTCCATCTTTCTCTCCTTATGTTACTATTGTATTTGTTACCTTATAATAATATTATACATCTTGGGTATGACAAAAAATGTCATTGGATTATTATTTGAAATATTAGAAAAATAGTTTTAAAAGCAACTGATAAATTCATAAAATAAAACTATTGATTATATATATTTCATACTTTAATAAAAATTAATCTTGATTTATTTAGTCAACTACTGTATAATATATACAGAAAATACTAAAAAAAGATACTAAATATATGGGAGGAATGAATGAACCACAAAAATTTTTTAAAAGTTTTACTTGTAGGAGGATTACTACTTTCAGCTAATTCTCTATTTGCTTCTACAAAATTATACCAAGGACTAGGAAAATCAAGTAATTTCAGAGTAGGACCTGGGAAAGATAGCAAAGGTGTCAATGTTTACAGTTTAAACTATGTAACAGCTTCTGGGGTATTTGATGAAGAGGGGAAAATCGTAAGTCTTAAAGTAGATGCACTTGAAGTTAGTACTCCTAACTATGATGGTCCATCTATGCCACACTTTTCTGGTTGGCCTAATACACAAGGTTACAATGTAACAGATCACGAAAGCGGAGAGGTAGTTGCAGTTTCTGAAAATACAGTTGAAAACATCTCTAAAGAAGTAGAAAACTGGAAAACAAAACGTGAACGTGGAGCAGAGTATGGAATGAATCCTCGTAATGAGTGGAACAAACAAATGGACTTCTTTGAAAACTATTTTAAAGGGAAAACAGTAGCTGAAATTGAAGAGTGGTTCGCTAAATACACTTCTGATGTAAATGGAAGACCTCTTAAAGCTAAGAGCAAACATGAGCAAGATAAAGTAAAATATGAAAAACTATCTGAAAAAGAGAAGGCAGAATTAGTAGATGTAGTGGCTGGAGCTACAATGAGCTTAAAAGATTCTCACGGAGATATTTTAGGTGCTATTAAAGATGCTTATAACAATAGAGTTGAATTTGTAGTAGAGTAATTTTAAAATTTAGCACTTTTTAAAATTAAATTCTTTATACTACTAGAGAAGATTAAACATATTATTCGCAAATGTAAAAAAGATTAGATAAAAATATTTGAAATAGCTTTCTATGGTAAAAGTAAAATCATAGAGAGCTATTTTTTTATAAATTAATTTTCTAGTTAATCAGATGATCTTATGTTAAATCAATGTAAAAATAGTGTAAAAAAATTTGAAAATACTAAAAATAAAAGTTATAATTGTTCTCAATTAAAGATTAATATTAGGAGGTTTTTTATGGAAGATTCAGACACGGCAAATATTTTTTCTCAACTATTATTACTTATTTTTTTAACATTGGTAAATGCCTTTTTTGCCAGTGCAGAGATGGCAGCAGTTTCAGTTAATAAAAATAAGATTAAAATTCTTGCAGAAAATGAGGATAATAAAAAGGCTAAATTGATTTTAGAGCTTTTAGAAGAGCCAACAAAATTTTTGTCTACAATTCAAGTTGCAATAACACTATCAGGGTTTTTAGCAAGTGCCTCAGCAGCTACAAGCTTTTCTAAACCTCTTGGGAAGCTATTGACACAGTTTGGAATAACATATCCTTATAATGAGAATATATCTCTTATTTTTGTAACAATTATTCTATCATATTTTACACTTGTTTTTGGAGAGTTAGTCCCTAAAAGAATTGCTTTACAAAAAGCTGAGTTTATAAGCTTGTTTTCAGTAAAGATTATATTGACTATTTCTAAAATAACTTCTCCATTTATAAAACTTTTATCTCTTTCAACTAATTTTGTCTTACATATATTGGGAATGAAAGATGAAAAGTTAGAGGAAAATATATCCAAAGAAGAGATTAGATCTATGATAGAAGCTGGACAAGCCAATGGAGTTTTTAATGAAACTGAAAAAGAGATGATAAATTCAATATTTGAATTTGATGATATAACAACAGAAGAGATAATGATTGCTAGAACAGATGTGTATATGGTAAATATAGATGTTCCAGTAACTGAATATATAGATGAACTTCTTTTGAAAAAATATGCAAGAATACCAGTTTATCAAAACACTATTGATAATATAATTGGTATACTTCATATGAAAGATGTAGTGATAGAAGCAAGAAAAAAAGGCTTTGATAATATAGATATAAAGAGTATTTTACACAAGCCTTATCTTGCTCCTGAAAGTAAAAAAATAGATGAACTTTTTAAAGAGATGCAGAGAAACAGAAAATCAATGGCAATTATTATAGATGAATATGGAGGATTTGCAGGAATAGTTACAATGGAAGATTTAGTGGAAGAGGTTATGGGAGAGATAGAGGATGAGCATGATATAAGTTCTCCACAAATAACAAAAGTTGATAAGTTTACATATGTAGTAAGCGGCTTAATCTCCTTAGATGAGTTAAATGAAAAGTTTGGAACAAATATTGAAAGTCAAGGATATAATACCTTATCAGGATATATAACTTCTATTTTGGGAGTAGTTCCTAATAAAGAGTGTGAGGGAAAAGAGTTAGAAACCAATAAATTAAAATTAAAAATAGAGGAAACAAAGGAAAATAGAATTGAAAAAGTAAGAGTAATATTAAAATAGAATAAATATTGAAATAGCTTTCTATGGTAAAAGTAAAATCATAGAGAGTTATTTTTTTATTAAAAATAAACCTCTCAATAAAATTTAATTTTAAAGAAAATTAAAAAAGACCTCTTGACACAATCCCATTTATGAACTATACTCTACTAACAAATATAACCTTTAATACAGAGTTTTTAATCTTAGTCAGATCATACATATTTTAAATAAGAACATATTTACTAGAAATTTCTAACAAAATAAGTTGATAGAAACTAAATAATTTATACTTTTCAACCTTAGTTAAAAATGGGAGTTTTACCATTAAAAATAAAAAAGCTTATCACCTAAACACAAGGGGGTCTATTATGAATTTGCAGAAGTTAATTTATACTGTTGAAGATGGTATAGGAATTGTAACAATGAATTACTTAAAAAATCTTAATGCTATTGATGAGCAAATGGCTGATGAATTAATGTATGTAGTTGATGTAGCAGAGAAAGATCCAAATGTAAAAGTTCTTGTTATCAAAAGTGCTGGAAAAGCTTTTTCAGCTGGTGGAGATATCGGTTACTTCTACAAATTAATTCAAGCTGGTGGAGAGGTAAATATGGATGGCTTAATTGCCAAAGTTGGTGTTGTAGCAGATGGAATGAAAAAAATGAGTAAAATGGTTATCACTTCTGTGGCAGGGGCAGTAGCAGGAGCTGGAGTAAGTCTTGCTCTTGGTGGAGATTTTATGATTTGTGCTGACAATGCAAAATTTATATTGGCTTTTGTTAATTTAGGACTTGTTCCAGATACTGGTGCAACTTATCTTCTATCTAAAGCTATTGGTGTTCCACGTACAATAGAGCTAGCAGCAACTGGAAGACCTATATTAGCTGAAGAGGCTAAAGAACTTGGTTTAGTTTATAAACTAACTACTGTGGAAGAGTTAGAAGAAGTTACTATGAAATTTGCAAAAAAATTAGCAGCAGGACCACTTATATCTTATAAAAATATTAAAAAACAAATTTATGATGCAAATTATGCTGACTATAAAAAATGGCTTGATGAAACTGAAATTCCTACTCAAAGAGAGTGTGCTGCTTCTATGGATTTCCAAGAGGGATGTAAAGCATTTATGGAAAAAAGAAAGGCTATTTTTAAAGGTAACTAATTAGATCTTTTAGTGGAAAGGTGGGATGAAAATTGTTATCAAAGGTATTCTCAATGGAAGAAATTATTGAAAAGTTTCATGATGGACAAACTATAATGTTTGGAGATTGGCATGGAGAGTTTGCAGCTGATGATATTATTGAAAAGATGTTAGAAAAAGGTGTAAAAGATATTCATGCAATTGCAGTTTCTGCTGGTATGCCAGATCTTGGAGTTGGAAAATTAATCAATGAAAAACGTGTAAAATCTCTTATCACAACACATATTGGATTTAACCCAGTAGCTAGAGATCAGATGTTCAATGGGGAACTAGATATTGAATTTAGCCCACAAGGAACATTCTCTGAAAGAATTCGTTGTGGTGGATATGGTTTAGGAGGATGCTTAACACCTACTGGACTTGGAACAGATGTAGAAAAAGGTAAACAAAAATTAGAGATAAATGGAAAAGAGTACTTATTGGAACTACCTTTAAGAGGGGATATCACTTTAATAAAAGCCACTAAAGCTGATACTGCTGGTAATCTTTCTTTTAGAATGAATTCAAGAGCTATAAGTACAGAGATGGCATTTGCCAGTGATCTTGTTATAGTTGAAGTTGAAGAATTAGTTGAATTTGGAGAATTAGGACCAAATGAAATTGATGTTCCTGCTCCATTAGTTGATATGATCTATGTAAGACAAGGAAATACAAGACATGTATGTCCTTATTGGCAAAGATTAAAAGAAAAACAAGAAGGAGGTAAGAAGTGATGGCTGAATTAAAAGGACGTTCACTAATCGCTTCTCGTTGTGCAAAATTCTTTAAAGATGGCGATTTCGTGAATTTAGGAATAGGGCTTCCTTTAATGTGTGTTAACTATTTACCAGAAGGCGTAGATTTATGGCTTGAGGCTGAAATAGGTACTGTTGGTAGTGGACCATCTCCTACTTGGGATGATGCTGATATAGATATTATAGATGCTGGTGGAATGCCTGCTTCTGTAATTGCTGGTGGAAGTGTATATGATCATACTACTGGATTTGGATTTATTCGTGGTGGACATATTGATATAGCTGTTCTTGGAACACTTCAAGTTGACCAAGAGGGAAATATTGCTAACTGGACAATTCCTGGAAAATTAGTTCCTGGAATGGGTGGAGCAATGGATCTATGCTCAGGGGTTAAACGTATAATCGTTGCTACTGATCACTGTGAAAAAAATGGTTCTTCTAAGATTTTAAAGAAATGTACACTACCATTAACTGGACAAAGATGTGTAACTGATATAGTAACTGAAAGATGCTATTTCCAAGTTACTCCAGAAGGGTTATTACTTAAAGAGGTAGCTCCTGGATATACTGTTGAAGATATTCTTGCTGCTACTGAGGCAAAGGTAATTGTTCCTGATGTAGTTGAAGTTATGAAATAATAAGTAGTTTTATGGGCTGTTGTAGTTGGTAAATTTCCAATTCAACAGCCCTTTTTATTCCTTTATTTTTAGAAGTTTATACTAGGATCGTAGTTCTTGTTGGCATGGCAGAATGCATTTTCATTGGTTGCGTCCGGTGCTGAAGTCGGGTCGTCCTTATATTTGCTGTAATCGCCTACATAACCGCCGCATACACAGGCTTTACAGTTAATCCAGGTCGCAGTGGAAGCGCCTGAATAGCCGCATAGCCAGCCCGGTCCGTGCCTATTGGTGCCGTTTCCTTCGGTGAAGATATCGCCATAGTTGGTACAATAACTCAGTTTGCCGCCTTCCGCTTTTGCCATGAAAGCACAGATTCCTGCTGTCTGCATACCTGTACCGCCATTGGCTGTATTACTGATGCGACCGGTACGGACGAATCCCCTGTTGGCACAACTTTGTGTCTTGGATTCTCCACCAATAGTCGAATTAATGATAGCGCCTACCAGACCGGAAAGGGCTACGAATTCTCCTGACTTATTATCGGCGGTGAAGTCCACATTATAATAGTTGGTACAGCCCTCTATTACTGAATTCTTGGCGAAGCAGGCAAGAGGTGCGATGATGCTATATTTAGGTGCTGTTCCACTCATTGTCCAGGTTACGGCCGTGCCGGCATCTCCTAAAATCAGGTTTTTGACAGTTGCATTCTCTATTGAGCCGAATAATCCGTAGGATAATCTTCCGTTGGTTATATCCGAACTGCAATTCAGATTCTTGATGGCATATCCTTGTCCGTTGAAGACTCCGGTAAACGGATGTACTGCCGCATAAGGTTCTGCCGTTGTATAGTTGGAAGCGTCTATGTCGCCTATCGGTGTCCAGTCTGTCACGGATGCCATGTCTATATCATTCAGTAAGACGACTTCTCCTGCGTCATTCTGCCAGCGTGAAGTGCTCGAACCGTTATTTACGGCTTTGGCGAAATTCACAAGATCGGCGGTAGTGCTGATGCCGCCTTTATCTTCCACCTCTTTTGCTTCCTGTATGACGTTGATACTGGAAGATATATTGTAGAGTGAATTGGAAAATGTTATCTTTCCGGTACGTTCGTCCCCTGTCTCATTGGCAAGAACAGTGAAGGCATGGGTTGTCGTCACTAATGCACGGGTGCCTTTGTAGGTAATCCAATCATTTTCTGTGGCGACTTGATAAGATATATTGGCGGATATCTGCATCTCTATGTCCATCTGTGTTCCTTTGAGTTGGATAGGACCGACATGTCCCTGATACTGCGGCTCGTCAAGGATGGCAGTCCCGTAGGTGAAATACACCGGTTTCAGTACTGTATGGTTGCCTGCGCTTGCCAGTAACAGGATATTCCCTTCCGTAGCTCCCTCTTTCATGGTAGCGGTAAGCGTGGATGAGGCTTTATCTATTTTTACTTCCATATTATAGGCGGTGAACAGATCTACATATGCGTTTTCTGATTGGGTTCCATATATTTCGTATGGAATATGAACCGGAGTGGCATAATCCGTTACAGCATTGTACACCGGGCTGTTGAACCGGATGCCGAGTGCTTCTTGCAGGGTCATCCGCAATTCCTGTCCGTCAGCTAGGATAAATACGGCTTCTCCTGTCTTATCATCTATATAGGCGGATTTGAATAGCAGGTTGCTTACATCATTGGCGAGTACACCGGTACTGGTTCCGTTCACACTCCAGTATCCGTTTTCGTCTATCTGAACATCGGGCATAACTCCGCCTACTGGAAATTTCTTTCCGTCGCCATCGAGGATGAAGGTGTAGTTCTTGCCTTTGTCCGTAGTCTGTGCCCAGTAGAGTTTGCCGTCAACATCTTGCTTGGCGGTGATGATGGGGAGTTTGGTCACTTCGTCCTGAGTGGCGATGGTGACGGTATGGGTTTCCCCGTTCACCAGCACGAAGTGCATGACG